>FWPU01001953.1_pt1 | contig 59380 bp, 59 predicted proteins | sample 2228361 | NCBI WGS metagenome assembly FWPU01 (sample SAMEA103939777, study PRJEB20133) | metagenome
ATGGTGGCGGGTCTTACGGACCACATCTGGAGCTTGGAGGAGCTGTTGACCCATGTTCCTGTTCCTATCAACGATTCATAGGGAGACTACCGACTCCGACGGAGAGCTAGAATATATCTTCACCAGTTCTTCTGCGCTGTTTGTATACAATGTGCGCACGGGCGCGCTGGAGTATCAGAGTGCAACCTATCGCGGAACTGATGTGGCTGTCGGAAATGTGGACAAAGACCCCGACTTAGAGATTGTGATTGCGACAGGGGATAACAGTCCTGGGCATGTGCTGAATGGACGCACCCGTGCCGTTAAGTGGTCTCACCCAAACGGCTTCGGGAGCATGGTGCGGATTGGTGATGTGAGTCAGCAGTTTCCTGGGCAAGAGATTGTAGGGGCTCGTACTTGGGGCGCCATCGTCGTCTTTAATGCTGTGGTGCGTTCGCCTCTCTACGATCAGCCCTCGTTCAATAATGCTGCGCTAAAGATTGCTGATGTGGACCACGATGGGCGCAACGAAATCGTGCATGGGGATGCACAGTGGGGCAGTGTCTGGGTGCGCGATGGAGAAACCTTTGCGCTTATCGGTTCCTTCAATAACCCTGAACATGGCGTGACCGACATTGCCGTTGCCGACACCGATGGCGAGGGCACGAACGAGGTGCTCTGGGGGGCAGGTTATACCTCCACAGGACCCGACTACCTGTTTATTGGTGACATAGAGACTTACACGATTGCCTGGCGTAGTCAAGACATTGTGCCACCATTTTATGCAATAGCTCACGGCGACCTGAATAACGATGGCACGAGCGAGCTGGTCTACGGGAGTTATGAGTCGGAAAGTGGCTACAGTGGTGGCGTCTGGTTTGTACGCGACCCGCAGACATGGGAGCTAATTTATGCCTCCCCAAGTAATCGCTCTGCATTTAACCCGCTAATGCGCATCGCAGTCGCAGATGTAGATAACGATTCCCGAGCAGAAGTCTTTGTCGGTGAGAGTCAGGGCTACACAGGGTATGTTGTTTGCTACGGCTCTCCAACCTATCAGCGACGGTATCAAACTGCGGGGTTGGACGGACTTTCCATTTGGGGGATTCAGGTAGCAGATGTCAACCTGGACGGGACACCAGAACTGATTGTTTCCACTGGTACCTATCTTTACTTCTACAACGCCCGAACAGGAGCCTTTATTTGGCGGAGCGTGAGTCTGGGGCTTTCCTCGTGGAGTCCCCTTGCGTTCCTACGAATAGGGAATATCGACACCGACCCCGCTTTAGAAGTCGTGGTGGCTGAAGAAGAGGGTCAGATTGTCATCTATGATGGGATGACCCGCCTCCAGCAGTTAGCCACTCCAGCGCGTGAGGTCACCGCATTGGAACTTGCTGACCTTAATGATGATGGCATCCAAGAAGTTCTTGTGGGCGCAGCGAATGGAGCCCTCTACCTGCTCAACCCCACTACAGGGGGTATTCTACAGGGGTTGGGCAACTATGGGGGGCGCATCGATGGGTTGGCAGTAGCCGATGTCTTGGGGACGGCTGAGCCCGACCTCCTCTTCTGCGTCAACGGTCAACTCCTTGTGCGCTATGTAGACCCCAGCACCAATCAAGTCGCTGTGTGGCGCAGTCCTACCGTGGGTGGGAATGCAGGACGCTTAGATAGCCTACGGGTAGCAGACCTCGACCACGACGGACGCCACGAGATTATCTTGAATGTTGGGTTCGGTCTGCGCGTGTTCAACCTCATCACGAATACTCCTGAGGGAGACATCAATCGCGACGGCTGTGTGGACGATGCCGACTTGCTCATCCTGCTGTGCCAGTTCGGCGAATCGGGTAATAACCTGTCTGCCGACCTTAACAGGGATGGGCGCGTGGATGATGCCGACCTCATAATCGTGCTGTTCAACTTTGGTTCTGGCTGTTGAAAAGGAAATGCAGGAGACGCTGTCTTCCTGCATTTCCTAATCCCTGTGAGTGCTCGAGAAATCAGGACGAAGCACGGGCATCCTGCCCATCAGCCCTATCGTAGCACGGGCATCCTGCCCGTGTGCTGAATTGGCAAGATGCCCAAGCCCCATTTTTTTTCGAACACCCTCTCTCAACCCCTTGACTTTTTGGCATGACATGGTATAATATGCCCTGCTGGGGCGTCTCCCCATCTTTTGGGGATGCGTCTGGAGGTTCATCAAACAACATGAACCGCGCATACAATCAGAAGCGTGAGCAAGCACGCAGGAAGAGGTTCAAATGGCGGTACCGTAAAGGGTACTGTGAACCACGCTGAAATGCGCCCCTTATGGGCGCGCCCAAGCCTCTCCACCCTGCGTGCGAGAGGCTTCTTTTATGCGTGAAAAAACCGAGGCGGAGGCATCTATGCCGACAATCAATCAGCTGATACGCAAGGGTCGTAAACCGAAGGTCAAAAAGACGAAGTCGCCGGCTTTGCAGGGCTGTCCGCAAAGGCGGGGCGTCTGCACAATCGTGCGCACCATGACGCCCAAGAAGCCAAACTCAGCTCTGCGCAAGGTAGCACGCGTGCGCCTAACTAATGGCGTGGAAATCACGGCGTACATTCCCGGTATCGGACATAACCTGCAGGAGCACTCGGTCGTGCTGGTGCGTGGGGGGCGTGTGAAAGACCTGCCCGGCGTGCGCTACCATATTATTCGGGGCACGCTGGACTGCGCAGGAGTCGAGAACCAGCCCACCACCCGCAACCAAGACCGACGCATGCAGGGACGCTCGAAGTACGGCTCGAAACGACCCAAAACCAAAGGCTAAGAGGTGAACCCTATGCCGCGTAAAGGACCTGTGCCGAAGCGAGTGGTGTTGCCTGACCCTGTCTACGACAGCGAGCTGGTGGCACGCTTTGTCAATCGCATGATGAAGGGCGGAAAGAAAGCCGTCGCCGAGTCGGTGTTTTACAAGGCGATGGAGATTATTGAGCAGAAAACGGGTCAGCCTGCCCTGCAAGTGTTTGAGCAGGCAATCGAGAATGTCGCTCCCCATGTGGAAGTGCGCCCGCGTCGCGTCGGTGGGCAGACCTATCAAGTGCCGATGGAGGTACGCCCAGAGCGACGCCGATCGCTCGCCATTCGCTGGATTGTGTCTGCAGTTCAGCGTAAGAAAACGGGACGACCCGCTTATGAACGGCTCGCCCAAGAGATTTTGGACGCCTACAACAAAACTGGAACCGCCTATAAGAAACGCGAAGACACCCACCGTATGGCAGAGGCAAACCGCGCCTTTGCCCATTACAGGTGGTAAGGGGTGAGAAAATGGCACGACAGCATCCGTTAGAGAAAACAAGAAATATAGGAATCGCTGCCCATATCGACGCTGGGAAAACCACCACGACCGAGCGTATCCTCTACTACACCGGACGCATCCACCGTGTCGGGGAAGTGCACGAAGGCTCGGCAACGATGGACTGGATGGAGCAGGAACAAGAGCGCGGGATTACGATTACCTCCGCCGCCACCACCTGCTTCTGGAAAGACCACCGCATCAATATCATCGACACACCCGGCCATGTGGACTTCACCGTGGAGGTGGAACGCTCGTTGAGAGTGCTGGATGGCGCCGTCGCTATCTTCTGTGCAGTCGGGGGAGTGCAACCTCAGTCCGAAACCGTCTGGCGTCAGGCGAACCGCTATCGCGTGCCCCGAATCGCCTTCGTCAACAAGATGGACCGTATCGGAGCGGACTTTTTCCGCGTGGTGGAGCGTATTCGCGAACGGCTCAACACGAACGCTGTGCCCATCCAAATCCCAATCGGACAAGAAGAGCATTTCCAAGGGGTGGTCGACCTCGTTCAGATGAAGGCGGTCTACTGGCTGGACGAGATGGGCAACCAGTATGAGTATCGCGACATTCCTGCCGAGCTGCAGGCTGAGGCAGAAAAGTGGCGCGAGAAACTGCTGGAATCGGCAGCTGAGATGGACGATGTGCTGATGGAGCGCTACCTCGAAGGCGAGACCATCACCGAAGAAGAGCTCAAATCCGCCATTCGCAAGGGCACGCTTAGCTTCCAACTCGTGCCCGTGCTGTGCGGTTCCGCTTATAAAAATAAGGGCGTCCAGCTCTTGCTCGACGCCGTTGTGGACTACCTGCCCTCACCCCTGGATATCGGCGCGGTGAAGGGTATCCATCCTGATACTCACGAGGAGATTACCCGCGAGCCGTCGGATAGTGAACCCGTCTGCGCGCTGGCGTTCAAGATTCAGAACGACCCGTATGTAGGCAAGCTGACCTATGTGCGCCTCTATTCAGGCAAGATTTCCAAAGGCTCCTACATCTACAACGCTACCAAAGATACCCGCGAGCGCATCGGGCGCATCCTGCAGATGCACGCAAACCGCCGTGAGGATATCGAGGAGGCGTTTGCGGGCGACATCGTCGGCATTATCGGCTTCCAGCAGACCACCACAGGCGACACGCTTTGCGACCCCAGCCACCCCATCCTGCTGGAACCCCCTCAGTTCCCCGAACCCGTCATCTCGCTCGCTGTGGAACCGAAAACCAAAGCTGATCAGGACAAACTCACCACCGCCCTCCAGCGACTCGCAGCGGAGGACCCCACCTTCCGCATCTCTACAGACCCTGAAACGGGGCAGACCATCATCTCGGGGATGGGCGAACTGCATCTGGAGATTATCCTCGACCGCCTCTACCGAGAGTTTAAGGTGGAAGCGAATCAAGGGCGCCCGCAAGTGGCATACAAGGAGACCATCCGCGTACCCGCTAAAGCCGAAGGACGGTTCATTCGCCAAACAGGCGGGCGCGGGCAATACGGACACTGCGTCATCGAAATTGAACCCGGTGAGCCGAACAGCGGAATCGTGTTCGAGAACAAGATTGTGGGGGGTGCCATCCCCCGCGAGTTTATCCCCGCAGTTGAAGCGGGCGTACGAGAAGCAGCGGACGCAGGCGTGCTGGCAGGCTACCCCGTGGTCGATGTCAAGGTGCGTTTGGTGGACGGCTCGTTCCACGAGGTGGACTCCAGCGAGATGGCGTTCAAGATTGCGGGTTCGATCGCTTTCCGTGAAGCGGTTCAGCGAGCGAAACCCGTGCTGTTGGAACCTTATATGGCGTTGGAAGTCACGACTCCCGACGCCTACACCGGCGATGTGATTGGCGACCTGAACGCACGCCGGGCACGCATCGAAATGATCGAACCCGGTGTAGGGGGCACTCAGATTATTCGCGCCGTCGTCCCCCTCGCCGAGATGTTCGGCTACGCAACCGCTTTGCGCTCCCTCACGCAGGGACGCGCAACTTACACGCTTCATCCCTCGCACTATGAGGAGGCTCCTGCCCAAGTGGCACAGAGCGTTATGGAGCGCAAGGGCTCTTTACAGCCCACACGATAAAAAATAACAAGGAGGAGGAAAGACAATGGCACGACAGAAGTTTGAGCGTACGAAACCCCATGTCAACATCGGAACGATTGGACATGTCGACCACGGCAAAACCACGCTGACCGCCGCCATCACCCGCGTGCTCAGCAAACAAGGCTTAGCCGAGTACCAACCCTACGAACGCATCGACAGCGCCCCCGAAGAGCGCGCCCGCGGCGTCACCATCAACATCTATCACGCCGAATACCAGACCGAGAGCCGCCACTATGCCCATGTGGACTGCCCCGGACACGCCGACTACATCAAGAATATGATTACGGGCGCCGCCCAGATGGACGGGGCTATCTTGGTGGTCGCCGCCACCGACGGTCCGATGCCCCAGACGCGGGAGCATATTCTGTTGGCGCGTCAGGTGAATGTGCCCGCGATTGTGGTGTTTATGAACAAGGTGGATGCGGTGGATGACCCTGAGTTGCTGGACTTGGTGGAGTTAGAGGTACGGGAGTTGCTGAGCAAGTACGGGTTTCCTGGGGATGAGATACCTGTGGTTCGTGGGAGTGCGTTGCAGGTGGTGGAGGCTCCCGACAGCGAGGACTGGTCTCGGAACACCTCCAATCGTTGGATACGGGCGATCTGGGAGTTGTTGGATGCGGTGGACAGTTATATTCCGTTGCCTCAGCGGGAGTTGGACAAGCCGTTTTTGATGGCGGTGGAGGATGTGTTCACGATAACGGGTCGTGGCACGGTGGCGACGGGTCGTGTGGAGCGTGGGGTGTTGAAGCCTGGGGAAGAGGTGGAGATTATCGGGTTTCGGGATGAGCCGCGCAAGACGGTGGTGACGAGTATCGAGATGTTTCGGAAGATATTGGACGAGGCGGTAGCAGGAGATAATGTGGGGTTGTTGTTGCGTGGAGTGGATCGGGACGATGTGGAGCGTGGGATGGTGATAGCGAAGCCTGGGAGCATCAAGCCGCACAAGCACTTTCGTGCGGAGGTGTATGTGTTGCGGAAGGAGGAGGGCGGTCGTCATACTCCGTTTGTGACGGGTTATCGTCCTCAGTTTTACTTTAGGACGACGGATGTGACGGGCGAGATTAGTTTGCCGAGTGGTGTGGAGATGGTGATGCCTGGGGATAATGTGAATATGGAGGTGAAGTTGGTGTCGCCTGTGGCGATAGAGACGGGTTTGCGCTTTGCGATTCGTGAGGGCGGTCGCACCGTCGGCGCAGGCGTCGTCACCGAGATGCTCGATTAGGAGTTAGGCACAGAGGGGAGAAATTCTCCCCTCTGTGTTTGCTTGCGAGGAGAGGACTATGAGACGCGATAAAATCAGGATACGACTGAGAGCCTACGACCATCGAGTGCTCGACCAGTCGGTGGAGCAGATAGTGAAGCAGGTGCTCAGCACGGGCGCGCGGGTGCGTGGTCCAGTGCCTCTGCCCACGCATATCGTGCGTCGGTGCGTCATACGCGGACCCCACATCGACAAAATCGGGATGGAGCACTTCGAGATACGCACCCATAAACGGCTCATCGATATCCTGGAGCCAAATAACCGAACCGTAGACGCACTGATGCGACTTGACCTGCCCAGCGGCGTGGATATTGAGATTAAACTGTAAGGAGGCAGGAAGGTATGAACGAAGAGAAACAGCACGAACCAACCCCGCAAGAGCAATCTGTTTCGGAGACTCAGCCAGAACCCTCTGCCAGCGCAGAGGCGGAGTCTACTGGCACGGGCGACGAAGTGCGCGCCGAGGCTCAGCCAACAGTGGAACCTTCAGGTGCAGGTGATAAGGGGCATGCGGAAGCGGAATCTGCCTCTGAGAGTGCAGAGGTGCCTGTTTCAGCCGAGCAAACAGAGCCAAAGCAGGTAGAAGCAGAGCCTGCTCCTGCGAAACGCGACCTGCCACCGCCACCCGTGCTGAGCGGTCTCATCGGTCGGAAGGTAGGCATGACCCACATTTTCGACCGTGAAGGTCGGATGATTGCAGTCACAGCAGTGGAACTGGGTCCGTGCTATGTGGTGCAAGTACGCACGCCCGAACGGGATGGCTACAGCGCAGCCCAGATCGGGTTTGGTATCAAGAAGCGCCAGCGCACTAACAAGCCGATGCAGGGTGTGTTCAAAAAGGCAGGGCTATCCCGCCCACTTGCGCACCTGAAGGAGTTCAAGATTATAGAGGGAACCGCCGTTAGCGGGCAGGAGGTGCGCGCGGAACATGTGTTCCAAGAGGGCGAGGTAGTGAAGGTAACAGGCATCTCGAAAGGAAAAGGCTTTGCAGGCGTGGTTCGGCGCTATGGCTTTGCAGGTGGTCCGAAAACCCACGGTTCAATGACTCACCGACGCCCCCTCTCCAGCGGCGCCACAGGTCCCCAGCGCGTACTCAAGGGCAAGACGATGCCCGGACGCATGGGAGCCGAACGCGTGACGGTGCGCGGGCTGAAAATCGTGGCAATCCATCCCGAGCGCCATATCGTGCTCATCGAAGGCGCCATTCCAGGGGGAGACGGCGGGATTGTGTATGTGCAGAAACAGAGGTGATAGAAGATGCCAACAGTATCGGTTTATGATATGCAGGGCAAACAAGTAGGCGAGCTGGAATTAAGCGAGAACCTTTGCCCCAACGAGGTGAACCTTAACACTGTTCACCGTACCGTGGTCGCACAGTTAGCACACCTGCGTCAGGGCACACACAAAGTGCTCACACGGGGTGAGGTGCGCGGAGGTGGTCGCAAACCGTGGCGCCAGAAGCACACAGGGCGCGCACGCCAAGGCTCTATCCGCGCTCCCCACTGGCGCCATGGAGGCATCGTGCATGGTCCCGTTCCACGCGACTATGACTTGGCAGTGAACAAAAAGGAGCGTCGAGTTGCTATTCGCGCTGTCCTGTGCGATAAAGTGCAGTCAGGCGCGCTCAAGGTCGTCGAAGACCTGCAGTTCCCCGAAATCAAAACAAAAAGTGCTGTTAAGTTTCTTGCTTCGATGGGCGTTCATTTGTTGAAGCCTGAGCGCGTGCTCATCCTACTTCACGAGCCGAATGAGGTCGTCTACAAGTCGTTCCGAAACTTGCCGAATGTGCTGGTACGCATTGCTCCCGCCTTCTCCCTGTATGAACTCATCCCCGCCCGCCATGTAATTGCCACGCGCTCGGCAGTTGAGAAGATAGAGGAGGTGTGGGCACGATGAAACATCCAAGTGAAGTGATTATCCGTCCCGTAATCACCGAAAAAGGCACCTTTTTGCGCATGAACCACAATCAGTACCTGTTTGAGGTGGCTGGTGATGCTACCAAGATCGATATCAAACAGGCGTTGAAAGCACTCTATAATGTGGATGCGATCCAAGTGCGTACGATATGGGTCAAGCCAAAGCCCAAACGATTGGGTTTGCGCCGACCCGGCACCACGCGCAAGTGGAAGAAGGCTATCGTCACGCTACCACCTGACCAGACAATAGAAGACTTCAACCTGTAAGGAGGAAAGTATGCCAGTTAAGAAATGGAAACCGACATCGCCTGGCAGGCGCTTTATGGTAACCTCCACCTATGAGGAGATTACCAAGAAAGAGCCAGAGAAGAGCCTCACGGTGGGGTTGCGTAAGACGGGAGGACGCAACGCCCAGGGGTGCGTCACCGCACGCCATCGAGGCGGTGGCAACAAGCGCCTCTATCGCATTATCGATTTCAAGCGCGATAAGGACGGTATTCCCGCCCAAGTGATTGCGATAGAATACGACCCGAATCGCTCGGCACGGATTGCCCTCCTGCAGTATGAAGATGGGGAAAAGCGGTACATGCTTGCTCCCGTCGGCTTGGAAGTAGGGGTGACCGTGATGAGCGGTCCTGATGCCGATATTCAACCCGGAAATGCCCTGCCCTTGCGCAACATCCCTGTTGGCACAGTAGTGCATAATATCGAGCTTCAGCCGGGCAAGGGCGGTCAGTTGGTGCGTTCGGCAGGGGCAAGCGCGCAGATTCTGGCGAAAGAGGGCAACTATGCCACTTTGCGCATGCCCTCTGGCGAGATGCGCCTGATTCATCTGGACTGCAAAGCCACGATCGGACAAGTGGGGAATGTCGACCACGAGAACGAGGTTTGGGGCAAAGCGGGCAAGTCGCGCTGGCTGGGACGACGCCCCCATGTGCGTGGCTCCGCGATGACCCCACGCGACCACCCCCATGGCGGTGGTGAGGGCAAAGCCCCTATCGGCTTGCCCCACCCAAAAACACCCTGGGGCAAGCCCGCTCTGGGTGTCAAAACCCGACGCAATAAACGCACCAGCAAATTCATTCTCAAACGGAGGAAGTAGAGAAGGCTATGGGACGCTCTTTGAAGAAGGGACCGTATGTAGACCCGAAGTTGATGAAGAAAGTGCAGGCTATGGCGAACCAGGCACAAAAACGCCCTATCAAGACCTGGTCGCGTCGCTCGACCATCGTCCCCGAAATGATTGGGCTGACGATTGCCGTGCACGACGGGCGCAAGCATGTGCCCGTCTATGTCACCGAGCAGATGATCGGACATAAGCTGGGCGAGTTCGTGCCCACTCGAACCTTCCGCGGGCACCCAGGCTCCAGCGAGAAGACCACAAAGGTGAAGAGGTAAAGACGATGAAAGCAGTAGCACGCTATGTTCGGATACCCCCGCGTAAAGCGCGATTGGCAGTGGATTTGGTGCGTGGCAAAGATGTGATGTCTGCGCTGGCACTGCTTTCACAACTGCCTAACAAATCGGCGCGTCTCACCCGCAAGGTCATCGAATCGGCAATTGCGAATGCGGTTCATAATAATGGGCTGGAACCGCGCTGGCTTTATATCGCAAAAGCCTATGTAGATGAAGGACCGCGTTGGAAGCGGATTCTGCCCAAAGACCGCGGGCGCGCCTTCCGAATCCTCAAGCGCACCAGCCACATTACGATCGAGCTGGGGGTTCGACTGCCGACAGAAACACGCACGAGAAGACCGCAGGCACAGGAGGAGGCGAACTAATGGGTCAGAAAATCCATCCTGTAGGGTTCCGTGTGGGCATTACCCGCGACTGGGAGAGCCGGTGGTACGCGCCTAAAAAGCAGTACCGCCATCTCGTCTACGAGGACTACCTCATTCGCACCACACTCAAGAAGAAGTATTATAGCGCAGGCATCTCGCGTATCGAGATCGAGCGCGCTGCGAACATTCTGCGGGTCATTATCTATGCAGCGCGCCCAGGACAGATTATCGGGCGTGGGGGACAAGGCATCGAGGAGGCCCATCAAGCCATCTACCGTGTGTTGCACCCTCACAAGCCCGAACTACGCATCGATGTGGAAGATGTGCGTAACCCCGATGCCGACGCCCAACTGGTTGCCGAGAATATCGCCAGCCAGCTCGAGAGGCGTATTTCCCACCGACGCGCTATCCGCCAGACGATAGCCCGTGCCCAACGAATGAACCTACGCGGAATCAAAGTGATGGTAGCAGGTCGACTCGGAGGTGCCGAAATCGCTCGCACGGAATGGGACCGCTACGGACGCGTGCCCTTGCAGACTCTGCGCGCCGATATCGACTACGGCTTCGCCACCGCCTACACCATCTACGGCACCATTGGCGTCAAGGTTTGGATTTACAAGGGCGATATCCCAATGTCCGAACGGCGGATTCTGCTCTCATCGGTCACGACGCCCGAATCGGCAATCACGACCGAAGCCACGCGCACCACTCGCCGACGCGGAGCGGGTGGCGGAGCACCGCCTACGGGTGCCCAGCGTCGCCGACGCGGGGGACGCGGCGGACGCCCGCAGGGTGGACGCGGGGGAGGACGCCCAGGGCGTCAAAAAAACCAATCCTCTCACCCCCAGGAAACTCCCGTTGAAGAATGAGGTGAACCGCTATGCTGATGCCGAAACGAACGAAATACCGCAAACAACAGCGTGGGCGTATGAAGGGGCTATCAAAAGGCGCGCGCACCGTCCATTTTGGCGACTACGGGCTGGTGGCGTTGGAACCTGCTTGGATTACCAACCGCCAGATGGAAGCAGCGCGTGTGGCAATCGTCCGCTACCTGCGCCGTGGGGGCAAAATCTGGTTCCGAATCTTCCCCGATAAGCCCTACACGAAACGCCCTGCCGAAACCCGCATGGGGTCGGGTAAGGGCAATGTGGAAGGCTGGGTCGCTGTGGTCAAGCGCGGACGAGTCATTCTCGAACTGGGCGGAGTCTCGGAGGAACTTGCTTACGAAGCCCTCCGTCGTGCGAGCCACAAACTCCCTATCAAAACCAAAATCGTCAAACGCGAGGACGCTCAAGCGCAAACCCAACAGCCTGTTGCTGTAGCGACAGGAGGTGATGCTGAATGAAAGCCCTCAAAGCAGACGACCTGCGTAAACTCACCACCCGAGAGCTCCAGCAGAAACTGGACGAACTACGCACCGAACTCTATCGCCTGCGCGTTCAGCATACTATCGCCCAGCTGAAAGATACCAATAGCATCAAGAGGACCCAGCGCAACATTGCGCGCGTGCTGACCGTGCTGAACGAGAAGCGCCAAGCAGAACAACAACCTAAGTAGGAAGGAGTAAACTATGGAAGAGGCTATCCCTATGGAACCGCAATCGGTAGGTGAAAAACGCCCATACCGAGGGCGACGCAAGGTGCGAATCGGCACCGTGGTCAGCGACAAGATGGATAAGACGGTGGTGGTGGCGGTGGTGCGCAGCTATCGCCATCCGCTGTATGGCAAAACCATCCGCCGAACGAAAAAATATATGGCACACGATGAACACAACGCATGCCGAGTGGGCGACCGAGTCGAGATTGTGGAGACACGCCCACTGAGTCGGCATAAGCGATGGCGCGTGCGAGCAATCCTCGAGCGCGCCCAGTAAACCACACTATGGGAGGAATGCGCCATGATACAGCCATTCACGCGCTTGAAGGTTGCGGATAACTCTGGAGCACGCGAGGTGATGTGTATCCGCGTGCTCAAAGGCTCTAACGCACGCTACGGGCATGTAGGGGATGTGATCGTCGCCTCCGTTAAAGACGCCAGCCCCAATATGCCCGTCAAAAAAGGCGATGTGGTGCGGGCAGTAATCGTGCGCACAAAGCGCACTATCAAACGCCCCGATGGCACCACCCTGCGCTTCGACGAGAACGCGTGCGTCATTATCGACAAGCAAGGCGAACCACGCGGAACGCGTATCTTCGGTCCCGTGGCGCGTGAACTTCGCGAACGCAACTTTATGAAGATTATCTCGCTGGCGCCCGAAGTGCTGTAAGGAGGCTGAAACGATGCGACCTAAGTTAGAGAAACCGTTGCGCATGAAGATACGAACAGGCGACACCGTGGTGGTGCTCTCGGGTAAAGATAAGGGACAGCGCGGGCGCGTGATTCGCGTCCTGCCACGCGAGAACCGCGTGGTGGTGGATGGCGCTAACCTCGTGTGGCGCCACCGAAAAGCACGCACCCTTAACCAAAAAGGCACGAAGATGCAGATGCCCGCTCCCCTGTTCGCAGGGAAGGTGATGTTGGTATGCCCTCACTGCGATAAACCCACTCGCGTGGGGCGCAAACGCGGCGAAGATGGCAGGCTCTATCGCTACTGCAAACGCTGTCATGAGATGGTCGATGTCGACTGAGGGAGGCGATTCGTATGGCAAATAAGAAATCAGCACCCCAACCACAGACACAACCGAAAAAAGCATCGAAAGAGCAGAAAGCAGAAAAACTGTTCGAAACAGGGGACGGTGTCCAGCCCAAAATCGTTCCCCCTATGCGCAGGCGTTATGAGGAGGTAGCACGCCCCCTCTTACAACAGCAGTTTAACTATCGTAATCCGATGCAAATCCCACGCATCACCAAAATCGTGATTAATATGGGCGTGGGGAAGGGCGAGCAAGAACCCAAACTGCTGGAAAACGCTGTGCGCGACCTCGCCCTCATCTCGGGGCAAAAACCTGTCGTCACTACAGCAAAGCGCGCCATCTCCAACTTCCGCATTCGTCAGGGGTATCGAATCGGGTGTAAGGTTACCTTGCGCGGCGATCGGATGTATGTCTTTTTAGACAAGCTCGTGAACATCGTCCTGCCCCGCATCCGCGACTTTGCTGGACTCTCTCCGCGCTCGTTCGACGGGCGCGGGAACTACTCGCTCGGACTGCGCGAGCAAATCCTGTTCCCCGAGATTGTCTACGACCAGGTCGATCGCTTACGCGGAATGGACATCACCCTCTGTACCACAGCGAAGACCGATGAGGAGGCGCTCGCCCTTCTCAAAGCGTTAGGACTGCCCTTCCGAGGCACCTAACCCCAAATCCCCCTCCCATACGGAAGGGGGCTTGCTCAGTTGGAGGGAAACACCGTGAAAAGCTATGCAACCGAACGGATACGCAACACCGCTTTGGTAGGACATGGCGGGAGTGGAAAAACCACCCTTGCCGAGCATCTGCTCTATCTGGCAGGACATATCGACCGAATCGGTTCGGTGGAGGCGGGCACAACGGTCTCGGACTACGACCCCGATGAGATACGGCGCAAGATTAGCCTCAGTACTTCGCTTTTGCCTATCGAGTGGTCCGACCATAAGATTAATCTGCTGGATGTGCCGGGCTTTCCCGATTTTATTGGCGAGATGGTGACCGCTCTCAGCGTGGTCGATTCGGCAATCCTTGTGGCACCCGCGCAGGCAGAACTCGAAGTCGGCTTCGAGAATGCATGGGAACTTTGCGAGGCGCGCCACCTCCCGCGCCTGATATTCGTCAACAAAATGGAGCGGGATGGCGCAGATTATCACGGACTTTTGCAAACCCTGCGCCAAACCTATGGCAACCGTGTGGTGCCCCTCCAAATCCCTATCGGCACGCAAACGAGCTTCGCAGGCGTGGTCGATGTGCTCCATCAAAAAGCCTATCGAGGCAAAGACCGCGATATAAACACCACGGAAGTTCCCTCTGAGTTAGCCGATGAGGTTGCCCAAGCCCGCGAGATGCTGATGGAGGCAGCCGCCGAATCGGACGATACTCTGCTGGAGAAGTACCTCGAAGGCACACCGCTTACCGATGCGGAGTTGGTGCACGGATTTCATGAGGGAGTGCGCTCGGGGCGGATTGTGCCCGTGCTTTGCGGTTCTGCGTCGCTTGGGGTCGGGCTGGCTCCCCTGCTTCAGGCGATTATCGAGCTGGCACCGAACCCCTGTGAACTGCCGTTGCCTTCTGCTCGCGACCCCCGCACCGACTCCGAGGTTCGCCTCGAATGTCGTGCGGACGCCCCCCTTGTTGCCTTCGTGTTCAAAACGACCGCCGACCCCTTCGTGGGCAAACTCACCTATTTCCGCGTCTATTCGGGCGTTTTCAAGGGCGATTCGCAGGTCTACAACGCCAACAAAGAGCGCGACGAGCGCGTGGGGCAACTCTTCTTCCTACGGGGCAAAAATCAGATTGCCACCTCCGAAGTGGGCACAGGCGATATCGGCGTTGTCGCCAAACTGCAAGAGACCAGCACAGGACACACCCTTTGCGACAAGGCGAACCCGCGCCTCTTGCCCCCCATCCAACTGCCCGACCCTATCTACACGGTCGCAATCTCTGCGAAGAGCAAGGCAGACGAAGACCGTCTCGGTCCTGCACTTGCACGGCTTCAAGAGGAAGACCCCACCCTGCACGCCCGACGCGACCCCGAAACAGGGCAAACACTCCTGTCGGGCATGGGCGACCTCCACATCGAAAGCGTCATCGAGAAACTCAAGCGAAAGTTCAACACCGAGGTTGTCATCGAAGAGTTGCGCATCCCATACCGCGAAACTATCACGCGCCCCGTTCAGCGCATCGAAGGCAAGTTCAAACGCCAGACGGGTGGGCGCGGACAATACGGACACTGCTTCATCAACATGGAGCCTCTGCCACGCGGGTCGGGCATCGAGTTCGGGGAGCAGATTGTCGGGGGTGCTATTCCCAAAAACTATATCCCCGCAATCGAAAAAGGCATCCGTGAATCTGCGGAAAAAGGCGTCGTGGCGGGTTACCCTGTCACAGACTTCCGCATTATGGTCGTCGATGGCTCCTACCACGAAGTCGACTCGTCCGACCAAGCGTTCCGAATTGCGGGCAGTCTTGCCTTCCAGGCAGCGGCATCGCGGGCAAACCCCGTTATCTTGGAACCTATCTTGGAAGTAGAGGTGGAAGTTCCCTCTGCTTTCACTGGCGATGTGATGGGCGACCTCAACGGGCGACGCGGACGCATAGCGGGCATCGAGAGCCTTGGCAACGGACGCCAGCTCATCCGTGCCACCGTCCCGATGAGCGAAATGACCCGCTATGCACTTGAGCTCCGCTCCATAACGCGTGGGCGTGGACGCTTCCGCACCAAATTCTCGCACTACGAGGAGGTACCGTTCAACATCGCTCAGACACTCATCGAGAAAGCCCGCAAGGAGAAGGAGGCAAGCGAACACTGACCACAATAACGCCCTTGCCACTTCGGTAGGGTATACTTATCTCTTGCACGAGGTGAAACCGACATGCCAACGACCGCATGGATTGTGAAAGCGAAAAAGAAGCCAAAATTCAAGGTACGCAAAGTGAACCGGTGTAGCGTCTGCGGGCGTCGACACGGCTACGACCGCTACTTCGGCTTGTGTCGAATCTGCCTGCGTGAGATAGCGCATCGCGGACTGCTCCCGGGCGTGCGCAAATCCAGCTGGTAAGGAGGAACGAAACCCGATGATGACCGACCCGATTGGCGATATGCTGACCCGAATTCGCAACGCCTTGCAGGCAGGGCACGAAACCGTCACAGTGCCCAGCTCGCGCCTTAAGGCACAAATCGCAGACCTATTGAAAAAGGAAGGATTTATCCAAGACTATCAAGTCGTAACGCAGGGTGTAAGATCCCTACTCACCATTACCCTAAAGTATGACCGCACAGGCGAGCCGGCAATCCATGAGATTCGTCGAGTGAGCAAGCCTGGGCGGCGCGTCTATGCCGATGTTGCCAAACTTCGCCCTATCAAACGCGGATTGGGCAGTGCGATTGTCTCCACCTCGCAAGGGCTTCTGCCCGACCGCGAATGCCGAAAACGGCGCATCGGCGGAGAGGTCATCTGCATCGTCTGGTAAGGAGGGTTCACCTATGTCGAGAATCGGAAAACAACCAATCCCGCTACCCAAAGGCGTGGAAGTGAAAATCGAAGGGACACTCATCCGTGTCAAAGGTCCTAAGGGGGAACTGAGCCATACCCTCCCGAATGTGATTCGCGTGGTGCAGGAGGACTCGAACCTGCGGGTCGAGCGCACAAGTGATGACCGCTTCGCCCGCTCTCAGCACGGGCTTCAGCGCACCCTGATAGCGAATATGGTGCGTGGGGTCTCGGAAGGTTTCGAGAAGGTATTAGAAGTCATCGGCATAGGCTACCGCGCCCAAGTGGAGGGCAAAGAGCTTGTGCTTCAGGTCGGCTACTCGCGTCCCGTGCGCATCAAACCCTATGACGGCATCACCTTTGCTGTGGAGCAAGACCCGCAAACGCGTACCACTCTCATCAAGGTGCAAGGTATCGATAAACAGCGTGTGGGGCAACAGGCAGCCGATGTGCGGGCGGTGCGCCCTCCAGACCCCTATAAGGGCAAAGGATTGCGCTATCGCGGTGAGGCGGTACGCCTCAAACCGGGTAAGCAGGTGGGTAAAAAGTAGGTAGGTGAGCAACGATGAAGCGAACCGCGCGTGAAAAGCGAACTATTCGACATAAGCGTATCCGAAGGAAAATCGTGGGCACTCCTGAACGCCCTCGCCTGTGTGTCTACAAGAGCCTGCATCATATGCATGCCCAAATCATCGATGATATTGCAGGGCATACGCTCGTCTCGGCATCGACCACCGAGCCTGCCCTGCGCGAAAGCCTTAAAAGCACAGGCAATATCGAGGCGGCAAAAGCGGTGGGCAAACTCATCGCTCAGCGTGCCCTCGAAAAAGGGATTCAGCAGGTGGTGTTCGACCGAGGCGGATTTCTCTATCATGGGCGTGTGGCGGCGCTTGCGGACTCCGCACGAGAGACAGGGCTGAAATTCTAAGGGAGGCAAAAATGCGAAGGAAACAAACAACCTATATCAATCCGGACCAGTTGAACCTGCATGTAGAGCGTGTCATCTACACCAACCGCGTCTCCAAAACGCACAAAGGGGGGCGCACGATGAGCTTCCAAGTGATGGTGGTGGTAGGCGACACAAATGGACATGTGGGCGTGGGCTTGGGAAAGGCACGCCAAGTGCCTGACGCCATCCGCAAAGCGATTGAGGCAGCACGCAAGAATCTGGTTTATGTGCCGCGTATTGGCTCCACTATCCCTCATGAGGTGGAAGTGGAGTTTGGGGCGACACGCTTGGTGCTCAAGCCCGCTTCGCCGGGCACGGGCGTGGTGGCGGGTGGCTCGGTGCGTGCCCTGCTGGAGGCCGCAGGAGTACACGATGTGTTAGCCAAACTGGTTGGGTCGCGCAACCCTATCAATACCGCTTGGGTCACTATGAAGGCGTTTCGTAGTCTGCGCGCGCCCGAACAGATTGCCCACATGCGAGGCGTGCCCCTCAGAACGCTTACCCCATGGTATGTACGCAAGTTCAAAGAGCAAGTGGAGGTGTCGTGATGGCGAAGCTCAAAATTACGCTCACCCGTAGCCCTATCGGAAATAAGCACACCCTAAGGCGCACTGTGCGCGCCCTCGGCTTGCGCAAACTCCACCACAGCGTCATCCACGAGGACAACCCCACCATACGCGGTATGATTGCGAAGGTTGTCCACCTCGTGCAAGTGGAGCCGTGGGAGGAATCTGTTGCCCCTGCACCTCAAGAGGAACCCCTGCAGGAAGCGAAAAAGAGCCGAGCAACCGCTCGACGAGCCTCAGCTTCTTCCGAAGAGTCGGCTTCTGAAACTGCCTCTGCCGAGCAAGCCAACGCACCCACCGAAATAGAAACGGCTACTGAAGCACAACCACAGGAGGTTTCATCATGATTGAACTCCACACCCTAAAGCCCGCTCCAGGAAGCAAAAAACGACGCAAGCGTGTCGGACGCGGAATTGGCTCTGGACACGGGAAAACCGCTACTCGCGGTACCAAAGGGCAAAAGGCACGCGACACCATCCCCCCACGATTTGAGGGTGGTCAAACCCCCATTCACCGACGACTGCCAGTGCGTGTCGGCTTCAAAAATGTGAACCGCGTGGAGTATGCTATTGTGAATGTGGGCACGCTTGCCGAGCGGTTCAACCCCAACGACGAGGTAACCCCCGAAATGCTTTTGGAGCGACGCGTCATACGCAAACTCAAAGACGGGGTCAAAATTCTCGGAGAGGGCGAGATTAATATCCCCCTCACGGTGCGCGCTCATGCAGTGAGCGCAAGCGCCCGTGCGAAGATCGAGTCGGCAGGGGGAACCGTGACCCTTATCGGACAGGAGAGCGCCTAACCATGCTGAGCACGAACTTCGTCTCTGCCCTGCAAAGCGCGCTGAAAATTCCTGAACTGCGCGCCCGCATCGTGTTCGTGTTCGCCATGTTCACGGTCTACGCTGTCGGCTTGCACATCCCCGTGCCCGGCGTCGATCGGGAACAGATGGCGCGCTTATTTGAAGACCAGCAACTGCTGGGCTTTATTAATATGTTCACGGGCGGTGCCCTGCGCAAACTGACGATTCTCGCCTTAGGGTTGAACCCGTACATAACCGCCTCGATTATCATGCAGATTTTTTCCTATGCTGACCCTCGCCTGCGCGAGTCGTTGCGTGAAGAGGCGGGGCGACGCCTGATGCAACAGCGCACCCGTTTCCTAACCATTGTGATTGCGCTTGTGCAAGCCATCGGTTTTATGGCAACTTTCCGCTCGGCAGGCGCGCTGGATGTATCGGGTGTGCAAATGGCGCAGGTCATCATCGCATGGGTGGCAGGGGCGATGTTCCTGCTGTGGCTTGGCGAGCAGATTACCGAGAAAGGGTTGGGTAACGGCATCTCCCTGATGATTTTCGCCAGCATCGTCGCCAGTATGCCCTACCAAATCCAGCAGACCTACCAATTGATTGAGGCGGGTACTGTGCAGTTCTATCAGGTGCTCCTGCTCATCGTCATCTTTCTGTTCACCGTGTGGGGCGTTATCTATATCACGACCTCCCAGCGGCGTATCCCCATTCAACACATGCGACGCATCGTCGGGCGTCGTCAAACGGTGGGAGCGACCTCTTACCTGCCTATCCCAGTGAACGCAGCGGGAGTCATCCCGATTATCTTTGCAATCTCGCTCCAACTTCTGCCCGCCACGATTATCCAAATGATCCCCTACGATCGCATGAATCCGGGTCCTGTAATGGAGTTTGTGATCGGCGCCATCAATCTGCTGACTCCGGGGGGTGGGGTCGTAGGTTCCCTTATCTATGCGGGGCTAATCTTCTTGTTCACCTACTTCTATGTGGCAGTGGTGTTCAACACCGATGAAATTGCCGAGAACCTGAAGCGTCAGGGTAGTTTCATTCCGGGTGTGCGCCCTGGTAAACCGACCTCCGACTACCTGAACGATGTGCTGAGTCGTCTTACCGCAGTGGGTGCTGCGTTCCTCGCCTTCATCGCCCTCCTGCAATACTGGGTGCCCTCTATTACCCGCATCGAGACCCTCACGATTGTCGGTGGTACTTCCTTGCTGATTATGGTGGGCGTGGCGATTGACTTCTCGCGCCAGCTTCAAGCACAGTTGGCGATGCGCCAGTATGAAGATTATCTGAAGTGACCATGAGGCTGGTATTCCTGGGTGCGCCCGGAGTGGGCAAAGGGACTCAAGCACGACGGCTCCAAGAGGAGTACGGATGGACGGTAATCGCTACGGGCGACCTCCTGCGCCAAGCCATCGCAGAGAACACCCCGCTTGGACAGCAAGCAAAAGCCTACATCCAGCGTGGGGAGCTGGTGCCCGATACGCTGGTTAATCAGATAGTGTCCGAGCGTTTGCAGGGATTGGAGCATTTCATTTTAGACGGTTATCCACGCAACCTTGCCCAAGCCGAGATGTTGGAGAGCATTCTCTCCTACCCCTTAGACGCTGTCATCTACTTCGAACTGGATGAGGAAGAGTTGATTGCGCGCCTAAGCGGTCGGAGAGTCTGTCCCAAGTGTGGCGCGGTGTTCCATCTACAAAGCAACCCCAGCAAGGAGGGCGATCGATGCGACCGATGCTCGGCGGAGCTGGTAATTCGCGACGATGACCGCCCTGAGACGGTGCGCCATCGCCTGAAAGTGTATCGTGAGCAGACTGCGCCCCTGATAGACTACTACCGCCAGCGTTCTTTGTTGCGGGTGGTGTCGGCTGAGGGCACTCCTGATGGGGTGTACCAACGCCTGCTGGAGACACTCCATGCCATCTAAAATCATGCCGATGAACTCCATCGTCTTGAAGACGCCGTTCCAGATAGAGCGTATCCGCAAAGCGGGGCGCATCGCAGCACGAGTTCTGCGCGCCTGCAAAGAAGCCATCGAACCCAACCGCACCACTGCCCAATCGCTCGACCAACTGGCGGAACGGCTGGTACTGGAGATGGGGGGATTTCCCGCTTTCAAAGGCTACCGTATGTTTCCGGGCACGCTCTGTGTCTCTATCAACGAGCAGATTGTGCATGGGCTTCCCGACGAACGCATCCTAAAAGAGGGCGACCTTGTAACCCTCGACATCGGCGTCTTCTACGAAGGATTCTGCTGTGATACGGCGATTACCGTGATTGTGGGACATACCGATTACCAAAGGAAACGGCTCGTGCGCTTTACCGAGGAGGCACTATACAAAGGCATCGAGCAGGCACGCCCAGGCAATACAACAGGCGACATCAGTTCTGCGATGGAAGCCCATGTGAAGAGTGGAGGCTTCAAACCCGCACGAGGGCTGGCAGGACATGGCGTGGGGCGATTCGTTCACGAAATGCCCGACATCCCCAACTGGGATATGCAACCTAAACAAGGAACCCCCCTGCAAGAGGGGATGGTGTTGGCTATCGAACCCATGATTGTGATGGGCGACCCCGAAGTCGAGATGTCGGACGATGGTTGGAGCATTATCACCTCCGATAAGAAACCCGCTGCGCACTTCGAGCATACCATCGTCATCACCGCAAATGGCGCAGAAGTCCTCACTATCGAGTAAAATTAAAAACGGTAAAAACGGAGGTGATGTAATGGCAAGCGCTGAGAGCAAGGAAATCGAGGTCGAGGGCACGGTGATCGAGTGCCTTCCAAACACGACCTTCAAGGTCGAAATCGAGGGTGGACATGTGGTTCTTGCCCACCTGTCAGGGAAGATGCGCATTAACTTTATCCGCATCTTGCCTGGCGATAAGGTCAAAGTCGCCCTCTCACCCTACGATCTCACCCGAGGGCGAATCGTGTATCGTTATCGTTCGTAAACGAAGCACATAACGAGCAATTGCAAGAGACTCGGTATCGGGTATAATAACCCTTCGCGGGCAAGCGGAAGCTTGCTCGCCTACGGAGGTTATAGCGATGAAAGTAAGGGCATCGGTGAAGAAGATGTGCGCCAAATGCAAAATCATTCGGCGCAAGGGGGTCGTGCGCGTGATATGCGAGAACCCCAAACATAAACAGCGTCAAGGTTAGGAGGAGACTGTATGGCTCGTATCGCTGGTGTGGACTTACCGCGCGATCGGAAGGTGGAATACGCCCTGCCTGTCATCTATGGGATAGGGCTGAGTTCCGCGCGCAAAATCTTGGAGAAAACGGGAGTGGACCCGAATAAACGGGTGCGCGACCTCACGGAAGAGGAAGTGGCACGCCTTCGCGCTGAAATCGAGAACAACTACACTATTGAGGGCGACCTTCGGCGCGAGATTCAAATGAACATCCGCCGCCTCATCGAGATCGGATGTTATCGTGGGCTACGCCACCGACGCGGACTGCCCGTGCGTGGTCAACGCACGCGTACGAACGCACGCACCCGTAAAGGTCCGAAGAAGACCGTGAGCACAGGTCGACGACGCAAAGCGAAGAAGTAAGCGAGGAGAAACCCTATGGCACGCAAAACTCGTGGCAAGGCACAACCGAAGAAGGAACGCAAAAATGTGGTGCATGGAGTGGCGCATATCCATGCGACTTTTAATAACACTATCGTCTCGATTACCGATGTGAATGGGAATGTGCTTTCGTGGGCGAGCGGGGGCACAGCTGGCTTCAAGGGCACCAAGAAGGGCACGCCGTTTGCGGCCCAGCTTGCTGCCGAACGCGCCGCTCGCAACGCGATGGAGCATGGCGTCCGAAAGGTCGATGTGATGGTCAAAGGTCCTGGACCCGGACGCGAAACCGCTATTCGCTCGCTTCAAGCAGCAGGGCTGGAGATTCTCAGCATCAAGGATGTGACCCCTGTGCCCCACAACGGGTGTCGCCCCCCGAAACGACGGCGTGTCTAAGGAAGGAGGGAGAAAAGGATGTCGGTTATCTGGGATTCGAAATGCAGTAAATGTCGGCGTGCAGGAGAGAAACTGTTCCTAAAGGGCGATCGCTGTTTCACCAAAAAATGCGCCTTGGAGCGCAGAAACTTCCCGCCCGGTCAGCACGGACCACGCAACCGCGACCGCAAGATGAGCGAGTATGGCGAACAGCTGCGCGAAAAGCAGAAACTGCGCCAGATGTACCTTCTGCGTGAGCGCCAGTTTCGCAACTATGTCGAGCAGGCACAACGCTCGCGCGGGGTCACGGGCGAGTCGCTCATGCGTCTGCTGGAAACCCGACTGGATAATGTGGTGTTTCGCTTAGGGCTTGCCACCTCGCGTGGGCAGGCACGCCAAATGGTCTCCCACCGCTTCATCACCGTGAACGGCAAGCGCGTGAACATTCCCTCCTACCATGTGAAAGCAGGCGATGTAATCGCCATCCACGAATCGAAGCGCAACACCGTCTTAGGACAGGAGGCACTGGCACGCGCGGCGGAGCAGAACGGACGCCCCGCATGGCTCCGATATGACCCGAATAGCCTGCAAGGTACGGTGATTCGTATCCCCGAAGGCGATGACCTCCAACCGCCCGTCGACCTGCAAAAGATTATCGAGTTCTACAGCCGCTAAGGGAGGCACACCATGACCGCTTTGATGAGTGTTCCGATGGTAGAACCGCAAGTGCACACCGTTCATATGGACGAGCGGTACGGCAAATTCGAGGTGGAACCCCTCGAACGGGGCTACGGCACCACTCTGGGGAACGCCCTGCGCCGAGTCCTGCTCTCGTCTATACCCGGGGTTGCCGTCACCAGCGTCCGTATTGAAGGCGTGCTGAGCGAGTTCGAGCCGATTCCAGGCGTAAGGGAAGATACCATCCATTTTTTACTGAATCTGAAGAACCTTGCCATTCGTATCAACACTCCTCAACCTCGTGAACGATACACCCTTCGGCTTCGACGCACGGGGCCGGGTGTTGTGACGGCGCTCGATATCGAATGCCCTACCGAACTGGAGATTGTCAATCCTGAGCTGTACCTTGCCGAATTAAGCGACCCGAAGGCACAGCTGAATGTGGAAATTACCGTAGAGGTAGGGCGTGGGTATACGCCTGCAATCAAGCATGAACGCGGACGGGGGGCTATCGGTGAAATCCGCACCAGCGCCCTATTCAACCCCGTTACCAAAGTCAACTTCCTCGTGGAGCCGACCCTTGTAGGGGAACGCACCGACTATGACCGCCTCATCTTGGAGGTCTGGACGAACGGCGCTGTGACTCCCTACGAGGCGGTTCAACAAGCGTCCCAAATCCTACGCGACCAGTTCAATCGTTTGCTCTCTTTCCTCGCAGGGGAGGGGCTGGAAGGCTTATCTGGGGCAGAAGAGCCAGTTGCTCCCCCTCCAGGGATTACTATCCCCGACCGCCCCTTGGAGGAGCTGGGGTTTTCTACGCGGGTGCTTAATGCCCTCCGCAGTGGACGAATCAATACACTCTACAAATTGCTGAGCAAAACGGAGCAGGAGCTTCGGACCCTACGCAATTTTGGTGATACTGCAGCCAAAGAGGTAGAAGAGAAACTTGCAGCGCTGGGTCTGAGCCTGCCCAAAGCATCAAGGAGGCGGAGTCATTCATGAACCACGGAGCTGGCTACCGAAAGTTAGGACGCGCAAGCGACCATCGGCGCGCAATGCTACGCAATCTGGTGCGCTCCCTGCTGATTCACGAGCGCATCGAGACCACCGTTCCGCGTGCCAAAGAGGCACGCCGACTGGCAGAACGGCTCATCACCCTCGGCAAACACGATACGCTCCATAATCGTCGTCAAGTGCGTGCCTTTCTGAATGACGAGAGCCTGGTCAAGCACTTGTTCGAAGCGATAGCACCGCGCTACCGCGAGCGTCAAGGAGGCTACACACGCCTCGTGCGTGTGGGGATTCGCCAAGGCGACTCGGTGGAAACCGCCATACTGGAGCTGGTCGAGTAGCGCATGCGCAATGTGCGTCTGCTGGTGGAGTACGACGGCACGGAGTTTCACGGCTTTGCGCGCCAAACAGGAGCGCGTACGGTGCAAGGCGTGCTGGAATCGCACCTGCAGACGCTTTTGCAGGAGCCGATAGCGGTCATCGGGGCGAGTCGTACGGACGCAGGCGTGCACGCACGCGGGCAAGTGGTCAACTTTTATACCCTTTCACCTATCTCCATGCCTGCCCTTGTGAGGGCGTTGAACCGCCGATTGCCAAGAGACCTCAAGGTGATGCGTGCCGACATCGTACCTGAACAGTTTCACGCCCGCTTCTCAGCACGCAGTCGCCTCTATCACTATACACTTTACACAAGAGCGCACCCCTCCGTCTGGAAGATTCGGTATGCATGGCACTACCCCTATGCTTTGAATCTGGAACGGATGGCATTGGCACTGCACCAGATAGGGGGCACGCACGATTTTCGTCCTTTTTCGGTAAAGACGCCAGAAGAAAAGAGCACAGTACGCACGCTCTATCGCACAGCGGTCGTGCCCACACGGGATGGAGTGCGAATCGAGCTGGAGGGAAGCGGGTTCTTGCGTGGAATGGTGCGCCTTATTGTGGGCGCACTCGTGCTGGTGGGGCGCGGTCAGCGTCCCGAATCGTTTTTAAGGGAACATCTGGAACATCCAACCAAGCCTTTCACTCAGATGGCACCTCCAGTAGGATTGTGTCTGGTTCGGGTAAAATATAGGGGCTTGAAGGCTGACCAAAAAGAGTAGGAAAAATGGAGGCAAGAACACAATGCTACAACGCACTTACACGCAGAAACGAGGCGAGATTCAGCGCACCTGGTGGGTTGTGGATGCAGAGGGCAAACCTGCTGGACGCGTCGCTGCACAGGTCGCACGACTCCTGCAGGGCAAACATAAGCCCACCTACACCCCTCATATTGACGGGGGCGACCATGTGATTGTGATTAATGCCGATAAGGTCATCTTCACAGGGAACAAACCCGAAGAGCGTATCTACTATCACACGATGCATCCGGGCGGTCTGCGGGAGACCACCCGTAAGAAGATGATGGCGGAAAAGCCTGAGAAGATGGTGCGACGCGTGATTAGCGGGATGTTGCCCAAGAATAAGTTGCGGGCGCGCATGTTGCGCCGTCTGCGCATCTTCGCAGGCAGTGAGCATCCCCATCAGGCGCAGAAACCCCAACCCTACGAACTTTGAAACGAGGTGAACGATGGAAGAGCAAGTACGCTACTACGGAACAGGGCGACGCAAGACCGCATCTGCCCGCGTCTGGCTAATGCCTGGCTCTGGCAAGATAACCATCAACGGGCGCGAGGCGTCGGAATATCTTCGTCGTCTCGCGCTTGAGCGCATCGTGCAACAACCCTTCCGCTTGCTGGGTATTGAGGGGCAATTTGATGTGAAGGCAACCGTGCGCGGAGGGGGCATTTCGGGTCAAGCAGGTGCCATTCGCCACGGGATTGCTCGTGCCCTGCTTCAAGTGAACCCAGAATATCGTGCCGTGCTCAAGCAGAACGGCTTGCTGACGCGCGACCCACGCATGAAGGAGCGCAAGAAGTACGGACGCCACGGCGCCCGACGCGGGTTCCAGTTCGTCAAGCGCTAAACGGATGCGCATATTGCTGGTCGGTGGTGGGGGACGCGAACATGCGCTGGCGTGGAAACTGGCGCAGAGCCGCCACTGCCACCAGCTTTATGCCCTGCCTGGCAACGGCGGGATTGCCCAACTTGCCGAATGCGTGCCAATTGCCCCAAAAGCCATCCCCGAAATCATCCGGTTCGCTCGCCAGAACGCCATCGACTTGGTGGTCGTCGGTCCCGAATCGCCCCTTATCGCAGGGTTAGCCGATGCACTTGCAGAAGTAGGGATTGCCTGCTTCGGTCCTCGGCGTGAGCCCGCACAGATTGAGGGGAGTAAAGCATTCGCCAAGCACCTGATGGCGCAGGCAGGCGTGCCGACCGCCCCCTTCCGCACTTTTGAGGACCCCGGTCTGGCAAAGGCGTACTTGCGCGAGCGGTTCCCGACCCATCCGTGTGTGGTCAAAGCCGATGGCGAGGCGCTGGGGAAGGGTGTGTTTGTGTGCGAGACGCTTGCGGACGCGCTGGATGCAGTGGAGTTTCTGATGGAACAGCGTGGGTTAGGCGAAGCGGGCACACGGGTGGTGATTGAAGACCGCTTGTATGGGCGCGAGATGTCGCTCCTCTGCTTCACGGATGGGCAAAGTGTTGCCCCTATGCCCCCTGTGCGCGACTATAAGCGTGCCCTAGATAGAGATCGAGGTCCCAACACGGGCGGAATGGGATGCTATACCCCCTTGCCTGATGCCAGCCCTGAAATAGTCCAGCGTGCATTAGAGCAGATTGTAGTGCCTATTGTGCATGCGCTTGCCGAGCGCGGAACTCCGTATCAAGGTGTGCTGTATGCAGGGTTGATCGTGCATGAGGTCCAGCCCTACACGCTGGAGTTCAACTGTCGGTTTGGCGACCCCGAAACGCAGGTGCTAATGCCCCTTCTGGAGAGTGATTTAGTGGAGCTTGCGCTGGCGGTTGTGGAGGGGAGACTGCCCCAGATTATGCCTCAGTTCAGCACGCGCTGTGCAGTCTGCGTGGTGTTGGCATCAGGGGGTTATCCGGGCGACTATCGTACGGGCTTTCCTATTGCAGGATTGGAGCGCGTTGCCCAGATGCCCGATGTGCTGATATTCCACGCAGGCACGCGTTTAGAGGGTGGGCAAGTGCTCACGGCTGGGGGGCGCGTATTGAATGTAGTGGGGCTGGGTGAGAATCTGGAGCAAGCCCGTCAGAACGCCTATCAAGCAGTCGCCCAAATCCACTTCGAGGGCATGCACTACCGAACGGATATTGCGCTTCAGTAGTGCCACTCCAATCCCACTTCTGCTCCCAACAGTCGTGCCCGATTAAAGGGCACGCGATCAAAACAGAGAGAAACGCTCCAAGGGGCGTGCTGATAGCCTACCTGTAAAGCCAGAGGCTTGTCCCACAGTATTGCCCAACTCCTTGACGCAGGATGAACCGCTCCAGCACCCCATCGCCAACGGTAGAAACGCTCTCCTAATAAAGCGAGACGGAGACCTGAGGAAGCTGGAGAAGCAATCCCTATCTGAAAGGACGGTTCTATGGCGCGTGTGAGGTGGTTGCGCTCGGTGCGACCTGATAAAAGTGGAACCCCGCGCAGGAAACCCTCCGCATCAGGACGCAACTGATTGACGGCAACATCCGCTGTGATGGTTTGTATCCAGTTCACCTGTGCAGTACTCCAGAGGTTCGCCACATGAATCCCTGCTGACCACCCTCCTTCCCAGTAGACAAGCAGCTCGACATCGACACCGAAGGCATAACCCTCGATGTGGCTGGGGGGTACTCCGCGCGTCGTGTTGAGGAGGAGATTGCCCTCAAACTGGTCGCCTTCTTTCTTGCCTTGCAGAGTGCCTTGCTGGGCGCGACGAACAAAGGCTCCCCAGAATCCTATGGTGTAGAGGTAGGTCAATCCCCCTTGCTGGTGAAAACCGAAGTATTCAATCGCCCATCTGCTGAGCGCAGAACGGTTGAGCGTAGCATGAACTGGGTAGCGGGTGTCGGGGTTGAGGGTGTTTTGGGATGCCTCTTGGTAGAGGCGCACGGCGCCTTGATTGCCCTCGTAAAGGTCAGCGAGTTCCCAACTGTAGCGCAGTCGCCATTGGGCGCGTGTGAGCGACACTCGATAGGCTCTGTAGCCACCGAAATAGCCATGGGTGGGGGCGGAATCGGTGGGCGTAGGCTTCTTCTGCAGAAGGGGTTGCACATTTGTATCCCCAAACACAACGAGATGTGTGGCAACCTTTACATTTTGAGAAGGGAGAGGAGCTTGCTGAGTAAGCAGAAGAAGCCACTCGCTCGGTGAACGATGGGGTGCCCCCTGCAGTCTTTGGGCAGGCGCGACGCTCCCTATCAGCAAGAAGCCGAGAAGAGTGAGTCGCCAACGCATAGAAAACAGAGAGGGGAGGGGTTGCCCCTCCCCAGATTGCTTTTAGCGTGAAGGCAGGAGCGACTGCAAACTCTCGAAAGTGCCGTCGTTGTACTTGACAATCAGGAGGTTGCCAAGGTCAGGCATTCCGAGGTCGCGTGCTTTGCCAATCTGAGCGATGCGCGTTCCATCGGGCTTCTTAATCTCGCCTGAGAAGGTGTACTCCCCTGAGGAGGTCGACATGGTAAGGGCGACCTGGAAGTTCGAGGGCGAGTGGGTCATCGTCAGAGTTGCGTTGCTGAAGAGTTGCTGACGATTCACACGCCCGTCGCTTACATCCATCTGGGCGGTTCCAGTGCCCTGCATCACCTCAGAGCCGAGCGACAGGCGGAGCGTCTCGAGGCGCATGCGTGGCGGGGAGGCATTCGGCTCGAGACGAAGCGTGAAGTTGAGGGCAATCGGGCGTCCCACAGAAGGGGTGAGGTTAGCGCTGGTGAGCTTGAGATATCCTTTCGGGAACCACTCCAAAGGAATCTCATCGCCTACTTCCCACCAGTCCCAGTCGAGGCGTGCGGTGCTGGCGTTCTCCCATACGAACTCCAGCGAGCCTGTAAGGGTGGCTTTAGGCGTGCGGTACTCCAACTGTCCTGTCATATTGGCGGGGTAATCCCGCTCGTCTTGGCTGTTGGGCACGAGTTGGAGGCGCGCATTACTCAGCACAAGGCTCGCATCGCCCGCGTTCACCCGTATCGACTGCACGCGCAGCTCAGCAGGCGTTAAAATATCGCCATCCCATGTCTCGATGTACTGGAGGTTCAGCCCGCGAATCTCCACCGAGGCGTTTCGGCTGGTGCGCACAGTGAGTTGGAGTGCCTCGCACTGCGCGCTTACCTGGTTGCGTTGTTGAGACTGGTTCTCGTCGATATTCGCCACGAGGTTTGTGACATTCAGGCTTCCGTACTGACTGGTGAAAGTGCCTGTAAAGCGCACTTGGCTGAAGGAGAGGTCTTCGCCCGGACGCGGGGTCAGTCCCACCGTGCCGTTGAACTGGATGGGCTGGCTCAACTGGCTGTCGACGAGGTTCATGGTGGCACGCAGTTGGGTCGGGCGATTTTGACTATCCTTCCGGGTGACCTCCAGCACGACATCGTACTGAAGGCGTGGATCACGACTACTGCGTACTTGCACAGTGTACTTGCCTGCGTTGGGGTCTATGTCTAATCTCTGGAGAGGGTTTTGAGTGACGATGCGTACGGTGACCCCTTGGAAGCGGTCGTTTGGCACATTGTTGACAATCTCCCAAGTTCGGTTGTCGGTGCTGCCGATACGCCGAATCTGGATGGTGCCACCGTTCCGATAATGCTCATAGCGTCCGGGAGGCAGACCGATGAGCGGGGGATAGCGGAACTCATCCTCGCTTAGCACGCTGAACAGATATTGTAAACCGCGATCACCGAGTTTTTTAACGGGTGTTACCACCTCGCGCTCGATAACCTGCTCGAGGTTGCTCAGGTCCTCTTCAAGGCGCGTGGCTTCTGTGTCGGCAATCCCGACCGCAGAGATGTTTGCATCGCGAATCATCTGCATCATGCTTTTGGCAACCGCGACATCACCTTGCGGTGGGCGCAAATTATCATCTTGATTCTCGACAATCTCTCGTACAGTAGGACGAATAGTGTTGTCTTGAATCCCTTCCCCTATTTGCTGGGGGAGGGTTTCACCTACGATAACAGGTAGGTTCTGGGCATCTTGAAATTGCTCACGTACCTGCCTGACTACCTCGGAGAAACCATTGGGAGCGATCTGCGAGAGGTTGTTGGCTTTAGCGATTCGGAGAACCTCTTCGGTGGCGTAGGTAGTAAAAGGTTCCATGTCGATTCCCGTAGCCCCTTCGGGGCGAACAGCGAGGCACAAGGTCATCACGCGTCGGGGTTTGTTGTTCACTGTCTTCTCCGCGACAATCACAAGGTCTTTACCAACCACAGAGTTAGCGGGAAGGCTGAGGGTATAACGTCCTTCATTGTTCGTCTGCACGGGGTCTCCAACAGGTTGGATCTGGGTAGGCGAGTAAAGATAAGCGCGCACAGTTGCGTCGCTTAGGGGTACAAGGTTGGGGCTATTTGCGAACTGGGCAGTTCCGGTGATATTGAGGGTTCCCGTACCTACACTGCTTCCACCGCCTCCACCGCATCCGGTCAGAAGCCAGGTCAGAGAGAACAACACTCCAAACAACACTGACAGCCTTGTCCATCGCATCGTTGTGACCTCCTATACGTCTATATTTCTGCACTGAAGTGATCGGAACGACTTTACCAATTATACCCGATGCTCCAAAAAAGTCAAGTGCTTCGGCGAGAGTGTTCGAAAATAAGTGGCTTGGGCATCTTGCCCATTTCGCACACGGGCGGGACGCCCGTGCTACGATTTGGCTTGTGGGCAAGATGCCCGTGCTACGGTTCCTGATTTTCGAACACCCCCACCTCTTGCATTCGGGGAATGGGTATGGGTATAATTGGTATGCTTGGCGACCGTAGCTCAGTCGGTTAGAGCGCCTGACTGTGGCTCAGGAGGTCGTGGGTTCGAATCCCATCGGTCGCCCCAAGCGTGGGCCGTTAGCTCAGTTGGTAGAGCAGCTGACTCTTAATCAGCGGGTCGCAGGTTCGAGTCCTGCACGGCCCACCAAGGTGCCCTCGTAGCTCAGGGGTAGAGCGCGTCTTTGGTAAAGACGAGGTCACGGGTTCGAATCCCGTCGAGGGCTCCAGACGAAACTAAAAAACCATAGGAACAAGGAGATCGAGTCATGGCACGACAGAAGTTTGAGCGTACGAAACCCCATGTCAACATCGGAACGATTGGACATGTCGACCACGGCAAAACCACGCTGACCGCCGCCATCACCCGCGTGCTCAGCAAACAAGGCTTAGCCGAGTACCAACCCTACGAACGCATCGACAGCGCCCCCGAAGAGCGCGCCCGCGGCGTCACCATCAACATCTATCACGCCGAATACCAGACCGAGAGCCGCCACTATGCCCATGTGGACTGCCCCGGACACGCCGACTACATCAAGAATATGATTACGGGCGCCGCCCAGATGGACGGGGCTATCTTGGTGGTCGCCGCCACCGACGGTCCGATGCCCCAGACGCGGGAGCATATTCTGTTGGCGCGTCAGGTGAATGTGCCCGCGATTGTGGTGTTTATGAACAAGGTGGATGCGGTGGATGACCCTGAGTTGCTGGACTTGGTGGAGTTAGAGGTACGGGAGTTGCTGAGCAAGTACGGGTTTCCTGGGGATGAGATACCTGTGGTTCGTGGGAGTGCGTTGCAGGTGGTGGAGGCTCCCGACAGCGAGGACTGGTCTCGGAACACCTCCAATCGTTGGATACGGGCGATCTGGGAGTTGTTGGATGCGGTGGACAGTTATATTCCGTTGCCTCAGCGGGAGTTGGACAAGCCGTTTTTGATGGCGGTGGAGGATGTGTTCACGATAACGGGTCGTGGCACGGTGGCGACGGGTCGTGTGGAGCGTGGGGTGTTGAAGCCTGGGGAAGAGGTGGAGATTATCGGGTTTCGGGATGAGCCGCGCAAGACGGTGGTGACGAGTATCGAGATGTTTCGGAAGATATTGGACGAGGCGGTAGCAGGAGATAATGTGGGGTTGTTGTTGCGTGGAGTGGATCGGGACGATGTGGAGCGTGGGATGGTGATAGCGAAGCCTGGGAGCATCAAGCCGCACAAGCACTTTCGTGCGGAGGTGTATGTGTTGCGGAAGGAGGAGGGCGGTCGTCATACTCCGTTTGTGACGGGTTATCGTCCTCAGTTTTACTTTAGGACGACGGATGTGACGGGCGAGATTAGTTTGCCGAGTGGTGTGGAGATGGTGATGCCTGGGGATAATGTGAATATGGAGGTGAAGTTGGTGTCGCCTGTGGCGATAGAGACGGGTTTGCGCTTTGCGATTCGTGAGGGCGGTCGCACCGTCGGCGCAGGTGTCGTCACCGAGATGCTCGACTAAGGGGCAGGAGGGAACTTCTCCTGCCCTCAGGAGGTATGCAATTATGGCGAGGATTAGCAAACGCGTGATTATCGTGCTGGCGTGTACGGAGTGCAAGGACCGTAACTACACAACCACGAAGCATCGCGAGAAACAGCGCGACCGCTTGGAGTTGCGCAAGTATTGCCCGCGATGCCGAAAGCATGTGGTGCATCGCGAGACGAAATAGAGTTCGCAGGGGCGTAGCTCAGCTGGCAGAGCGTCGGTCTCCAAAACCGAAGGTCGTCGGTTCGAATCCGGCCGCCCCTGCCATTTTGGGTTTTGATTCGAACCCACCTCTGTAGAGGAGAGGAAGATGAATCTGAACGAGTTTCGCCAAAGCCTTCAGGAACCGACACCGCCTGTAGCCTCGATACCCCTTCAAGCCCTATGGTACGAGGCGAAGGGGGATTGGGAACGCGCACACCAGTTGGTACAGAACGATCCCAGCCCTGAAAGCGCATGGGTACACGCCTACCTCCATCGCAAGGAAGGCGATACCAGTAATGCACACTACTGGTATCGCCGGGCGAACCAGCCCCCTTTTACGGGCAGTTTCGAGGCGGAGTGGGAGCAAATTGCTCAAGCCCTGCTCGGTAGGGATTAGTACGACTCCAACTCCTCCCAAATCGTGTTGGGAAGCGTGCCTTCATAGAGTGCCTTCCCTACTATCACGCCTTCTAAGGAGGTCTCGTCGGCAAGGGCACGCAATGCTCGAATATCGCGTTCGTCTCTCACTCCGCCTGAGGCAATCACAGGGATTGAAACGACCTCTAACAGTGCTTTCAAGGGTTCCACTTCAAAGCCCAAAAGCGTGCCATCGGAGGCAATATTGGTGAAGATAAGCCGTTTTGCCCCTGCCTGTACCATCTGTTGAGCGAACTCAAGGTAATCTCGCTGGGCAAGCCTCTGCCAGCCCTCAACCGCAACAGCACCCCCATAGGTGTCCAACGCAAGCGCAATCTGTTCCCCGTAGCGTTGAAACATCTGCCGAGCAAAGTCGGGGTCCTGAACAGCACTTGTGCCCAAAATGACGCGCTCAACCCCCACTGCAAGCAGTTGCTGAATGTGGGCTTCTGTGCGCACTCCACCCCCCACCTGCACGGGAATGCTGATAGCTCGGCAAATGTGGGCAATTATCTCCACCTGACGGGGTTCGCCTTCGCGTGCCCCCTCCAAATCCACTACATGAAGGCGGGGGGCTTTGCGCATTGCCCAGTGCTGAGCGAGCGCAATCGGGTTATCGTGGTAAGCCGTGGCGCGTGTGTAATCGCCCCGAACCAAGCGCACCGCCTGTCCACCCAGCAAATCAATGGCAGGTATCACCTCGAACGGTTTCATTAGTCACCTACTGCACCGAAGTTGAACAGCACAATAAGCAGGTCGGCATCATCGACTCTGCCGTCGCCATTCAGGTCAGCGTCAAGAGAACCCGTCTGACCAAATGCAAACAGAACCGTAAGCAGGTCGGCATCGTCCACCCGGTTGTCGCGGTTCGCATCACCGTTGATAAGCTCCCAGTCCACAACGAGATTATCGGTAAGGTTGAGGGTTTGGCGTCGTGCGAGGAAGCCCGGAACGACGACGCGCACCTCCACCGTGCCCGTGAAGACAGTATAGAGTTGGTATTCGCTGTTGGTACCTAACGGTACGCTAAGAGTCTCGGTTTGCGAACCCGAGGTCAGGGTAAATTCGGCGGTGCGGGTGGCAGGGTTGCCCACGAACGACTCCAAAATCACACGCCCTGATAGAGAGGGGGGTAAGCGCAATCGCCAGATTCCTGCCCCTGCAATATTGTCGGAATCGCGATTGACAGTCGCAATCGCGTAGAGTGCTCCATCGGGCGCGCGCAGAAGCATCTCAGGCTGCTCATCCTTCGAACTGGTGGGGGGCAGGAAAGTGGTGCCAAGTAGGCTCCCGTTCGTGCGCCACCACTGAAGAAATGGTTTCCAGCGCGTGGGAGAATCTTCCAACACCCCCATCAACTGCACGAACAGCCCTCCCAGTGCAACCCCTGAAACAGGGCGATAGGCACCTACCAGTGCTTGAGAAGCGAGCGAAGTGCCCGTGTTGGTGCGAATCTCGGTGGCAGAACCGCGCGCACTCTCACCCTCGACGCCTCCGCTGGCAAGCCACACATTCCCCGAAACAAGAAGCACATCCGGAATCGCATCCCCATCAGCAGTGGGAACCTCCCACTGGTTCAAGAGCGTTCCGTTGGAGTCGACCCGACACACTCGGAGGCGCATCTGCCCGGCAGAAGAGTTCCAGTAGTCGCCCAGCAGGTAGAGAGTTCCATCGTTCGCCTTAGCATAGCGCGTCGTACGCAAGGGCAGAACCTGTTCGCTTAGCACCGAACCTGCTGAGTTGAGAACCATAAGGCGCGTGGTGGTGAAGGCGTGAAGCACCTCATTCAGCTCAGGGTCTTGCACAATCAGCATGGTGCGAGTGGCGTCCACAGGGACGATTCCCACTGGGGTGCGATTGGCGAGCATGGTATTGGGTGCTGGGAAGGTGTGGGAGGCGCGGAGGTTGCCGTTGCTATCATAAATAAGACGCGCAAAGCCAATTCCGCCTGAACCGTAGGCGTGTAGTACCTCTACGGCTCCATCCGGGCGCACTAATAGCTCCCGCACAACATCATAGGCGCTGAGATTAATCTCTGTTGACCAAAGAAGCGTGCCAGCAGGCGACCAACGCTGAAGGAATGCTATTGAGTCAGTGTTAGCGCGAGTCACGGCTAAATAGAGCGAATCATCGGGGGCAACCGCAATCGCCTCGGCAAGCTCCGACTGATTGCTCACCCCGAAAGTAGCCGACCAGAGCAAGTTGCCGTTCGGGTCGTATTTAAAAAGCGCAACGCTATAGTGCCCCCCTGTGAGGATAATCCGCCCTGCCACGATGAGGTTGCTTTGACTGTCGACGGTGGCAACCTGAGGCAGGAAGGCGCGCGCCGAAGGCTGGATGTAGAGTCGGCTCCACTCCACCCTTTGGGGAACGCCTTTCAACACAAGGAAAAACCCTACCACGACCAGAATCAGTGTCCGTATCATACCTCTATTATAGCCCATGTGGAGGCTGTAAAAATCACCAGCGACCGAAAGAGAGCAGAAGCTCTTTGGTGCCCTTTGCTTTGCTCTGAGTGAAAGAGTGGGATTATCTCAGAATGACGATAAGGATCGAGAGGTTCCCCCTATCCTCATTTCGCCTTGCGCTCCAACACGCACAAAAGCAGGAATCGTCGCACCTTGTTTCGAAAAGGAATAGTAAGGAGGCTATCGATGCCCACTCTGTCTTCACTTGAGACAGGCTCGATAAGGTGGCGTCGGAATGGAAGACACATCTTTTTAGAATAGAGACAGTGAAACACTTACCAGAGGAGGTGCGCTGATGCGAAAGCAAAGAGGTTGGACGCTTATCGAGATACTGGTGGTGTAGCGATTATCGCTGTGTTAGCGGGGCTGATTTATGCAGTAGGTGCCTATGCATTGGAGCGTTCGCGTCAAGCCACTTGCGTTTCGAACCTGCGCCAAATTGGAATGGCTCTGAAGATGTATATGGAAGACTACAAACGCGCAGATTGGGATGTAGAGATAGAACAGATTGATACTCGGCAAATCACAGTTGAATTGAGCAATCAGTTAGTGGCGCGCTGGGGTTTCCCCGATAGTTTGATGAACCTGGTGCATGCGGGCTACATTCGTGACAAACGCATCTTGCGTTGTGGTTCAACACGCTATCCGTTCTCTGAAGAACCTGTTCATTACTTTTATCAAATACCAGTAGTTCTGCGACCTCCTGAAGATAGCCCTGAACCTCTTGACCCGAGTCCTCTTGTGATGTTCCAGAAGAAACAATATAGCTATCCCATAGTCGTAGATATGCACATGGGGAATGATTTTCATACATTTATCATATTAAGAATGAATCACAGTACGCAGATTAGGCGACTCTCGCTGAGAGAATGGATAGCGCTCGGTGGCAGTAGTCTGATACTATAAACAATTTCGCATTAGCTGCGAACCTCATGGTTTGGGCAACCCCAAGGCGGTGAGCCATTCGATGAGTTTGTGGCGTCGCTCTGCATCGTCTTGAGGGAGTTGCAGGGGGCGCCCACGCGTGTCGACAATTATGCCGACCACTCCGCCTTCCAAAGTGGCTTCTAAGGGGCGTCCTTTACCTGCTCCTACATCGAATCCGCGAGCAGGGCGAAGCATCGCTCGGATGGTCTCGCCTACGCCCATCGGCAGGACGTGCAGTTCCCCGTAGCGGAAGGTCTCGCTTTTGCCATTGTACTCCAGAGTGAGGCATGGTTCGCCTTGCTTTCCCTGTCCTACAGGAGCCACGCACGAGCCTAACCGAATGAGGCAGTCGCGGTCGAACACTTGTGCTGCCGCCTCAGGATGCACGGTGGAAAGCACGCCCAGTTGGGGCATCATGAAGATGGAGTCGACCGCCAGCATCGTAACGCCTTCGGGTTGATAGGCGTCCATCATCATCAGCGCTGCTTGGGCGCGCTTGGGTGCGTGGCTTAGCACCCCACCACTGCCGACAATCATGTCCAGTTTCATCATCTCCACCAGCGTGCGCCCTGTTTCTGCCTGTTCGAGCGCCTCGCCAATCGTGCGCTGTTGCTGAACCCCTTTCAGCCCACGCGCCAACTGCTTATGGTGAATGAATGCCAAGCGCAACGCCTCGCGTGCTACTGCCTGCTCCAACAGCAGGTCTTCGTAGGTGTGGGGGATGGTGGTGGGGCGTATCATCTTGTTGCGCAAGCGGTTGCGCACCTCATACTCCTCGATATCGAACGGAAGCCACCGCCGAATGTTGGCTATCCCCGCCTCCAGCATCACATTACAGATAGAGTAGCTCATGCCGAGATTCGCGCTCACTGTGCGGGTGTAGTTGCCATCGAACACCGAGAACACATCGGTCGTCGCCCCGCCAATATCGACCCCCAGAATGTTAATCCCCCGCTGTTCGGCAATCGTGACCATAATCTTGCCCACTGCATTCGGGGTGGACATAATATCGGCGGAGGTCCAGGTCATCAGTTTGGAGTAGCCGGGCGCTTGTTGCATCACATGCTCTAAGAACAGTTCATGAATCGCTTCGCGGGCGGGACCGAGGTTCTCACGGTCAAGCGTGGGGCGCAAGTTGTCCACGATTCGGAGATCAAATCGCTCCTGAAGCAGATGGCGGATTTCCTCGCGTGCATCCTTGTTGCCTGCGAAGATAACGGGCAGGTTCATCGTGCCGAAGCGTGGTCGGGGGTCTGCAGCCACAAGCAGTTCTGCCAGCTCCACAAGGTGGGTGACGGTTCCGCCATCGGTTCCACCCGAAAGGAGCACAATATCGGGGCGCAGTTCGCGCAGGCGTTGGATTTTTTGATAGTCTTTGCGCCCGTCGTCGATAGCAATCACATCCATGATGATAGCGCCAGCACCGAGCGCGGCGCGCTGGGCACTTTCTGCGGACATCTGGCGCACCACGCCCATCACCATCATCTGAAGCCCACCGCCTGCGCTGGAGGTAGAGAGGTAGAGGTCTACCCCGCGCTTGTCGTCCTGTTGCGGTTTGAGGATGGTGTTGTTCTCGATGAGTTGGCGCCCTGTCAGGTCTTCCAGTTCGCGCACAGCGTTCAGCACGCCGATGGTCACATCGTCGAAGGGGGCTTCGACGGTGGTGGGCGCCTCGCCTCGGTTGATGAGGCGGTACTCATTTCCGCGTTTCTCAATCAGTATCGCCTTCGTGGTGGTAGAGCCACAGTCGGTTGCCAATATCGAGCGCACTTCCGCCATCGTTTTCGTTCCTCCCGCCTGCGGGCGAGAAGATTATACCTAACCTTCTCAGGTACACTCTGCATGTGAAGTCCAACTCTAACGGTTTCACGCTGATAGAACTCCTTATTGTGATTGCAATCGTGGCAATCCTAACAGGGATTCTATTCCCTGTGTTCGCCACTGCGCGCGAGAGTGCCCGCAAAACGGTGTGCGTTCAGCATATGCGCCAAATCGGGCAAGCGTTCTGGCTCTATCTGCAGGACTACGACGAGCGCATGCCCGACCGACGCGACCTAAAACTGGCGTTGGGCTACCGTCCGTGGAGCGGTTGGCCCCCCTCCGACCCGCGCTGTGGATGGGCAGGGATTGTGCTGGAACCCTACACCCGCAACTGGGCAATCTGGTCATGTCCCAGCGTGGCAAGGAGCCTTATGGGCAACACGGTCCAAGTGCTTCAGTTAGCAGACCCGCTCCAACCCGAAAAAGCCACCCGCTACTGGATGTGGCGGTTCGACCGAGCCGATGAGCCTATCCCGCCCGATAACTTTTGGGGCAAGACGCCCGACCAAGCTATTGCCGACCTCCAAGCCAATCCGAGCCAATTCTACACCCGTCCAGAGGGCACCAGCGATGTGGAACTGATGGTCGACCCCTACTTCCCTCGTACGATCGCCACCGTTCCGCCTGAGCTTCGAGGACGCGCCGTGCATCGAGGCGGACGCAATCGGCTCATGCTGGATGGGCATGTGCGCTGGCTCCGCGATATCCGCACGGGCGAGTAGTATAATTCCCCCTGCGATGACCTACGCTCAGGCGGTGGACTATATCCAGAGCCTCACACTCTATGGCTGGCGCATGGGCAACGCCCGCATGGAGGCTCTGCTCGAACTGCTGGGCAACCCTCAGCAGAAGCTCCCCGTAGTGCATATCACAGGCACGAACGGCAAAGGTTCCACCACCGCTTTGGTCGCCTCTATCCTCCATCATGCGGGCTACAAGGTGGGAGCCTTCTTCTCGCCCTATGTGTTCGATTTCCGCGAGCGCATCCTCATCAACAATAAACCCATCCCTGAAGAATTGCTCATCGAGGGCGTAGAACGCTGTATCCCCTTGATAGAGCGTTTTCGGGATACCGAATACGGGCAGGTCACCGAGTTCGAACTGAAGACCGCCCTTGCATTTTGGGCGTATGTGCAGTCTGGAATGGAAATTGCGGTGATGGAGGTGGGGTTGGGGGGACGGTTAGACGCGACGAATGTAATAGTCCCTGAAGTGAGCATACTGGTAAGTGTTGGCTTAGACCACACCGACCGCTTAGGACCCACCCATCGGGACATTGCCTACGAGAAAGCAAAAATCTTCAAGCGGGGGTGCTGGGCGGTCAGTGGGGTTCTGCATCCTGATGCGCAAGCAATGGTGCGCGCTGTAGCCCAAGCGCAAGGCGCGCCGTTGGTCGAGGTAGTGCCAGCGTTAAGCCCTCACCCTCCCCAGCCCTCCCTCTCCCACAAGGAGAGGGAGGGTGTCCATTCCCCCTTGCCCCCCTCACTAAGGGGGGATAAAGAGGGACAGGGGGTGAGAGCTGATTGGAAACCCTCACCCTCCCCAGCCATCCCTCTCCCACAGCGTGGGAGAGGGGCAAGGGGTGAGGGCTTCCATTCCCTACTCCCCACTCCCCACTCCCTTATCACCTGGCAACCACTTCCCTCGCCCCGTGATTCAGGCGTGCAAGTGGAGTGGAGCAGTGGTTCTCTCGACCTCTACCCTCAGCTTATCGGCAATCATCAACGGCATAACACCGCCTGCGCGGTTTCGGCTGTCCTATGCCTGCGTGAGCTCGGCTACACTATTCCCGACGATGCGATTTGCGCAGGGGTTGCCAGTGCGAACCTGCCTGGACGCCTTCAAGTGGTGAAGGAACGCCCGCTGGTGGTGCTGGATGGGGCGCACAACGCGGAGGCGGCGGAGGCGTTGGCTTTCACAGTTCCGCGCGTCTTTGCTTACGAACGGCTTATCCTCGTGTTTGGTATGCTGCGCCCGCATCCTCCAGAAAGTGTGCTTCAAAGTCTCCTTCCGATAAGCGATAGCGTGCTGTTTACCTCTGCTCTTAGTGAGCGCGCTTATCCACCCCATACCCTGCTGGAGTATGCCCATAAGTGGACGGCTCTTGCCGAGTCGCCACAGCCACGGTTCATGGATGTGGTGCCTGAACCAGACGAGGCGTTCCGCCGCGCTCTCCAGATGGCAGGTCAGGACGATTTGATTCTCGTCACGGGTTCGTTCTATTTAGTGGGGCTGTGGCGCTAATTGGCGAACAAGCCCTCTTGGGTGGCTTGTAACATCTCGTAGTGGCGGGCACGACAGCGGTTCATAAGGGCTAATCGTTGCTCATTATCCACTCCGAGGAGGCGCATAATTCGCCCTGCAATCTCGATGAAGGTCTCGAACTCCTCTGCCACCACATCGGTCGCCCCAACCGCATAGAGCGGTTCGATTTCTGAGACATAGCGTGTGCGTGCGATTACAGGCACGGTAGGGTTGAGGGCGCGCACGGCTTGAACGGTGTAGCGGGTGCTCACAGGGTCGGAAACGGCTATCACTACGGCGCGTGCCCGCTCTACACCCGCTGCGTGCAACACCTCGGGATGCGCTGCGTCGCCATAGACCGTCGGAATCCCTTGCTTCTGTGCCTCCTGCACCAGTGCCCCGTTCAACTCTACTACCACAATGGGCACATTCAGCTCGCTCAGCAGGGTCGCTAAGTTGCGCCCGTTTAGCCCGAACCCCACAATCAGGATATGGTCTTTGTGCGGATAAGGCTGGGCACGCTTCTGTCCGTACTGAGCTAACAGTTGATGGCGATGGGTCAGGCGCGCCACCACCCGATAACTCAGCGCAAGTAAGGGTGCCGTGAGCAGAATGCTGAGCGAGGTTCCCGCTACTAAACCGTTAATCAGCTCGGGCGGAATAATCTTCAACACACGCGACTGCTCCATCAACACGAAAGAGAACTCCCCGATATTCGCCAACAGGATGCCCGCAAACAGCCCCACCCGAAATGGACGCTTCAAGCCGAACGCAATCGCAATCACTACGAGTGCCTTCATTGTCATCAGGAGTGCCGTCCATCCCAGCACTTGTCCCCAGTGGTCGCGCACATAGGGCAGGTCGGCAAGCATCCCCACCGAGATAAAGAAGAGCGCAAGGAAACTGTCGCGGAAGGGCACGATATTGGCGGTTATCTGGTGGCTATAGGGCGTCTCTGAGATGATGATGCCCGCCACAAACGCTCCCAGCGCAGGCGATAGTCCCAGCCGTTGGGTGATATAACTCATCAGCAAGGCGATAAAGAGCGAACCCAGCACAGGGATTTCCCGCGTGTCGGAGGCGGTCATCCATTTCAGCAGGGTAGGCATGATAATGCGCGCAGCCGTATAGACCATCACCACCCCCACCACCGTAATCACCAACTTGGGGATTACAACTCGAAGCCCCTCATCCTCCAAGCGCGCCACATAGGGGATGACCGCCATGAAGATGGGCGCCATCACATCCTGAAATAGCAGAACGCCTATTGCGAATCGCCCATGAGTGCTGTCCATCTCTTGGCGCTGTTTGAGCAGTTTGACCCCGACAGCGGTACTGCTGAGGCTGATAATCATGCCCAACGCTAAGGCTTCCGCTAACGAGAACCCCAGCACTGTCGCCCCAATCACGCACACCAAAACGGTCAAAGCGATCTGCGCAATCCCTGCGCGTAGCACATAGTGGCGCAGTTGCAAAAGCTTGTCTATTGAGAACTCCACCCCCAACGAGAACAGCAACAGCACCACGCCCATCTCCGCCAGCAGGCGAATAGCCTCCGCTTCCTCCACCAGCTTCAGCCCATACGGACCGATTAGTGCGCCCGTGAGGATGAATCCCACGATTGCAGGTACGCGCAAACGCTGGAACAGCACCACCACGACGATGCTGACCCCAATCACAAGGAGGATGCTCTCTACGAGGGTAGTCGCCTCTGTCCCCATGGAAGTTGCGCCTTCAGTATACCTGCGATAGGGTAGACTTTAGTGGTGGAGGTTCTGTAGTAGGGAAACCGCTTCAAGGGGAGCTGTTCCCGCTCGTGGGTACCCCTCCTTCTTGAGCGAACTGTACCGCTATGCTCCAGAGCCTCTGCTGGCGCAGGTGCTGAGCAACCGACTCGGCTTGGTGCTGGTCATGGCAAAGCCCTGCTTGCACTGCTCCGCTCCCACACAACAGCACGCGTAGAAGCCCCTGCTTCTCCATCGCTTGCCGAACCTTCTGCAGAGGCTCAGAGGCGGGCAACACGACCGCTTCAAAATCGTTCTGCAGGTATCCTGCGAGGTCTTCTGGCGTGTGGATGATTCCCTGACGAATCGCCGAGACAAGCCGTTCGGTGGCGGGAGCCGACTCATCCCCTTGTAAGGGGGGGCGCCCCAGCTGATGATATGCCCAAGCAGTGGAGATGCCCACCCCAGGAGGTTTTGCCAGCACCCACCAGAAAGGCGGAAGCGGTGGCAGGGGAATCACATGCTCGCCTCTGCCCTCCACAAGAGCACACGCATAACCCTTTACAAAGAACGGCACATCGGAACCGACCCGCAGGGCTATCTTGTCTATAGTGCTTTCGGGAACGCGGTAAAGGTCGGCTAACCACCGCAAGAGAGTGCCTGCATCGCTACTGCCCCCTCCCAATCCCGCTTGAGTAGGGATATGCTTTATGAGAGAGGCGCGCCATTCAGGAGTGGGAAGCGAAATCTCGGCAAAGAACTCGGTGATTGCCTTCCAGATAGTGTTGCGCTCGTCGGTGGGCACGGGAAATCCCTGCACCAAAAGGGGGGTGCGGGGCGTGGAGGAAGTTTCACTGCTACCCCCCTCCGTAAGGTTCCCCCCACTCGTGGGGGGAACCGTCTCAAATGCTTCCCTGACTCCCTCTCCCTGCCTTAGGGGGAGGGGCAGAAAGGGGGTTTCTTCAAAGAGAGAAAGCGCAATCTCATCATACAGCGTGAGGGTGTGGAACACACTGACGAGGGCATGATAGCCGTCGGGATAGCGTCCCAGAACCTCTAAAGTGAGATTTATCTTGGCATAGGCGCGCCCTTTAAGCGTCCTCATCGTTCACAATTCGGATGTGGAGTTCGCGGAGTTGCTCCTCGCTTACAGGGGCAGGCGCGCCAAACATCACATCCACCATCGCCGTGTTCTTGGGGAATGCGATTACATTCCGTATTGTCTCATCGCCACAGATGAGCATCACCAAGCGGTCGATGCCAGGCGCTATCCCGCCGTGGGGAGGCGCGCCGTACTCGAACGCCTCCAGCAGATGCCCGAACCGCTCTTGTATCTCCTCGTCCGAGTAGCCGAGCAGGTGGAAGATTTTATCCTGCAGGTCGCGTCGGTGGATTCGGATAGAACCGCTGGCAAGCTCGTTCCCGTTGCACACAAGGTCGTAGCACTGGGCACGCACCTTGCCAGGGTCGGTGTCCAACAGCGGTATATCCTCTGGGCGGGGTGCGGTGAAGGGATGGTGCGAGGGGTTCCACCGTTGGCTCTCCTCGTCCCATTCCAGCAGGGGGAAGTCCACAATCCAAGCGAATGCGAGCAGGTCGGGGTCAGTTAGTCCGAGCCGTTCGCCCATCTCGTGGCGCAATCGGGAAAGCACATCGTTAACCACTTTGGGTTGGTCGGCAACAATTGCCACGAGGTCGCCCGTTTTGGCTTGAGTACGCTCGGTGATAGCGCTCAGTTCAGCCTCACTGAGAAACTTGGCGATGGGCGAGCGAATACCTTCCTCTGTGTAGGCGAGAGTGGCTAACCCTTTTGCTCCAAATCGCTTTGCGAACTCGGTTAGCTCGTCGATTTCACGGCGCGAGTAGCCTGCACAACCAGGCAAACAGAGCGCTTTCACGATTCCGCCCGCTGAAATCACATTCTGGAACGCCTGAAAAGCGGTTTGACGAAGGGCGTCCGTGAGGTCGACCAGCTCCAGTCCGAAGCGCAGGTCGGGCTTGTCGGTTCCGTAGCGCGCCATCGCCTCGCCGTAAGTGAGGCGCGGGAACGGCTTGAGCACCCGCTTGGAGGTGCAAGTTTCGATCATCCCGATGTAGAGTTCCTCGATGAGGTTCAGGATGTCGTCTTGCTCCACGAACGACATCTCCAAGTCGAGCTGGGTGAATTCGGGCTGGCGGTCGGCGCGTGGGTCTTCGTCGCGGAAACAGCGTGCAATCTGGAAATAGCGTTCTACGCCTGCCACCATCAGCAACTGCTTCAGTTGCTGGGGCGATTGGGGCAGGGCGTAGAACTTGCCCGGGTAGAGACGGCTGGGCACGAGATAGTCGCGCGCCCCCTCAGGAGTGCTTTTGATGAGAATGGGCGTCTCAATCTCCAGAAAGCCCCGCTCGGAGAGAAAATCGCGGATATATTTCACGATTCGGTGGCGCATCTCCAGCCGAGCGTACATTTGAGGACGGCGCAGGTCTAAATAGCGATAGCGCAGGCGCAAGTTCTCGTCTACCTGCAGATTCTCCTCGTTGATAGGGAACGGAGGCAACTTCGAAGGGTTCAGCACCAGCAGGTCGCTTGCCAACACCTCTACCTCACCGGTGGCAATCTTGGGGTTTTCGGAACCGGGCTTGCGTCGACGCACGGTGCCTTCAATAGCGACGCAGTGTTCGACGCGCAGGTCGCTGGCGCGCTCGAGGAGCTCTTGACTTATTGCGGGATCGAATACCACCTGTACCAGCCCCGTGCGGTCGCGCAGGTCGATAAACACTAATCCGCCCAAGTCGCGCACGCGGTGAACCCAGCCGTTGAGTCGAACAAAACTGCCCGCATGCTCGGGGCGCAGGATGCCACACGGATGCGTCCGCTTCCAAGTCTCCATATCAACAGGGCAATTGTACCTGCTACTCGCGTTCGGATAAGGGCTTGAACACCAGGTCCCGTTCGCCTACATAATCGCTGCGTGGGCGGATAAGGCGGTTATCGTCGTGCTGTTCGATCACATGGGCGGTCCAGCCCACGATGCGCGCCGCTGCGAAAATGGGCGTATAGAGCGCGATGGGAATGCCCATCAGATAGTAGACCACCGCTGCGGGGAAGTCCACATTCGGGTGGAGGTTCTTCTCACGGAGCATCACGTGCTCCATCGTCTCTTGGATTTCGTAGAGATCCATACGCCCTGCCAGTTCTGCCAACTGGCGCACATACTGCTTGAGAATCACGGCGCGGGTGTCACCTGTTTTGTACTCGCGGTGTCCGAAGCCCATGATGCGCGCCTTTTGGGCGAGTCTCTCCATCACCCACGCTTCGGCGCGGTCAGGCGAGCCGATTTCGAGAATTGCTTCCATCGCCGCTTCGTTCGCCCCACCGTGCAGAGGACCTCGAAGCGCGCCAATTGCGCCAACCACCGCTGAATACATATCGGCAAGGGTGGAGGCAATCACATGCGCAGTGAAGGTGGAAGCGTTATATCCGTGCTCGGCATAGAGAATGAAGGTGAGGTTCATCACCTTCGCATGGAGCGATTCTGGCTCGCGCCCAAACAGCATATACAGGAAATTGCTCGCTATGTTCAGTGAAGGATGAGGTGCCACTGGCTCTTGACCGTGCAGGATTCGGTAGGCATTCGCCACCAGGGTGGGCATGCTGGCGGTAAGCCGAATGGCTTTCTGCAGGTTCGCGGAATGGGAGTTGTCATCTGCCTGCGGGTCTAACATCCCCAGCACTGCCACCCCCACCTGCAAGCTCGCCATCAGATTCGCTCCCTGAGGCAGGGCGCGCAGGGTGCGGTAGACCTCCTGAGGAAGCTCGCGGTGAGCGTACAGTTGCGATTTAAAACTCTCTAACTCACGGGCGTTGGGCAGCTTGCCCAGCAGGATCAGATACGCCACCTCTTCGAACTCACAGTGCTGTGCCAAGTCCCGAATATCGTATCCTCGATAGATAAGGCGGTTCTCGGCAGCGATTACATCCGAAATCTTGCTAATCCCTGCGGTCACGCCCTCTAATCCTGGGCGATACGGAATAATCTCCTTCTCCATCGTTGTTGCCTCCGTTGTAGAACGGGCACCTTGCCCGTGTGTTGCTTGGGCGTCCCGCCCAAGCCACGCGTGGTGGCACAGGTATCTCTCCCGTATGCTTCGATGCATCCTAAGGATACCCGATTCAGCAACCTCTGCCGAAAGCGAACAGCACTGCAAGAAGGTCGCTGTCGTCAACCGCTCCATCACTGTTCACATCTTCGGACAGAAGGAAGCCTTGCGAACCAAAGGCAAACAACACCGCAAGCAGGTCCGAATCGTCCACACAGCCGTCGAGATTAACATCGGCAGGTGAAAGGAAAGGAACATTCAGCCCGTATAGAATGCGCACCTGGTGAAACTCAAAGGGCGGAATGGTCAGCACCTGCTGATATGCCCCTGTGATGTCTGCAACGAGGGGGAGGGTGCCATTCCTTAGGTCGTCAGGATTGGCATCGGTGAGCAGGTCTATGGTCTGGGAGAAGGGCGTAATCTCCCAGAAATCGGGGATGAAGAGGGGCATAACCTTGCACATGAAATCACCCCCTTGTAGGAGCAACTCGTTGGGAGTGCCATCCGCCCTGTTGGAGGGAGCCCCACCCACATCGAGGTCGAAATAGTGGTAGAGATTGAGTGGAAGCGCAGTAGAAGAGAAGTTGAGAGCCACCAAATCGGCACGCAAGAGGGCACTATCTGGGTCTCTGGACAATAGTTCGTAGTGAACATCGAACAGCACTTCTCCCTCTTGATAGGTGAGAAATACCCGATTCGGAGCCACTTGGTCCACCGTGACCAGATTGCCGAGCGTCAGTTCTCGCGAGTCGCGTCCGCGACGCCGATACCACCAGCCCATCTGATAGGCGTGGTCGCGTCCTGCTACCCACCAGTCGATATTATTGGTGGGGTTTCGGAACTCACTTCCACGGAGGTCCCGTATTCGGAAAACAGTGTTGCCGTCCGTGAGGGTGATTTCGGTAGGCAGGTCTGCTAAGATGCGCAGGCGATAGTAGCCTCCCCAAGTCCCGAATCCGCGTACGAACACATAATAGATACCCGCTTCTGCAGTAGGAATGACGACCTCCGAAGCCCCTCCGTTGAGGATGTCCCAGTCGGAATCGTCGTTTTCTAAGAGAGTGCCAGAAGGGGTTAGCACGCGAATGACCGTATCCACATAGGTCTCAGTGCGTATCCGTAAGAACGACGCGGGAGAAGAGACTTTGAACCAGTAGACATCTACATCACCCCCACCATAGATAAGGAAGCGTGGATCAAAGGTGATGAGTTCCCCACCTATGAAACTGCCTAAAGGAATGGCGTTCTCAGGGGTATCGTTCGGTTCGGTGGGGTCGTGGTCAGGCGCTTGGGTGTTAGGGAACATGCGCAGGGCATATCGGCACTGACCAAGGTCCAAAAAGTACCAAACCTTTACGAAGTAGGTGCCTGGCTCCAAGAAGAGGCTTAGCCCACTTGCGAGGTTATTTGGCACATCAGGGTTCCCTCCATCGTTGTTGCGTGCCAGCTCGCTTCCTGTGGCGTCGTATATCGCCAGCACCGTGTCGCGCCCTGTGTCCACCCGAAACGAGTAGACCCCTGCCGCTGCCACCTGCACGCGGTAGATATCCACATCGCGTTGGGGCTGAAGAGTTGCCTGCCAAACGACAATCCCTTGGGTTGAACTCAGTGCAGGACTCAATACCTGAGCAGAGCCGAAGGTATCGTTCGGCTCCACCTCCACTGTGTACGCCAGCTGAATTTGGGCATCTGAAGAGAAGAAGAATGTCCAAATCCCTGCCAGTGCCACAAACCATTTCAAGTATCGACAGAGCGATGCACCCATGCATAGCCTCCCTTTCCCAGCGACTTCCCAACAGAGTGAGAAGGCGTTCTATGTCTTAGTATACCCTTTTACTTTGTGCCCATCGGCTTTCCCAGCGGTAGCGTGCGAGGAACTCACGGAAAAGCTCCTCGTAGAGGGGCGCAAGGGCGGGATTGGGGCGATAGACTTGGCGTACAGGCGTGGTGCGGGTTAGGGTTTTCCAGTCGCTCCAGCCCAGCGACACTAAGCCCAACAGCGCAACCCCCCGAACCGTTGCCGATTGGGGGTCTTCTATCTGCCAGACCTCGCGCTGAAGCACATCCGCCACAATCTGACACCAGAGGTCGGAACGCGCTCCACCTCCGATGAGCCGTATCGGCTCCAGACGACGCCCTGCCATCCGCTCCACATAGCGCAAAAGCCAGCGGGCATTCAGCGCAACTCCTTCCAACACTGCGCGCACAAAGTGCCCCTTCCGATGATTCAGCGAGACCCGATGAAACCCACCCCGTATCGCATGGTTCTCCACAGGGGTACGCTCCCCATAAAGCCAAGGGGTGAACAGAAGCCCCTCACTGCCAGCAGGAATTTCGCTGGCAAGGGCGTCCATACAGGCATAGGGATTGGGAGACGATTCCCCCGAAGCGAACATCAAATCACGCAGGAAGGTGAGACATATCCCTGCCGACTCTTGCTCATTCGCGATAAAATAGCATCCGGGGATTGCCGAAGGCAAGGTGGCGATGTTGTGGAAGATGTCGGTCTTCTTGAAGCGCACATGGCAACTAATCCAGCTGGAGGTACTGAGGGTCATGTGGGCTTGAAAATCATCGATGCCCCCTGAGCCAATTGCGCTTGCGTGCAAATCGGGCGTGCCGATGACCACCTGCGCCGTGCGCGGTATTCCCCACTCCTCCGCTACCTTGGGGCGCACTGTGCCCAATATGGTCGTACTCGGATACAGGTCGGGCAACTGTTCTCGGTTCAATCCTGTTAGGCGCAGGAGTTTCGGGTGGTAGTCCACACGCTCCAGATTGCGGTTATCGGTTGCCCAGAGCAGGGTGACGGTCTCATAAGAGCTGGCAAAGCGTCCTGTAAGGCGCAGGTTCAGATAGTCCTTCGGCTCTAAAAACTTGAAGGTCTCGGCATACAGGCGCGGTTCCTCATACTTCAGATACAGAATGTGCGCAATTGAGTCTTTGCCCGATTTGGCAGGTGCCCCGCCCGTGAGGGTGAGCCAAGTCCACAATTTGTCGAGGCGGTAGCCCTCGATGCTGGGGAACCCTCCAATCAACTCGTGGATATAGGGCGCGCCTCGTGAGTCGAGCCAGATAATCGCGTTGCGCAAAGGGTTGCCCGCAGGGTCTACTGGGACTGTTCCCGACCACTGGCTTGTGCAGGCGATTCCCTGAACGCTCTCAGGAGGTACAGAAATCGTATCCCAAAGCCGATGCACCGCTTTCGTGATGAGTTGCCACCAGCACTCGGGGTTCTGTTCTGCGCCGGCAGTGCCGATGAACTGAGGGGCGTGCGATTCGGCAACCCAGCCCAGTAGTTCCCCCTCCGCCGAGAAGAGGGCGACCTTAATGACCGAGGTTCCCAAATCGATCGTTAGAAGGTTCATTCTTGATTCACGACGAGCTTATTGTCTTGCACGGAGACTCGCAAGGTGCGCATGGGCATTTCAACCGTCTCAAGGGCGGTCGGCACTTCGGGCGCTATGAGCAGGAGCAGATTGCGCTCCACCACGCGCTCCAGCTCTCGTGCGCCATAGCGCTCGTGGTAGCCTAACTCCGTGAGCCAATCGATTGCCGAATCGTCCACGATGAGCTCGATGCGCCGATGGCGATAGACCTCTGTTATGTTCTTGATGAAGCGATCTGCCACAATCTGGCGGATATGGGGCTTTTGGAGGGGCTGGAACACACAGATGGCGTCCACACGGTTGATGAACTCGGGAGCAAATTGGTCGGAAAATACACGGCGCCAATCCTCGAGGGTGGGTCTCCCTCGTAGGAACCCCATCGCTTGTTCTGGTTGCAGGTTGGAGGTCATAATGATGATGGCGTCAGAGAAGGAGACACGGCGTCCCTGCGCATCGGTGATAGAGCCGTCGTCGAAGATTTGCAGGAACAGCTTGTGGATGCTCTCGTGTGCCTTCTCGATTTCGTCCAAAAGCACTACGCAGAAGGGATTCTCGGCGACAAAATCGAGCAGGGGTGCGCCCATTTCGAAGCCCACATAGCCGAACTCCGCTCCCAAGAGGCGCGCAGCGGTATGCTCGCTGTAGAACTGGTTCATATCGAGGCGGAGCATCTTCTCTTTGGAGCCGAAGAAATACTCGGCAATGGCGCGGGCGGTCTCGGTTTTGCCGACGCCTGTTGGACCCACAAAGAGGAAGATGCCGTTGGGGCGTTCGGGGCGGATGTCCAAGCGACGGATTTTCAGAGCGAACACCTGCACCAGCGTGTCGATCGCCTCGTCCTGCCCAATCACGCGCGACTTGAGGTAGTCTGCCAACCCCTCTATGCGCTGAACCATTGAGCGCTCGCCTTCCCCGATGGGCAACCCTGTGACGAGGCTCGCAGACTCCCATATCATGCGGGGTTCCACAGTGGTCAAGCCTTTGGAGCGGGCACGCCCGACCGCATGGTCCAGCAGTAAGATTGCCTTATCGGGAAAAGGACGGTGGTGGATATTCTCGTCCGCTATTCGCACCATCAGCGCCAGCGCTTCGGGCGTGCAGGTAACCCCGAACTGTTGCGCGAAGGTCTCGCTAATCTGCTGAAGCACCATGAGCGTCTCTTCAGCGGTGAGGGGGTGAATGGAGATGGGCTGGAACCGCTTCAGCAGGTCGGGCGCGCGGGCAATGTGGCGACGAAAGACCTCGATGCTGGAGATCGCACCGATTACAGGCACTCGGCGGATGACCAGCTCGGAGAGGAAGCTGAGCCGAAGCAGGTCAATCGGTGGCGCAGGCGCACTCAGGAACGACTCGAACGGCTCGATATACAGAATGGCGTTGGCGCGTGCCGACTCTTCTATCAGCGCACCATAGAAGCGCGGGTCATCCAGCACTTGGGGGAACACAATCACAGGGCGTTCCCGCAACGGTTCGGGCACTTTGCCTTCCACGATGCGCTGAGCCAGCCCTTGCACGACGGCGCGCCTGCCTACTCCTTCCAAACCCACCAGAACCGCATAGGGATTGATGGGTCGGCACAGCACCTCCACCACTTGGTCGATCTCTTCATCGCGCCCCACGACTTGCGGAAATGCGCCTGCACGCGCCAAGTCGTTCAGATTCAGCCCCATCTGAAGCACCGAAACGGGTCTGGGAGCTTCTGGGGGAGCTTCCCGCAAAGCAAGCAGTGCCTTCCCGATATGCACGGAGTCGATCTCGTTCTCGCTCTCAGAGTTGGCAATCTGAAGCGCCTTCAAAAGCACCGCTTCGAGGGGCAGAGCATAAGTGGTATCGCCCTGCGCTAACTCTTGGGCAACGGCTTGCAAAAGCGCATCGGGGTCTATCTGGGGATTAATCTGCCGAAGCATCTCGGCATGGCGTTCGAGGAAGGCAAGCAAAAGGTGGCGCGTGTCGGGACGAGCACCACTGGCTTTCTCGAAGGCGAGCACGAGCAGTCTCCGCGCCCCTGCGGTAAGTGCAACAACCGACTGATTTGCCATAACACATTCTTTATTCACTTTGGTCAAGCGGAATCCTGCCTCCCAAAGGTTGCCCGTAAGTGGGGAGAACCAAGGATAAGTTCCCCCCTCCTACACACGCAGGGACCGCGCAAGCCTCTGGGGTGAAAACCGCACACAATGTGGAATAACCTCTTCCCGGAGGTGGTAATCGGATGATAACTGTTCGGCAGTATCGGGGCGTCGAATCGCTTCCTGACCCTGGAAGCGGGGTCGCACAGGATAAGCAACTCCTGCTGGTTTTCGGCACGACAGAGCAGTTGAGCCAGTCGGAGGTTCGGCACGCGTTGCAACGATGGGCACAGGTGATGGCGGTGGCAGGCGCAAGTAGCGATGCCACCATCACCGATTCAGGCGTGGATGACTGCCTCGTGTTCACCCACCTGCGCTTTGAGCAGACCCGTGTGCGGGGCGCATCTGTGCCCAAAGTCAACGACTCATACGAGGCTGGCTCTGCACTGGGGCATACGCTCGCCGATCCAGAACTTGCCTATGTGCTGTTGCTTGCCGACGGGATTCACATCAATGGCTCCGCACTGGCGCATGGGCTTCAGGATGCCATTGGCGAGCATGTGCCTATCACAGGTGGGTTGGCAAACGATGGCGCACGCTTCAAGGAGACCTTCATCGTCGCGGGCGAGCAGGTTCTGGCTGGCTCCGCGGTTGCGGTCGGCTTCTACGGCAAGCGGTTCAAGGTGGGGCACGGCGCAATCGGAGGCTGGAAGCCCTTCGGACCGCTGATGCAGATTACGCGGGCACAAGGCAATATCGTGTATGAGTTCGACGGTCAGCCTGCCCTCGCGCTCTATGAACGCTATTTGGGCAAGGACGCGGAAGGATTGCCCGCTACCGGACTGCTCTTCCCGCTGGCACTCTACAACAATCCCCACCAGCCGATGGGTCTCATCCGCACCCTGCTCGGCATCGACAGGGAGCAAGGGGCGCTTATCTTTGCAGGCGATGTGCCCGAAGGCTGTTGGGGGCGCCTGATGCACGCCCGTTTCGACGAGCTGGCGGACGGTGCGGAACATTCAGCACGCTACGCGCTGGAGGGTCTGCACGAAGCTCAGCCGCCCTTTGCCTTGCTCATCTCCTGCATCGGGCGTAAGTTCCTGATGGGCGACTTCGTGGCAGAGGAGGTGGAGGCGGTGCGTCGCCTGCTGGGTGAATCGACCCTCCTGACAGGCTTCTACTCCAACGGCGAGATTAGCCCCTTCAACCCCACTGCCCGCTGTGAACTGCATAACCAAACCATGACCATCACGCTGTGGGTGGAGCTATGAGCGAGCGGCATCCGACGCTGATTCGCCAGTTGCAACGCCATTTTGGCGAGAGCGATCCGAGCGGGTGGTGCTGTCCCGAGCGCCTGCACCAGATGCATGCGTTTCTGGAGGGGGTCAGCATGACCTACCTCCATCTGGAGCATCAATCGGAACGCCTTCAGCACGCCTTCGACATCGCCTCCGAGGAGCTGTTCCACCAGAACCTTGCGCTCCAGACGCATAAGCAGATACTGGCAGAAATCGCGCAGGGGGCGCCGCTTGGCAAAACGCTCGAAACGGTCTGCCGACTCTTTGAACAGCGTTTCCCCGACGCGCTCTGCTCCATCCTGATTGTGGACGAGAGCGGTGAGCGATTACTGCACGGCGCCGCGCCCAGCCTGCCCGCCTTTTATAACGAGGCGGTGAACGGGGTATCCATCGGTAAGGATGTCTGCTCCTGTGGCAGTGCTGCCTATCTTGGCGAACCAGTAATTGTGAGCGATATTCAGACCGACCCACGCTGGGACGGTTTTCGGGAGTTGGCTCAGCGGGCGAATCTGCGTGCTTGCTGGTCTGTACCCCTCAAAGGCTCAGCGGGCAAGGTGCTGGGCACTTTCGCCATCTACCACCGTCAGCCACGGGAGCCTTCATCAGAGGAGTGGCGATGGGTTCAAGAATTCTCCGCCATCGTCGCGATTGCGCTGGAGCGCGCCCATTTTGAGCGGGAGCGGACGCGATGGATGGAGCAACTGCAAGAAGCCTTGCGCGCCGCGCAGGTTGCCAACGAGGTGAAATCGCGCTTCCTTGCCACCATGAGCCACGAGATTCGCACCCCGATGAATGGCATTCTCGGCATGGGGCAATTGCTCCTGCAGACGCCTCTGAACGAGGAGCAGTGCGAATACCTGCGTACGCTCCAGACCTGCACGGAACACCTGTTAGCCCTGCTGAACGACATTCTGGACCTCGCTCGGCTGGAGTCGGGCAAATTCACCCTCGCCCACACAAAATTCGACCTGCATGCGCTGGTGCGGGATGTCATCCTGCTGTTCAAGGCGAAGGCGGTTCAGCAAGGGCTGACGCTGATGGCGCATATCGAACCCGATGTGCCGGCGTATATGCGGGGCGATGTGGTGCGCCCGCGCCAGATTCTGGTGAACCTTGTCGGCAACGCGCTCAAGTTCACGCATGAAGGGGGTGTCACGCTCTGGGTGAACATGCTACCCCCACTTCCAGTAGCCCTCACCCCCAACCCCTCTCCCACAGGGAGAGGGGAGTCGGATGCGCTCCCGCCCGCAGAATGCGAACATGACGGCTCGACCGCGCTCATGGTCTGGCTCCGATTCGAGGTGAAGGACACGGGCATCGGCATCCCGCCCGAAAAGATCGACGCCATCTTCGAGCCGTTTACTCAAGCGGATGACCGCACCACACGCCAATATGGCGGCACAGGACTGGGACTGGCGATTTGCAAGCAGCTCGTGGAAGCGATGGGTGGGCGAATCGGCGTCGAAAGCGAGGTGGGCAAAGGCAGTACCTTCTGGTTCGAAATCCCGCTGGAGGTCACCGAGCAGAGCGAACTTACACCCCCTCCAACTGCACCCGATCTGCCATCCCCTCTGCCCCACCTGCGCGTGCTGGTCGTGGAGGACAACCCAGTCAACCGCAAGGTGGCGACGCGCATGCTGGAGGGGATGGGTTGTCAGGTGGAAATTGCCACCAACGGGCGGGAGGCGGTCGAGATGACCGCGGAACGCGCCTACGACCTGGTGCTGATGGACTGCCAGATGCCGGAGATGGACGGCTACGAGGCGACCCGCTGTATCCGCGAGCGCGAACGGGGCACAGGGCGACACCAGCTCATTATTGCGCTCACCGCCCACGCCCTCTCGGGCGACCGTGAGCAGTGTCTCGCTTGCGGGATGGACGACTATCTGGGGAAGCCCATCCTGCGCGAACGGCTGGAGGCGATGCTGCGCAAATGGTTCGACACCGAGCACGCGCGAGCCAGTGGCGAGTAGCACGAGCGTCCCGCCCGTGCCCCTCGTCACCCTGCGCCACCCCCCCTCGTCACCCTGAGCGAAGCGAAGGGAGGGCGTCCCGACCATACCCCCCTTCCATTCCCTTCAGGTATCCTATACGGGCTATGAGGTTGATGTGGTTAGGGCTGTTGGGTTGTTGGCTGTGTCTATTTGGTTGGTCGTTGGCAGTGCCTCGTTCGGTAGAAGCAATTCCACGCAGTTCGGAAAGGATTACCCTCTTTTGGCTCCCGCCACGCAACGAGACCCCAGTAGGCTATCGGGTCTATCGGGATGGGGTACAAGTGGCGGAACTGCCTGTAGAGGCGCGCGCCTACGATTTCACGGGCTTAGAACCCGGACGCCCCTACACGCTCGGTGTGGAAGCAGTTTATGCCGATGGGCGCAGTTCCGAGCGCGTCGAACGGGTAGACCGCCCCTATCGTCTGCTCCCACCCGAAGCGCGCTATCCCATCCTTATTGTGGGCGGTACAGCCTCTGGGGTGGGGGCGGCGATTACCGCTGCGCGTATGGGCGTGAAGGTCGCCTTGATGGAACCAACAAATCGTCTTGGTGGGATGATTACGAACGGAGTCGCCGTCACCGATGTGCGTGTGGCGAGCCGAATCAATGGGCTTTACGAGGAACTGCGCCAGCGTATCGAGGCGTATTATCGGGCGCAGGGTGCCGACACCACCGACTATATCCACCGCAACGGCTTGAACTTCGAGCCGTGGGTGGCAAATATGATAATCAAGGAGATGGTCTATGCCGAGCCGAACATCGACCTCTACTTTGGCGTACGCCCCACGCGTGTGTTCAAGCAGGGCAACCGCATCACTGGGGTCGAGTTTATCACGCTGGACGGCACACGGCGCGGACGCTTCCATGCCACGATAGTCATCGATGCCACTGCAGAGGGCGACATCGCAGCATGGGCGGGCGCGCCATTTCGTGTTGGGCGTGAACCGCGCACCCCAGAGGAACCCCACGCTGGCATCATCTACTACGACCGCCTCGACGACCGCATTCTGCCCGGCTCCACAGGAAAGGGCGACCACCGCATTCCCGGCTACGCCATCCTGATGATTGTGCAGAACTATCCCACCGAACAGGTGCGAACGCCACCCCCGAACTATAATCGGCAGGAGTATGTGCTTTCGCCCCCGTGGGAGCGCTCGTGGGCATATCTCTACGGGCGTATCCCGAACAACAAGTTCGAGGTGAACCAGCACCCGCACGGCACCACGCTCCAAGAGGTCAACTATCGCTATCCGACCGCCAGCTGGGAAGAACGCCAGCGCATCTACGAGACCTACAAAAACCATGTGCTGGGCTACCTCCACTACATTCAAACGGAGTTGGGTCAGCGCAATCTGTGGCTGGCAGAGGACGAGTTTCGGGATACCGATAACCTTCCACCCGTTCTCTATGTGCGCAAGGCACGTCGTATCGAAGGTGAGGTAATGCTCAAAGAGATGGATGTAATACTTGCTCGGGAGCGCATTCGCCCCGATGCGATTGCAATTGGCGACTATCCGATGGACTCGCATGCGGTGCGCAAGGTGGTCGTACCTGAGGGGCAGGAGCCAGAGCCGATGCCTCATATGGGCGAGGGTGAGTTCTGGCTCTTCCAGTATACACCGTGGTACCAAGTGCCTTACGGCGTGTTGGTTCCCAAGCGTGTGGAGGGGTTGCTGGTCACGACCTGCGTTTCCGCAACCCATGTGGCAATCGGCACTCTGCGGATGGAGCCTGTGCGCATGAACATGGGGCAGGCAGGAGGGGTAGCGGCGGTGCTGAGTTTGACCACAGGTGTGCCTCTACGACGCTTGAATCCTGCCGATATCCAGCGCGAACTGGTGCGCCATGGGGTCTATATCTATTGGTTCCCTGATGTCACACCCACCACCGAGCATTTCCAAGCGATTCAGTTCCTTTCGGCACGGGGTTACTTCCCCGACGAGCGGTTCCAGCCTGCTGAGAACCTCACGCGTGGGGAGGCGGTGCGGGTGGTGTGGAAACTCCTGCGCGAGTTCCGCCCTAACATTCCTGAGGAGCGGTTTCAGGGGCTGGCGTTCGTCGATGTGCTCTTCGGGCACAAGTACGCAGTTCCCATGCAGAACCTGTTCCTGTTGGGTGTGATTGAGCGCACCGAGAATCGTCGCTTCGAACCCGAGACGCCTATCAAACGGCGCGACTTCGCTCGATGGTTGGTGCGTACCCTTGCGATACTCGACCCCGAGGGGTGGTCGCCCCTGCCGAATGTCAAATCGCCTTATATTGATGTAGCGGATGATGACCCTGACTTGCCCTTCATCGCACGCCTCCACAGCCGACGCCTCAATCCTCTGCTGTGGGATGGACTAAATGCAGTCACGCCAGAAGGGGTTCGCTTCCGCCCTGATGACCCCATCAGCCGTGCCGACACCGCCTTGATTCTGTATACGGTGTGGTGGGGTCTGCGATAGCAAAAATAAAGCCCCCTCTTCCAAAGGGAGAGGGGGCATGGGGTGATGGCTCAGGGATTAGCTCCCACAGCCGAAGTTGAACAGCACGATGAGCAGGTCGGCATCGTCAACAGTGCCATCGTTGTTCACATCGCCGGGGATATTGAAGCCCGACTGACCGAAGTTGAACAGCACAATCAGCAGGTCGGCGTCATCGACCACACCATCGTTGTTCGCATCGCCTTCGCAGGATGGTCCGGTGTCGCACCCTTGCGGACTGACGAAGTACGCGCCTTGCAGAGTGATGCTGTAGGCTCCTCCAGCAGCGGTGCTCCCTGTCCAACCTGCAATCGGGTTCGTATTGTCGGCACAGGAGAGCGTACCCGAACTCCACAGGAGCGCGCCGTTCGCGTCCACCGCATCGCGATTGAAACGGCTAATCACCAGCAGGTAGATGCCCGGCTCGGTGATACAACCCAGTGAGTTGTCAATTTGGGACTGGAGACCGCTGGTGTCGTCGTTGGCGACCACGCCCGTGCCATCGCAGCGGAACAGCCAGAGCTGGGTATCCCAACCTGCGCCTCCAATCGTGCTTGCCACGAAGGTGTTGGGGTCGGTGATGCAGATGACATACATATCGACGCCATCTGCCTCATGGTCGCCGCGAATGCGAGTCACAGGGTCTTGACAGGGTTGCTGGTCAGGGCGGGTAACAACCTGAGCCGTTGCAGGCAGGTCGCCCGCATCGCTACCACCATCCACCAGCTCTTGCCACACATCAGGTGGAGGTGGCGGACAATCGTTGGGGTCACCGCGAGTGGCACCTGCAACGCCCGTGAGCTGAATCACATAGCTTCCTGCTGAAGTGGTACCGCTCCAGCCCGCCACGCGCGAGGTCGCCTCAGGTCCATCGGGACAGCGAATTGCGCCGAACGGAGTGTTATTCCAGATTAGCCCACCATCACAGCCTCCAGGGTCGCGGTTGTACCGACTGACAGCGAGATAGTACAGCCCCGGACCGGGGATACAGAAGGTGGAGTTGTCGATACGAGATTGGAGACCTCCTTCCGGTGCGTCGTCGTTATGCACGACGCCATTGCCGTTCGCATCGAACAGCCAGAGCTGGGTGTCGAAGGCGGTCGTGCCAACGGTGCTTGCCGAGAAGGAGAACGGGTCGGCGATGTAGATGGCGTACAGGTCCACATCGTTGGCGTCCAGCGAGCCTCGAATGGCGGGGATGTTGTCGCCCGAAGTGTTCTGAGCGGTTTCGGGCAGGTCGCCTGCGTCGCCACCGCCATTCTCTTGCTCATCCCAGCCTTCGAATGGGGGAGCAACGGTGGTCTGGAAGGTAATCGTGCCCGAATCCCAGTTGCCATCAGGCGCAACAGACCCGTCATCAAGGGTCTCGTAGAATTCCAGATAGAGCGTGTTATCAGGCAGGGGAATATCGGGCACGCCGAAGCCAGTTGTGAGCTTCAACACGCCACCGCTGGAGAAGCTGCCCGTACCAGACGTG
>FWPU01001954.1_pt1 | contig 59345 bp, 58 predicted proteins | sample 2228361 | NCBI WGS metagenome assembly FWPU01 (sample SAMEA103939777, study PRJEB20133) | metagenome
CGCTGTAGCCGAGGTCGGCCGACGGAGCAAGCGCCTGAGGCTTCCCGTCGTTCACCGTGGCGTAGGCCTCGCAGAGAATCCCTTTGCCCTTCAGAACCTCATGGTTCACCGACACCCCGCGCGGCGCATGGCAATGGCACCGTGGCGTCTCGCCGCCTACCGCCACCCGCCGCAAGGGCCTGCGCAACATAAACTGCAACCCCTGCCGCCAACGAGTGCGTCCACCCTGCTCTCTACTACTCTCTTCGGCGGAAGACCCCGTCCCCTTTCAAGGAATCCACTCAAGCGTGATGCGACTTGCCAGTCCGACCTTCCCAAACTCATCAACGGGTGCCACGCTGAGGCAATTCCGGCCGGGCTTAAGCTGCCAGCGGTAGGGATTGGGAACGGGCAATACGGTCTGTCCGTCCACCGTGAGCTGGTAGTGCTTAAAGAAGGGCATGCTGTGCCCGAACTGCACCTCCACCGCTTGACCATCCGGAAGGCGGATCAAGTTAACCGTGGCCTGATCGAGCGTCCAATAGAAGTCACGCATGCGCGTGTACCAATTGCCGGCGCTACGGGGTGGAGGGGTTTTCTCGTCCACCCAATTCGGGTAGCCATCGTAACCGGGATAGCTTCCGAAGCGCTTGCTAACGTTTTGCGGGTTGGAATGGAAATCGTTTCGAGGAGTCATCTGGACAAACCCAGCTGCCAGGTATCCGTGAGACCACCCCCAATCGTAGTTGGCAGGCATAGGAGTTCCGTAGTGCCAGGGGCCGACTCGACACCCGATGGGAGTCTTGCCGCCGATTTTTTTGACGATCGCCTTGGCTTGATCGTTCTGTCTTTTACAAAACCAGGAGACGTCTTTCCCTTCTGGAACGAACGTGGAGACAACTATGCGGTGAATTTCAATGAGATTAAGCGGAACCCGGGTTTCTTTGTCATAGTAGTAATGGCAAAGTGACGGGTCGAGGTACACCCACCTTCTCAGGCACGGAATCCAGACTTCCGCCACCTCGTGACCCATGCTGCGAAAGCCTTGAATAGCCCAATGTCGGGCTCCCACATACCCCAGAGCCGTGGCGGCCGACACGAGGACTTCGCAATAGCTCATGCAATGCCCGTAGATCCTATTGGTCCCGTTTTCCACGGAAAAGACCTTCTCGATGTCCCAAGCATACCATCCCGGCGATGTCTCGCGTTTTGTTCCGCGCACGTTCTGACAGCTTCCGACCCAGTCCGTCAGTCGCACGAGTTTCTCAAAGTCATCGTTCGCTCCGGCCACCACGTCGTCCAGGCGGGCTTCCCGTCGAAACCGAACCAACGCAGGTTGATCAGGGCGTTCATACTGGAAGACAATCGGACTCCGAACAATCGTCTGGATATCCGCCTCCACCACTCTCAGCGGTTTCCATTCCGGACACGGTACGGGTGTGATCCGGGGTCGGATGATGAGCTCCTTCACGATCGGCCCTTCATGAGGGGCTGTTCCGCGGAGCGTCATTCTCACTTGCAGATAACGTCCCGTAAGCGAGGTCAGTTCCGCCTTTTTGCCCGGCAGTTCTTTCCAGGACGACCAACCGGTTTGGTCCACCTTGTTTGCGCCGCTTCGCGCTTCAAGGACGAACGCGGGGTTGCTCAGACCCTCTCCTACGGTTTCTATTTCGACTCCCTTGACTTCGACGGGAAGGCCTATGATGCCGTCAACCGGGCCCAGATCAATCGGGTCAGTGGTCAGACGACCTTCCCGTTTCTTGCCGGCTGTAAGCACGCGTGGATCGAGATGCAAGGACTGTCCCGACTTGTCCCACACCACCTTCCTGGCCTCGAATCCGTCGTAAAGCTGACGGGCACTAAACACCAAGGTTGTGGACGAAACATTTTGCGCCAGAATGAGTTCCGGAATAACCAAAGCGAGTGCCACCCAACTCGTTTCGCCTGCTGCTGGTACGCGTGCACACATATTGACGCACTCCTTCTGCGGCTGGCCGTCCTGGCGGGAAACGTCCGTGAGGGGAGGATTATCGCCACGCTCAGGGGTCGACGATCGTCGCGTCTCGTGTTCCAATATGCGTTCGCCCGAGCTCTGGCAGAGGGTTCCCCGTTTCTTCCCAGAAATATTGTTCTGTCGACAGAGGCGCAGCCGGGATTTATTCCGACCTATGGAATCTCACCCCACGACGCCATCACGTTATCGCACAGCCTGGCGGATGGCTAGAAAAAAAGAGGAACGGATTTTAGATTTTCCCGTTTTCCTTACACGAATCCGTAACAGGGGGCAAATCGTGAGGTGTGACGTGTGCGGCCGGGAATAGAAAGGGTTGCAGGGTATACTTATGGAAACAAACAAACGGGTGTGTGGCACTGCTGCCACCCTGCCCCTAAAGGCCGCCTGGTACACATGGCAGAAAGCCAGGGTGCACACGACCTTCGCGTTGGTCATTAGGCACAAGTAGATAATCGGCGCGGGAAGGCTTCTTCCGGAACCCGCGGCCTCGCCGGTCTGATCGGTTTGCTTCACGGAGGAGGGCCCGGTGTTTGCGGATCCGGCATGGAATCTTACCCGGGAACCTCGGACTTGACGGCGCGTGGAATTCTGGTTAAAAGACACGCGCGATTTTTTGTCGCGCGCAACGATGTGCGTGTGACCGGGGCGGTAATCTGTTGCCTCGGAGTCGGTCGCAGAACCGGCGGCCTCTCTGTCACAGGCGCATGCACCCCACTGGAGTGGTCGCGGACACCGTTCGGGCTGCATCGGCTTGGCGTATTTCAAATTTCAAAAGGACACGCATAGGACGCTTGACGGGGCGTGCGAGCAGGGGCCCCGATCAGAGTGCGCGGGCTAGCGAAGAAGGTGAGACAACAGGAGGCCAGCAACCATGTTAGAGGTTAAAGAGCTTCGCAAATCCTTCGGAGTGATCCAGGCGGTTCGAGGCATCTCATTCTGCGTGCGCAAGGGTGAGATTCTCGGCTTCATGGGTCCGAACGGAGCCGGAAAATCCACAACTATGCGGATGATTACCGGTTTTCTCCCTCCCACTTCGGGCACCGCCGCGGTGTGTGGATATGATATCCTGGAGAAACCCGTGGCGGCCAAGAAATGCATGGGCTATCTTCCCGAGAACGCGCCGGTTTATTTGGACATGGAAGTGACCGCTTTCCTCCAGTTCATTGCGCGCATACGCGGATTTCGTGGATCCGATCTCAAGGATCGGGTGGAGAGCGTCATCGAGCGGTGCTATTTGCAAGCGGTCCGGCATCAGCGCATCGAAACACTTTCCAAAGGATACAAGCAGCGTGTCTGCTTCGCGCAGGCCGTGTTGCATGATCCTCCCGTTCTCATCATGGATGAACCGACCGACGGTCTGGATCCCAATCAGAAGCGCGTGGTTCGAACGATGATCCGGAAGATGGCTGCCGAGAAAGCCATTGTCATTTCAACGCATATTTTGGAAGAGGTGGATGCCGTGTGCACGCGGGCCATTATTATCGCCCAGGGCAAGGTTGTGGCCAACGGGACACCTGCCGAATTGCGCGCGCGCAGCGCAACGGGGCGATTAGACGATCTCTTTTGGGATCTGACTCTAGGCCGGCAGGAAATAATGGGCGGAAAGGTCAATTGACCGGGAGGAAACATCATGGAATTCTGCCGAAATCTTTGGGCCATCATCCTTCGTGAACTCCGATCCTACTTTGGTTCGGCACTCGCTTATGTGTTTCTCATTGTGTTCCTTCTTATGATCAACGGATTCACTTTTTATGTGCATCGCTATTATGAAATAGGCGAAGCAGACCTCCGGTGGTTTTTCTTCTGGCATCCGTGGGTGTATCTTTTGCTTGTTCCGGCGGCCGCTATGCGCCTGTGGGCCGAAGAACGGCGTTCGGGGACGATCGAATTGCTGCTTACGCTTCCCCTTACGCCGCTTCAAGCGCTTCTGGGCAAGTTCCTTGCCGCCTGGGGATTTCTTGCCCTGGCCTTGGCATTGACCTTCCTGCTACCCCTGACAACCGTGTCCATTTTGCAAGGCGATTTGGACAAGGGGGTTGTGGGGGCGGGCTATCTGGGTTCCTTCCTCGTCGCGGGCACGTACCTCGCGATTGGCATGTGGACATCGGCATTGACGCGGAACCAAGTCATCAGCTTTGTGGTCTCCGTGATTCTATGCCTGCTGCTTGTGCTGGTCGGCTTTGGGACTTTTTCTGAGATTCTCATTCGCCTGGGAGCTCCGGCGCGTCTGGTGGACGCCGTGGCGCGCGTAGGTATTTGGCCCCATTACGAGTCCATGCAACGCGGTGTGCTCGACATGCGGGATTTCGTCTATTATGGCGCGGTGATCGGTGTCATGCTCGTGGCGACGCACGTGACGCTTGAGAATCGCAAGACAGCCTGACAGGAGGATCACGGGATGACAGGATCGGGACGACCCATAACGTGGAAAATGAGCAGTGGGATTGTGGTATTGGGCCTAGCTGTGACGATTGCCGTGGCTCTCAACGTGATTGTGTCTGGCGTATCGATAAGGAAAGACCTTACGGAGGAAAAACTTTTCGAACTTTCCGACGGAACCCGGCATATCCTGCGCCAACTTTCCCAGAAGGTTACTTTGACTTTTTACTTCAACCGCGGGGAGGCTGATGTGCACGTCAGTTTGAAGGCCTTTGCGGATCGGGTGGAGGACCTACTTAAAGAATTTGAGTTGGCCGCAGGAGGAAAGCTGGAGGTGTTGACATGCGATCCCAAACCTGATTCCGACGAGGAGCAAGCGGCCCAGCGGTACGGATTGCGCGGGCATCAGCTCGGGCCTATGGGGCCGATTTTTTACCTGGGACTCGTGGCACACTGTGGAGAGCGCGAGGAGGTGATTCCCTTCCTCGATCCTCAACTTGAGGAGTTGCTTGAATATACCCTGGCGCGCACGATCGTGCGCGTTTCTGTTCCCAAAAAGCCGACGCTTGGCCTGATCAGCAGCCTTCCGGTGGCCGGCGAGCGGCGTCCCCGTATGCCCATGCCGGGGATGCCGGAACCGTCACCGGCATGGTTGGCCTTCCAGGAGCTTCGGGCTGACTACACGATCCGGGAAATTCATACGCCGACTTCGGAGATCGGCGACGATATAGACTGTCTTCTTGTCATCCATCCCAAACATCTTGATGACGAAACCTTGTTCGCGCTGGACCAATTCGTGTTGCGCGGAGGAAGGCTTATCGCTTTTCTGGACCCATTTTGCATGGTGGACCCCGGAGGCCCTGAGATGCAATGGGGGCCTCGCTCATCGAACCTGGAGAAACTCCTCCATGCCTGGGGGGTTGCATACGAGGCGAGCAAAGTCGTTGCCGACGTGGAAGCGATGACCCGAGTCCGCGCCGCGGGGAACCGCATCGAAGACAGCCTCGTTTGGCTGAGTTTACGGGCTGAGAATTTCCACCGCGAAGACGTCGTGATGTCGGGATTGGATTCCCTGATGATGATCTGTGCGGGGTCTTTTTCGGTCAATGAAACGAAGGATCTCAAGGTTACGCCCCTTGTTACCGCGTCGGGCTCATCCTGCTTGGTGGATGCGACCATGGCACAGTTTGGGGGAGACGCGATGCGCCGGGAGTTTAAGGCCAGGGGAGTCCGGTTACCACTGGCCCTACGGCTTCATGGCAAACTGAAGACGGCTTTTCCGGAAGGCAAACCGAAAAAAGAGGAGGAAAAAAAGGATAAAGACACAAAGAAACAGGAGACACGCGAGACAGAAGGGAAAGATGCCACACCCTCCAGCCTGAAGGAAAGCCAGACCACGAGCCTGGTGGTTCTGGTCGGCGATGTGGATATGCTACACGATAGACACTGCATCCGGGAAATCTCGTTCCTTGGATTTGCGGGATATGCCCCGATTAACAAAAACCTCGCGTTTTTGGCCAATCTGGTCGAACAAATGGTGGGTGGACAGGCGTTGGTAGGCGTTCGCAGTCGAGGGCGTACGGAACGCCCTTTCAAACGCGTTCTTGCGTTGCAGCATCGCGCCCAAGAGCGATTCCTCGAACGCGAGACAGAACTGCAACGGCGACTGGATGAGGCGCAGCGGCGTCTTACAGAGTTAGAAGGCCAGAAGGACAAACAACAACGGGTTTTCCTCAGTCGTGAGCAGCAGCAGGAGATCGAGAACTTCCGGCAACAGGTCATCCGGACGAAGGAGGAGCTACGCCAAGTCCGGCGGAACCTCCGGGAAGACATTGAGCGTCTGGGAACAACGGTCAAGGCTATCAATTTGTTAGCGATGCCCCTAGTGGTCGCGTTCACCGGCATCGGCGCGCATGTCTTCCGCCGGTTCTGGCCAAAACGTGACACGGGTTTCCCGGCGTAACCCGGTTGCGGCGTTTGTGGCGCCAGGATCGGCTTCTCCCGTTTCACGCTCAAGGGGCGCGAAAGGAAGAGGCACGCGCGTCGGTTCGAAGGCACAGTCGGTTGTCGGCGTCGGACCCGCCGCACATGGTCGGGGGTGTCTTACAGAACGGATGGAAGAGCCCGGCGCTTGAACAGAAACGCGAAACGCGTGTAAGCGATACGTGAACGGCAAGGAGAGAAACCATGAAAGGAGCGAAACTGGTCGTACTTGCTACGATCACTGTCGTGTTGGTTGTGTGGGCTTGGTTGGTGACGGCGCGGCGCGATAGGCCTGCCGCCTCTCAGGAGGAAATAGGGAAACCTGTGCTGCCTGCGCTTCAGAACGTGGACGTGCTGAATGCTATCGAGACAATCACTTTCCGAACACGTTCCAGCACGGTCGTCGTCGCGCGCGCACATGACCGTTGGGTGGCTCCAGAGCGCTACCGCTATCCTGTCGATTATAATAAGCTTCACGATTTTGTTCGTAAACTCCGGAACCTTACCGTCGCACAATGTCTTCCGGGCGATCGCGCCTCCCTCGAGGCATTCCACCTGATTTCCCCGTCCGAATTAATGGGAACAAACCGCTCAAGCGGAACGTTGGTGGAGTTGACTGACCGGGACGGAAACATTCTGACATCGGTTTTGATCGGCAAGGAACGTCGGAAAACGACACCTGACTCCCCCTATTGGTCAGACGGGTACCCAGATGGAAGGTTTGTCTCCGTTTCCGGTAAGGCCTATCGCGTAACGGAGACCCTGAGCGATATGCCCTCCACCGTGAAAGATTGGCTCGATGCGGACCTCGTCCACGTGGGGTCCTGGGATGTGGAGGAGATTGACGTTCGAGACGAGACCGGCCGGCGTCTTCGATTCAAGCGGCCCGCCCATGGCGGTGACCTTAAGGTGGACGACCTAACCGATCAGGAGGAAATGGATATTTCTAAAGTCAACAGCCTGGCCGGGACGTTGAGCTACTTGCGCTTCAACGATGTGGCCGACCCTGCATGGACTGACGAACAGATGGGATTTGATACGCCGACAATCCTTACTGTACGGGACAAGGCACGCAAAACGTACACGCTTCAGATCGGTTCCAAGCCGGCACCCGGCGATGACCGGTATATCCGCCTGTCGGTAACGCTAGAGCCGGAACCTTCCGCCCCCTCCCCTGCACCTGTTACCAACAGAGTGGATGCATCCGCAACAAACACGGCATCCGGTTCTAAAGACATCGCCGCGCCCCGGACATCGGCCGCGCCGTCTGATGCGGAGAAGACACGAGAGGCGAACGACACAACGAAGGAAACCGACGAACAGAAGAAGAAAAGGGAAGAAGAGGAAAAGAAAAAAAAGGACGAGCGCGAAAAGGCCGAGAAGGAAGTCCGCGAGTTGAACGAAAAACTGCGAGGTTGGACCTATATTGTGGCGAAGTACAAAGTGGACAGCGTAAACGCGGAAAGAAAAAATTTTGTAAAAGCCAAGGAGAAAAAGGAGGAGGAAAAGAAGAGCGAAAAAGGGGAACAGTCTTCGACAAAGAAAGATGCCGAGACCACGTCGCAGAAGGAATAGGCGTCGCAAACGGAGGAGAAGAAACTGGGTTTTTTCCAACGGATATTCGGGGGAGGGAAGAGCGAGGGCGATCCAGGGACCACGAACGTATCCGTAGCCGGCGAGGCCGGTGCCGTAACAAACACGCCCCAGCCGGCGACGTGAGGACCAGGAAGTCGGGGGCACAACCCGTGTTTCGGACGGCTTTCGTATGGTACCACAGATGGATGGGATACGCCAAAAGGGTCGTCCCATGGCCACCATCGAAAAGGGCGGAGCGGCCCTCCCTCGGGTGAGACCCTCTTCCGCCACGTCCCCTGCCGGGCGAAGGACAAGCGGAATGCCGAGGATTAGATTGCCGGACTGTTTGTTCCGCTGACCCGTGGCGCCGGCGTTTTTCCCCGAATGCCTTTCTGCCGCGCAGGGGCACCGAATGCGACGCGTCGCCGCTGAACGTCCGAGCCGTTGGTAGCGCTCGGGAAGACCATGGAGCAGAGACCGCGGGACACAGGGGGTCCGGGGGAGAACAGGGCGATGAGATCAAGGAGCAAGGATTCGATCGCGAAGCGCCGCCTCCTCTCGAGATGGAACAATCAGGGCGGACACGCGGAAGCGGCTTTACAATGAGCACCCGCTGTGTTTTACTGCAACAGGAGATGCGGGAAGGAGTCTGGGATGACGCGGAAAGCCAAGGTTGGAATGATTGGTCTGCGCGGTTACGGTAATATCGTGCGCCGTGCCCTACGCGAGTGCCACACGTTGGAACTGGCGGCCATCTGGAGCCGCAGTCCAGAGGCCATTGAACGCTCGCAAAGAGAATTGCCGAGTAAGGTTTGCCCCACGTATGAGGCGCTTCTGGATGAGCCCATCGACGCGGTATTGATCATCACCCCTAACGATCTGCATCTGCCCTATGCCGTACAGGCCGCTGAAGCGGGAAAGGCGGTCCTGGTGGAAAAGCCGATGACTAACACCGTGGCGGAAGCGCGTGCGATGATAGAAGCGTTTCGCCGGCACGGACGGTTGCTGGGGGTCAAACATGTGGCTCGCTTCTCGGCGGTAAACCGGGCGATTCGGAACCTGATCACGAGCGGACGACTGGGTTTAGTGCTGAGTGTGGAAGCGTATACGTCTCATTCCTCCAGCAAACAGTTTCCGAAGGACAGATGGAAGAGCGATCCCAAGCGTTGTCCCGTAGCCCCTTTAACCCAGCTCGGTGTCCATCACATCGATACCCTGATGAGCTTTTTTGGCTCCCCCCAGTGGGTGCAGTCCATACACATGAACCGCCTACAACTATCCGACAATCCGGATGCCACCGTTACCGTTCTCGGTTATGGCGATGTCGTGAGCACGCTGCATGCCCATTACGTCGTGCCGGGTTATAGTCGACTGGCCGTCTACGGGACAGAAGGCGTGGCGGTTCATGACGAGAGCGGGCTGCGCTGGAAGGCAGAAGGTGCAGAGGATGTTGAGGCGATTCCGGTTCCTTCGGATGATGGTCTTGTGGCGATTTTGGATGCCTTCGGGGAGTCCTTGTTGACCGGGAAACCGTTTGAAACGGACGGCGAGTCGGGGCGGATCGTGGTGGCGGCTGTGGAAGCCGCCGCGCGTTCGGCGCGAGAGGAAGGACGGCGTGTTTTCCTCTCCGAGGTGCTTACTTGAGGGGCGCCGGTGATGCCTGTCAGGGAGGAGCGGTTGACGATAGAGCAGGAGACGGAGAGGACGCGGCGGGAATTTTTTGAAAAGATGCGCGTCGGATGGGAATATTTTTGCTGAGGAACAGTACCTCAAAATTCGATCGTTCCGCCTCGGGGGGGACGAAAGGTTCCACCTCACGGAAGCCGGGGTGTTCGCGGAAGAGCCGCGCGCTCCGTTCCCAATAGTCTGTATCATCGCTACAGAGATTGACCTGCCCTTCCGGCTTCAACGCCGCGTGGACGGCATCGACCAGCGTTGCGGTCAGGAGTCGCCGGCGATGGTGCCGACGTTTGGGCCAGGGGTCAGGAAATAGAAAATGGAAAACGGAAACGGACGTGGGGGGGAGCAGGTAGCGGATGACGTAACTGGCCTCCAGCAGGATCAGGCGCGTGTTGCGAATTCCTTCGCGAGCCAGCCTCTTGTTGAGTTTGTGGATGCGCGCCCTCGACCGATCAATCCCCAGGAACCGAACCTCCGGATGAGCCGCGGCCCGTGCCACCAGAAATCGCCCCTTGCCGCAGCCCACGTCAACCTCCAATGTGCGGGGCATAGTCCCGTAGATGGCCGGCAGGTCAAGCGGCTGGGTCAAAGGAAATTCGGTCAGCAAAAAAGTCAGGTTGGGGTCCGTGTCGCTCACGCGGGTAGGTTTCTCTTTCGCCGGGGCGGCCTTACCTTTTGCGGAAAAAAAGGCGATGCCAAAAACCTTTGCGGGGCTTCTTCAAGACCTCCTCCATGCAGACCTCGATATAGTCGAGGGCAAACACGGAGAACCGCCCGGCTCCAAGAGAAGGCTTATAATGCTTGGCCGCTTGGATAACCCCCTGCCGGCCTGCCTCGAGTAGCTCGCCGAGAAGGGTCGGGTCCGATGCCCGTTTGTGGGCGAGAGTGAGCAGCAGGGGGTGTAACGCTTTGGTCAGGTTGGCGCGTGCAGCCCAATCCCCGCGCTTGGCGGCCAGGATGTCACTTTCGGAAATGTTCGTGTGGGGCGTGGCCTTTCCGGATAAACCCTCGCCCCCTGTTCGCAGTGGGATCTTCATGGTCTGTAGTCCCCGATTGACGCGAATCCCCTTGGCGTGGCCACTGCTGCTTTGTACCAAGGGGTCGAAACGGATTCAAGTCCGTCTGTGCGCAACGACAACCACAACACAACGGAAATACCGCTTCATCGATTTTTCCGAGTGGCGGGGAAAAAAAGTGGGCTAGCAAGGAGGGAATCCGGCGCAGGGATGCTTCGGGGCGAACCGGATTCCTCTTTGGGCCCGTCGTACATATCAAGGGAGGAGGGGAATAACGGGACCGTCGCGTCTGGACTTGTGTTACCGTTGGGGTCAGCCTATTCTGGCGCCGTGTGCCGGCCGGGATGGCCGTTAGTGCCGTGTGATCCATGAAGCGCGTTTTTGTCCTGCGGGGGGGTGCCGTAGGAGATTTTATCCTCACCGTGCCGGCTCTTCAGGCGTTGCGCCAATGTTGTCCGGAGGCCATTCTCGAGCTGGCCGCTTACCCACGGTTCCGACGATTGGCGTTGGAGTACGGGCTTGCCGCAGTGTTTCATTCGCTGGAGCAGGCTGAAGCGGCTCGTTTGTTTGCGCCCCCGCAGGCGCCGGAGTTTGGCGTGACGGCTTCCCGGCCTCCCTCTGCGACCGGAATCATGGGTCGGATTGCGACGTCCGATCTGGTGGTTTGCTACCTTCACGATCCTGACGGCAGAGTGCGGCAGAATCTCCGGCGTGCTGGTGCCCGGAAGATCGTGTACGGGTCGCCTGTGGTGGTTTCACGCCATGCGGTGGATCACCTGCTCGCTCCTCTGGAACCCCTTGGGGTGTCGTTGCGTGGGGACGAAAAACCCACGTTGAACGCGCCTTTCTCCCTTCAACGTTGGGCGCGGAACTTTCTGGGAGAATGTGGGGTGACCGTGGAGGATTCGGCCAACAGGACACGCTTCGTGGTTCTCCACCCGGGCAGTGGGAGCCTCCGTAAGAATTGGCCTCTGACGCGCTTTATCGAACTGGCTGGCCGACTGGTAGCCTCCCGTGTAGCGCAGCCGGTGTTCCTTCTGGGCGAGGCCGAGGACACGGCGCAGGAAACCTTGGTTCGCGCGGCGCCGGACGTGCCGGTGCTGAGCGGATTGGACCTTGCCGAAGTGGCCGCCATCCTTTCCCTGGCGGATGCGTACGTGGGGAACGATTCGGGTATCAGCCACTTGGCAGCGGCGATGGCTATTCGCTGTGTTGTTCTGTTTGGGCCCACAGACCCATGGATTTGGGGACCGCGCGGGGAGCGGGTCACGGCGCTTCGTGCTCCGGAGCCCACCACGGAAGGTTTGGCGCGCCTTTCGGTGGACACTGTGTTTTCCCAGTTGCAAGGCGAACATTTTTCCGAGAAGGAACCCGTTATCTTCTCGTTATCCGGCGCAAGGCCAGACGACCCCGGAGAACCGACGTCGGACAGTCGCGCCGCTGTTCAGCCCTCGGCATAGGCACGCCGCGCTTCCTCGGCGATAATGGAGAGCCCCCGCTGCACAACGGTCTCATCCTGCGAATACGTAATGCGGATGCACTCTTCTTTGTGACGCCACGGTTCGGGAAGTCCTGGAAAAAAGTAGCGGCCGGGCACGACAAGTACGCGGCGACGCTTGAGCCGTTCATAAAACTCCTGGCTGGTGAGGGGAAGGTTGCGCAGCCAGAGCCAGAGAAACAGGGCGCCTTCTGGTTTATGGATGTAAAAGTCCGTACCGTCGAGTTCCGTGCGAAGCTGTGCGACAGCCTGTTCTGCCTTACGCTGGTAATAGGGACGGATGATGTCGCGGCTGAGAGTGAGGATTTCCCCGCTGCGAACCATAGGGAGCGCGAGGGCGGCGCCGAAACTGCCCGGTGCGAGACTTATAATCGCGTTGATCGCGGTTAGAGCCCGAATGATCTCTTCGCGGGCGATCACAATACCCGTTCGCGTACCGGGAAGGCCCAGTTTTGACAGGCTCATGCAGACGATCATGTTGTCGTTCCAGATGGGACGCGTGCGCGTGAAAACGATGTTCGGGAAGGGTGTTCCATAGGCATTGTCAATAATCAGTGGGATGCCGTGCGCCTTGGCCAACCAGTCCAGGCGCTCGATTTCTTCGTCGGTCAGTACATTGCCGGTTGGATTGGTGGGACGCGAGACACAAATGGCTCCGATATCCTCGGTGATGCGGAGGGAGTCGAAATCCACATGATACTTGAATAGACGGGTATCGAGGTGCTCGATGCGCGGGCGGTGGGACACAAAGAAATCCTCGACGAGTCCGACATCGGCATACCCGATATATTCAGGGGCCAGCGGCAATAGAATCTTTCGCCGGCGGCCGTCGGGGTAGGGGCCGGCAAACATGTTGAACAGAGCAAAAAATGACGTCTGGCTGCCGAGTGTGATGGCGACGTGTCGCGAATCAATGGGCCAGCCGAACGTGCGGCGCAGGAGTTCTGCCAGGCTTTCTATAAAAGCTAGTTTACCTTGCGGGCAGTCATAGTCACCGATTACGTGGCTGAATTCCCGGTTGTTGTCCAAAATTTCCTGGAGCCGACGGCGAAAGCGCTGCTCCACCTCCGGAATGTGGCTGGGATTACCCCCGCCGAGCATGAGACAATCGCCACTCCCCGCCATGGCCCGGCCAAGGTCGTCCATCAGTTGAAGAATGCCGGAGTGCGTGGTGAATTTCCTACCGAACGTGGAAAGATTCATTCGACACGTTCCCGTGACGGTGGGGTTGCCGCGGGCAACGGCCGATGTTGCCGCGCGATCCACGCCACATCGTCGGCGTTGCGGAACCAGTCCACCCAGATATAGTGAAGCTTCCGCCCCGGACCAACGTGCACGCTGTGCTCGGAACCCAACGGAATATGCAGCAGGACGTAGGCCCCAAAATCTATCTCGGTGTCGTCGGCACGAACGCGCGCATCATTCCCCGCAAGACCCACAAACAGCTGCTCCAGCATGGGATGCCGATGCGCGGCAACGACGTCGGGTCCGGTGGCCTCGACCGATCCAAGGCAGAGTCGCGGAAAGATATTTGCGGGCAGAAGCGTCCGGTTGATCGTCGTGGAACTTTTTATCGCTTCCGTGTAGCGTTCACACGCGGAATAGGTGCGCAACAACGGATACCGACGGGATGCCCGCCGGAACTCCCGTTCATCCGACTCCGAAAACACCATCACAAAGTCAAGGGCATGCAGAACGGTGTCGGCATGGGCGCTGAGCGTTTGCGACTGTCGCGGCACGAGAAGGGCCATTTCGCGCATGTCGCCCCTCCACTCCCCGCACACCACGTGGCCGGTTCCGGACAGAAAAAGAAGAACCCGGCCGTTGGCGGGTGGTATAGGCGGAAACCGCATCACCTGGGAGGCCGGTACAGCCCGATGAATGATTTCCAGCCCGGGGATTTCGCCGGCCAGCAGTCTTTCCTCGATGGGTTCGGACGAACCTGGCGGAAGGGGCGACAGTCCCACGGCGTGAATCGTTGTCATGGTGTGTCTCAAACACGGTTGAGCAACGCTCGCGGATAGAAACCGACTTCAGAAGACCGGCGCGGGCGTGCGATCTTCCGACGCCTTCTGATCCGCTGTAACGCGCACAAGCCGCTGAGGCGCTGGGAAAGCCTTCCGATCATCGCTTCGCTGCGGCACCCCTCTTCCCCGGTGGAGGGAGCCCAGCCGCAAACACCTTCTGCCTTCGCCCGCATGATTCGCCCTGTGCAAGAAACGGACCGTTCACGGGTAGTCGCTTCCATGGGTTCTGTCGTTTTCGGTCCGGCACGCTTTGGAATGAACAACCGTGTTTGCGGGCCTTCCGCATACACGCTTCGGCAGGAAACTATCCGATGGGGAAGAGGTTCCGTCAAGAAAAGGATGGTGGTCCCGCCAGAAGGCTAGAATTTCCCACGGACGCCCTACTTCGCAGGCTGGGATGGCGGAACACAAAAGCCGTCAGGTTTCTCCTCCCCGTGGCCCGTCGGATGCGGTCCGACGTTTAGGCCGATTGTTGAGTCGGTGGCTGTGGCCATTGGACGGGATCCAATCGGTAGAATGCTCTCAGCGCATGATAGAGGGACGGTAAACGGCGGAGGACGGATCGCGGCTTTTCAAAAAAGGCTTCGGTGGCGACGGCAAAAAACTCAGACGGACTGTCGGTGCCGTATTCGTCCAGCACGGTACGGCCTCCGCGTTGCACGGTGCGGCACAGGCGCGCATACTCACGACGGAGCGCGTGAACGCCCGAGTGAATTTCTTCTTGTGCGTCACGAGGGAAAAGCGTGTCCGCGATTCCCTCGCCGTCCTCAAGCTGATGGGCGAACTCGTGCAGGATACTGTTATACCCGTCGTGGGGATCCCTCAGACTCCACACAACGTCTTCCCACGAAAGAACCACGTAATCCCGTTCCCAGGACTCTCCCGCCAGCTCGTCATGTTGCACGAGGTCCACAGCCCCCATAGTATACGTGCGAGTGACCGGGAAAGCCGTTGGGGCAACAAGGATGGTCGTAAGCCGCGGATAGTAACGCGTGGGGCGGCCGGCGATAAGCAGGCAGGCGTGTGCGGCAAGGATCAGGCGGACTCCATCGGTAATGCGCATGCCGCCACATGCCTCGAAGGTTTTTTCATCGAGGAATACGAGCATTCGCCCGTGAAGAGCGGTCTTGAGTTCGGGCGGTAACACCCGATATAAAGGGACCGTACGCTGCAGGAGTCGTGTCCACCTTAGGGGAAACGGTTGTGCAGCCATCCGGGCGCGTCGCATCTCGCGCCGGCGCTCCGCCAAGACCCACGGCAGGGCGAGAAGGGCTGCGGTGCGGCCTAAAAACGCCAACCGGCTGAATGCTTTCCGACGCAACCGCATGATGCTGAAAGGCGAAAGGACTGTCCTAACCGCTTGGTATTTTTTCTTACATCTACCCAGGCGTTATGGCAAGTCTGAGATAGACTGACGGGAAAATGCCGGGAAGCGACATCGATGTGCCAGGCGTTGTGCGGCGCGGTTCCCTTGGTGTCTGTCAGCGGAGTGCCGATGCAGGAATGCGCTTTCTCTCGGAACGGCCCTATGGGCAAAAAATAACAGGACGACGGGGGAAGGCGGACGTGGATGGAAATCGCCTACCTGTCGCGTCCACCTCCAAGGGGAAGGTGAGGCATCCCTGTCAGACGCGTTGCGTGGAACGGTTCGAGGGCGGTATGCCATGGAGAGCGTGTGCGTGACCGTCGATATAGGGGGACGCGATCAGGCCGCATAATCGGGATTGCTCCGCTTCGGGAACTGGGCTAGAAAACTATAGCGGTGGCACGGCGTATTCGCCGCGAACCGGTTGTGCCACCCAAGGGGGATGCCATGAGAAAGGCCGTTTATGCGGGAAGCTTTGATCCGATCACCAACGGGCATCTCTGGATGATCATGCGCGGGGCCATGCTGTTTGACCGTTTGGTCGTAGCGGTCGGACAAAATCCGGACAAGCGTTATACATTTAGCCTTGAGGATCGGCTGCGTATGCTCCGCGAATCCGTGCGCGGCATTCGGGGAGTATGCGTGGATTCTTTCCAAAGCGAATTTTTGGTCAATTACGCGCGTTCTGTGGGAGCCCAGTTCATTCTGCGTGGTATTCGTGATGCCCGGGACTACGAGTTCGAGCGCGGGATGCGCCACATCAACGCCGATCTCCAACCGGGCGTGACCACGGTTTTTCTGATTCCGCCACGATCCATCGCGGAAGTCAGTTCAAGCCTCGTGAAAGGCCTTGTCGGTGTGTCGGGCTGGCGCCGGGTAGTCCAGCGATACGTTCCTCCCTCGGTGTACCGCCTGTTGGTCGAACGGTATAGGCGACGCTGAACCCGGGCCGAAACGCCGGTCGGTGCCCTTATCCTTTGCCAGCCGGGCCAGAAACGTGTGTCGTAGCCACAGGAGGGTTAGCGTGGCCGTTCTCAGGAGGCCTTTCCGACATAGCGGCGAGTAGCCGTGTCCACATCGATCACGTCGCCCGGCGCAATAAAAGGCGGGACCATCACCTCTAGTCCTCCTTCCAATTTCGCCGGCTTCAACGTGCTCGTTTGGCTCTTGCGTTGAGGAGGTGCGGTCTCCAACACCTTGAGCGGGACGTGCTCTGGAAATGTCACGTCCACCAGTTTCCCATCCAGGAACACCGCCCGGTACTCTTGATTTTCCGTTAGAAACGCGACTCGGTCACCGATTTGTGCTGCCGAAAGGGCAAACTCGTCATACGTGCGGATGTCGTTAAAGATAAACTGGTCCCCCGTGCGATAACTAAACTGCACAAGGCGCTGCTCCACGTCCAATACCGGAATACGGACGTTTTCTTGGAGAGTTTGTTCGCTGACATGCCCATTGTGAAGATGGCGGAGGCGAACATGGAGCTTGTGCTTGGTTTTTGCAGTCCCGGACACATGCGTTCCTTCAATGCGGTGCGGCGTGTTATCATAGAGAATCACCATCCCGACATCGAGCTGCTCAGGCAATAAGGTTTGCATGGATCCGACCTCCTCCGCGGGGTTCCGCCTGGTTTTCCCTGCGTGCCTTTTGCCACACGATCAGGCTTCCCACAAACTTTCCCACCGCCTTGAGGATAGCGTGCCACGGCGTCCTCATCAAGCTTCCGTCCCAGCAGGCGATAACACGGTTCGAACGGGCCGGTATTTTTCCAGGGCGCAGGCATGCCAACCTCCCGAGACAGCGCAACCCCATGCGGGTCTGCGTGCTCCTCGTGTCTGCGCGCTGTGCCTTTATCGGCGTGTCTGGATAAAACGAGCGAACGAACGATCATATGTCCGCTCCACATCAGGCGGGAAGCAGCATCCCGGCAACTCGCCGTGGCGAAGGTGGTAGGCCAAACAATCACAGCAGCGTCCCTTCCGCGGGCAAGGCGTATACGTGCACGTGCAGCGATTTTGATTGGCTTTGAAATTCGGACAGTTGTCCATAATAGACCTCCCGGGTAACGTAATCTATGCACCTTTAGTCTATCCCGTAGAGATAAACGGTCAACTCTCGGATAGGCTTCGAGGCCAGGATGGCCATGGCATGGCTAATGTTGTGGCTCATGAGGAGCAGGGCGGTTACCATTCCCTTGACGCAAAGGCACACCTTCCCCATCCGTTCCGGTTTACACATGGTGGAACTATGTGACGACGTCTCCGTCCGTAACCGTGATGCCTTTCGGTCGAACGGAATGTCCCCCTCGCGTTGACCAGCGAGCAACCACCACGATTCATCCCTTGATTGGCTGGGGATTCTGCTAGAAAACCCTGCGGGTCTTTTGGCCTTGACGTCAACATCGTGTATGCCGTCAGAACGTGCGCACACAGTGCCTTACCGATCCTGACCGCAGGGTCCATTTTCCCTCTTCCCACGGACCGCCTCCAACACCTCTTTAGGCTAATAGTCGGCCTGGCCTTCTGTGCCAACCCCTTCCCCCGTCGGGTGTCCGGCAGGTCTGCACTGGGCCGCGCAAACGCATGCCTTGTCGTAGTGACGGCCGAGAATTTAGGCTTGAAATCGGCATTGGATAGATTATGGATTTGTTCAGACGAGGGGCACAGCGTCGCGATGGGCCGTGGCACGAGAGGCGCCTTCCATGTGTTGACGCTGTGTTGGGAGACGACAAGGCCATGAGTACGGGATAGCTGAGGAAGGTTGTTGACCGCGATAGTAGGCACGGGCAACGGCCGTTGTCGCTTCGGCCTTTTTTTCAAGGACATGACATGCGGAGCCTTATCTTTCTGGGGGCAACCGACGCGGCTTTCGCGAGAGCCATGGCTCCCGCGCTACCGCTGGAAAGTAGTGATCGTGGGCGCGCAGGGAGAATGCGCAATGGCGGTTTACCGCCGAAAAATCAAATTCTAAGCTGTACCGAAGGCGGAGCTGATCCTGATAGGACGGAGAAGTGCTGTTGTGACGCACCGGCTACGCATGCTGGACGCCGAGCCGGCGGGCCGACGTCATGCCCTCGTCGGCTCGCACCCACGTGAGATAGGCGGAGAATTCGTCCCATCGCGATGGGCCTCGGCCGTTATTCCGATTCTGTTTGTTTGGACAACCGAAGCCGCTGACATCCATTCCCTGGTGGCGGCCAACCGTGTGGCGGCTGTTCAAACCGTGCTCGAAGAGCAGCCGGCCCTGATCCATGCGACCACGCCGGAGGGCGCCACCCCTTTACACATCGCGGCCGCGCTGGGGTACGAATCTCTTGCTGTCGTGCTGCTGGCGTTGGGCGCGGATCCCCATGCCCGAACATCCGGAGGGTTCACCCCGCTTCACTGGGCATCCGGCCGGGACGCCTGGCGGACAGCGCGTCTTCTGCTCTGGATGGGAGCGGATCCCAATGCGCCTGCGGCAAACGGAATGACCCCCCTGCACTGGGCGGCCGGCGAAAACGCAACCAACGTCGTTCCCTTGTTGTTGGCCGCGGGGGCTCGCACGGACGTTCGCACCGTGGAGGGGTACACTCCCTTGGAGTATGCCCTATTTCGTCGCGCCCGCATTGCGGCCGAGCGCCTGGCGTCTTACCTGTCTGAACAGGAAGATGCCGCGGCATATACAACCGCGACGTCCCCACCCGAACGGGAGTCTCCTTCTCCGCCCTCCGCTGTCTCCAAGAGACCGCCGCGCGGGTTGCCGGCCGTGGAACCCGGCCGGGCGTTGAAGGTGGACATGGGCCACGGTCAGGAACTGGAATTTGTGTGGGTTGAGTCTCTGCAGCTTTGGTTTGGGAAATACGAGATCACCAATGGTCAGTATCGCCGTTTTCGGCGAAACCACAGCAGTCTATTCCGGGAGCGCTTTTCGCTGGACGGCGACCGACAGCCGGTGGTTTTCGTGAGTTGGGAGGACACCCAAAAGTATATTCGGTGGTTGAACGCAGGGTTCTCTGACTCTCTCCCACACGGATACGCGTTTCGCCTGCCCACGGAAGCGGAATGGGTAACGGTAGCCCGCTGCGGCGATCAACGGGTCTATCCGTGGGGAAATGAGTGGCCGCCTCGCTATGGAAACTTTTCTGATCTCACCGCTAAAAACAGTTTCGCGATGTGGCACGGGATTGACTGTTATGACGATGGGCATGTGGTGACGTGTCCGGTGGAAGAAAGCGGCGCCAATGAGGCTGGCATTTGTGGGCTTGCAGGGAATGTCTGGGAATGGTGCGAAGACTGGTACGACGCCCGGCACACATACCGGGTTCGCCGTGGCGGAAGTTGGGATTTTGATTCGGAACCCCTGCTTCGGATTGAGACCCGCGGATTTGATCGGCCCGACGCTCGGGTTGACACGGTGGGTTTTCGCCTCGTTGTAGCGCCCCGGCGCCGATGAGGCCAAGCCGAAGCAGCCGGGGACGCGGGGCTAACAGAGCACGTGCCCGGTGGATGCCCCCGGTGTCTTTCAAGCCAAAACGCGGGCACTCGTTGACGACCTTCTGGGGCAGTTACCTTTTTATGTCGCCTTCCGGTCCCGTACCCCTCCACCCGCCGCTGTAAGCGCATCCCAACACAGGGGACGAGCGTTGGTTTTTTAGCGTGGAGGTCTGTCTCCGCAAAGGGCGCGCGAAAAGTGGCCGGCGGAGGTCAAAAAGCGAAGCGATCAGAAGAGGAATGGGCGACGCCTTGGCAGGGAAAATCTACGATGGGGAGTTAGACGCGGCAGAGATGTCCCGTGCGTATGGGCATCCCCTGGATGTGGAGAACTTGTCCCCCCGGTTCGGAGAAGGATTCGCGTCCATAGCCGCATGGGTTCCGTGTAGCGCATTTACTCCAAACGGGCTTCGTCTCCACGGACGGGGGCCGACGCTGCCCAGCCATGCGTGTCACGTATCTCGCGCGCCAGCGCCATGGCTGCCTCCCTTTCGCCATGGATGACGAAAACGTGTCGCGGAGCAGCCGGAAGTCCGGCCAGCCAGCGAAGAATCTCATCACGGTCCGCATGTGCCGAAAACCCGCGAATTTGAGCAATCCGCGCCCGAACCGGATACATCTGGCCGTGAATGCGCACCTCGTGGGCGCCATCCAGAATGAGACGGCCAAGCGTGCCGGTCGCCTGGTATCCCACGAAGAGGACGGTGCTTTCCGGCCGGCTAATATTGGCGGCCAGATGGTACTTGATCCGTCCTCCGGTGCACATGCCCGATCCGGCGATGATGATAGCCGTGCCTCGAATGCGGTTGATGGCCTTGGACTGCTCGACTCGCGTGCTAAGATGAAGTCCGGGAAAGTCGCAGGGATGCCGTCCCGCAAGAATCAAACGCCGCGTCTCGTCGTTCATCAACTCCACGTGCCGCCGCATGATCTCAATGACGTGGATCGCCATGGGGCTATCCACGAACACCATCACATGCGGAATTCGATCCTCCCTCAGAAGTCCGTTCAGGTAGTAAAGCAACTCCGGTGTGCGTTCCACGGCGAAACTCGGGATCACAAGGTTGCCACCAGCCTGACACGTCTCATGAACGATGCGCGCCAAAGCGTCCGGTATGCTCTCATGGGGCGGATGCGTCCGGTTGCCGTAGGTGGATTCCAGGACCACGAAATCCGAAGGCTCAATAGGATGCGGCTCGCGCAGGATGGGCATACCAATACGTCCCAAATCGCCGGAAAAAAGGAGGCTTCGTGATGCCCCCTCTTCGCTTAGGGTAACGCGGATCATGCTAGAGCCCAGAATGTGCCCGGCATCATAAAAACATGCCGTAACCCCTTTTCCCACCTGACACGGTGCGCCGTAGTCGACGGGGGAAAAATGGCGGAGAGCTGTCTCGACGTCGTTTTCGGTGTACAGCGGTTCCTCTGGATAGGGGCCTCGGCGGCCCTCGCGCGCGTGGCGCTTTTTCTTGAACAACGCGTCCTCCACCTGGAGTTTGGCAGAGTCCAGAAGCACCACGCGTGCCATCTCCGCGGTGGCGGGCGTGCAGTAAACCGGACCGTCGAATCCGGCGCGGATCAACCGCGGGAGGAGTCCGCAGTGGTCCACATGGGCATGCGTCAAAAGCACCGCCTGCAAACGCGTGGCAAGAGGAGAGAGGTCGTCCCAGTTGCGGCTGAGCAGAGGACGCTCTTGAAAGAGACCACAATCCACAAGCGCCCGGGTCCCGTTGAACTCGAGAAGGTAACGGGATCCTGTCACGTTCCCGGCAGCGCCTTGAAAAACAAGTTGGGATGGCGTGATCACGATAACGATACCGTTCCGCGACGACGTGTTGCCGTCATGCTCCTTTGTCCCGATCGCGAACGGGGTTGTCGAATACCGAGCCAACAGGCATACTGGCAGCATGAAACATGCTCGGCCTGTGGTTCACTCCCCTATTCCGTTCCGCTGGCCCGATCCGCCCTTTCAGGTGGTTCTTGTCGAACCCGATATTCCGCCCAACACGGGCAGTATCGGCCGCCTCTGCGCCGCAACTGGCTCTTGGCTTCACCTCGTGGGCCCGCTGGGGTTTCGCCTCACGGATCGCGCGGTGCGACGCGCGGGTCTGGACTATTGGGACGCGGTGACCATCCTGCGGCACCCTCATTTCGAAGCATTCCTCGAGAGCTTGAACCCGGCGCAGCATGTGTTGCTCTTCAGCACGCGCGGGCAACGTTCTTATCTGCACGCTGATTACCGTCCTGGCGACGCCCTCGTTTTTGGCAACGAACATCGTGGGCTTCCGGAGTCCCTCCTCGAGACCTTCCGGGAGCAAACGTATGGTATCCCGATTCAGACCCAAAACGTGCGGTGTCTGAACCTGGCCAACGCTGTATCCATTGTGTTGTACGAGGCGCTGCGGCAGGTGCAGGGGATCCATCCTCCTTCGATCGTTTCGGACGCACATCATCCTGGCTAAAGTGGCGAAATCGGGATGTCGCGGAGTGTGGCCATCACCGCCGTCAGCAGGCGCTCATTGAGTTTGCGCGCGCAATTTCTCCAATCGCGGCTCGACCCCACCCCGTCGCTCCCGGTCAGAATCGGGTTGGCCCCCTCTCCATACAGCTCATAGGAAATATCGAGAGAGGCGGCGCCCGCGCCGAATCCCACGACGATACGCGCGGCCTTGCTCCCCGCATGGTACTTCACGATCTGAACGCGCAATAGGTATTCCCCCGGTCTTCCTGTGAATTCCCCGCGGGAACGCATGACTCGCGCCTGGTACCTCCCGCGCCGACTCAGCACGTTGACCAGATCGCGTTCCAAGAAGGACCGGACCTGCTCCCGTTGCTTCGCCTCGACATCGGAAAGCGGGGAAGCACCGGTCTCGGTCACTACATAGATCGTGGCCTTAGGGGATTCCCTCGTATGTCCATCGCCGGCCAAGCGTGTTCGGCAGCCGGCCGGGGCTAACAGGATCAGAACCAAAAACCGAAGCAACCATCGTTTCACGGAGCACGCCTCCTTCTCGCGCCTCGCCTTTTCGACTGCCCGGGCAGCGTTCGTCTAAAACGTTGTTTCCAGCGAACCGCACACGGGGCAGCCGGGGCGTCTGGCAATGGGAATGTGATAGAACGCCATGTCGCGGCCATCATAGTACAGAAGGCGCCCGGCCAGCAGTCGGCCAAAACCAAGAAGAACTTTGATGCCCTCGAGGGCCGCCACAGCAGCCGCGAAAGCCGGAACCGCGGCCAGAACAGGAAATTCACGTTTCCAATGGGACGGACATTCCGGGTAGAGACAGGCGAGGCAGGGAGTTTTTCCCGGCAAAATCGTGGTGACCTGCGCTTCCAACCCGTACATGGCAGCCTCGATCATGGGTTTTCGCTGTCGCACGCATTCCCGATTCAGCAAAAAGCGTTCGGAAAAAAGAGGGGCACAATCGAAAACGATATCCACCTGTCCCACAAGCGTTGCGACATTGTCTTCCGTGACATTTTCGGGGATGGCCTCTATCGTCAGACGCGGATTGAATTCGCGAAGCCGACGCGCCGCGCATTCCACACGCGATGTCCCAAGGGCGTCAGCGCGCATCAAAATTTGCCGATTGAGATCGCTGGGTTTGATCCGGCCGCCGTGAGCGAGGACGAGGCGCCCCATCCCCGCGGCGGCCAGGTTGTAACAGAGCGGTCCGCCCAATCCCCCGCAGCGGCTTACAAGGGCAGAAGAATTTTTCAGCCGTATCTGGCCGCGCTCCCCGATGTCGGGAAGCCACATCTGCCATTCGTACACCGCACGCTCTTCCGGGCTCAGAAGTGCCATAGGGAAAAAGTCCGAATCCGACGTGACGGAGCAATGCGCTACCCGCCAGCCAAGGGACTGAAAAGGGAAACGACATCCTTGTCACGTAACACGGTATCAGGTCCCGCCGCCGCCACCTCTCCGTTCACCAGCGTAAGGACGGAGGGACGCAACCGGCCGGCTTCGTCCACGACAAGATTCCGGAACGCGTCGCCATGCCGCTCCACGGCCGCCTGAACAGCGTGTTTCAGGGTCCCAGCTTCCGGGACATCCAGCGCGAGGGTGTCGCTCCCAGCGGCCTGCCGAATCTGGGCAAAATACTGCATGGTTACACGCATCGGCTCCTCCTTTCTCCGCGTGTTTGGCTTCCTGGAGGTCGGGTCATGTTCCTCCTTCTTTCACAACCCCCAGGAGTAACCGCACAACCAAGTTGGCTTGCATATGAGCGGCCAGGCCGACCCGTGGCGCCATCAGCCCTATGCCGGGGCGACTTGCATGCGTCAAATCGCCTACCACAAAAAGATTCTTCCCAATCCGCCGCACGCGGATTTCCTCGCCCGGCGCGTACCCCGCAATGCCGGAAGCCATGACAACCGGGCGATCCGGATAGACAGCCAAAAAACTCTGCACCAATAGGGCCTTCTCCTCAGCCCGATCGACCGCTTCCACTAGCACCTGCGCGTCCTGAAACACCCGCGGCACGTTCTGGGGTGTCAACCGAAGGGCATGCGTCTCAACAGAGACGTAGGGATTGATGCGGGCAAGGGTCTCCTGCAACGCCTGAACCTTGGGAAGGCCAATCTGGTCGACGAAGTACTGCTGTCGGTTCAGGTTGCTGGGTTCCACCACATCAAAATCGGCGATAACCAAGCGCCCAAGCCCCATCCGCACCAAGGCGATGGCCACATGCGAACCCAACCCTCCGACCCCGGCGATGCCGACGATGGCGGTCTCAAGCTTCTCATGAACACCCGGTGTATGCCGGGCGTAAATAAACGAAAGCAACTCCTCGCGGCTCGGGATTTCGCCGCGCGTGATCAACACCACCCGATCCCCCTCCGTGAGCGGGGTGTCCCCGTGCACCAGTGCTCCGTTGAAAATGATGACGTCCGCATCCGGCTTGCGCTCTGCACGAAGGCTAAACAGCGTCGTCCCCTTGGGGACCTGGATCATTTCCTCATTGAGCAGAATCCACATAGCCGCACCCGCTGTTCATGGCCACACATCTGAAATACTGGCCCAGCTCCAGAAGGAAATCAACCTCGATTTCGCGTTTGCCGAAAAGCCGTTGAGGGGAGCATTCGGCATGAATCCCCTTGCGGTTCAACCCATCCTATGGCAACACTGTTTCCCGAGAGCCGATTGTGTGCGCGTATGGGTTGCCATGAAAATTCTCTGCTCCTCGGATATGCCCTTTGCCTTCGACGCGTTCCGCACACTGGGCGAAACGCACGTCGTGGATGGCCGGCGCCTCAGCCCCGAACAGGTTCGGGACGTGGACCTTTTAGCCATCCGTTCCACCACCCGAGTCGATCGCAGACTCCTGAAAGGAAGCCGAGGCCGTTTTGTGGGAACAGCGACCATTGGGTTCGATCATCTGGACACCACCTACTTGGAGGCAGCAGGGATTCGCTGGTGCTATTCCCCGGGCTGCAATGCCAACAGCGTGGCGGAATATGTGGTAAGCGCCATCTTGTGCCTGGCGACTCGCCACACATGGACGTTGGAGAACCGCACGCTCGGGGTGGTGGGCGTGGGCCATGTCGGCCGGCGCGTAGTCGAAAAAGCCCGCGCGTTGGGGATGCGCGTGCTTCAGAACGATCCGCCGCGGGAGCGCGCCGAAGGCTGGACCTCTAAGGACTCCCGCCCATCACCTTTCGTTTCGTTGGACCTTCTCCTGGCCGAGGCGGATATCGTCACACTGCATGTTCCGCTCACGCGGGAAGGGCCTGACCCTACGTGGCAGTTGGCCGATGAGACGTTCTTCTCCCGGATGCGTCAAGGCGCCACTTTCATCAATTCGTCCCGAGGGGCTGTTGTCAAGACAGACGCGCTGCGGGACAGTTTGCGTCACGGACACCTCGGGCATGCGGTCGTGGACACATGGGAAGGCGAACCGGTCATTCCGACCGACCTGCTGGAACAAACCGCACTGGGCACGCCCCATATCGCCGGATACTCCTACGAAGGAAAGGTGATGGGCACGCTGCACGTGTACCGTGAGGCTTGCCGATTTCTCGGTGTTGCGCCCACCTGGTCACCCGAAGACCGGATGCCCTCGCCCCCCGTATTTTTCGCGCGCGGCGGCGCCACCGGTCTGCGCGAAGAGGAGATCGTGGCGGCCATCGTGCGCCAGGCCTACGATATTGAACGGGATGATCGTGCCCTTCGTCAGGCCGTTCTGGATCCGGCCGCGCGGAACGATCCCAGCGAACGGGGCCGACGGTTCGATCGCCTGCGTATCGAGTATCCTATCCGTCGTGAGTTCCCCTCCATCCGTGTGGTCTTCCCCGATGCGAGCGAACGCATGATGCAGAAAGTGGCTGGCCTTGGTTTCGCCGTGTCGCGCCAGGCTAACGTCCATGAGGAACACCGCCCGCGCGTCGTCATCCCCTTGCAAACTTCCGATGCAACTCCCGAAAAGAGGTGAAAATCAGCGTGGGCCGTCCGTGGGGACACGTGTACGGCATTTCCGTTGACGCCAAGTCCACCACGAGCTGCTGGATTTCTCGAAGGTCAAGCCGATCCTTCGTCTTGACCGCTGCCCGGCAGGCGGCCTGGGCGATGGCCTCTTCCCGCCAGCGTTCCTTTCCGGCTCGCGTTCCGGCAACCTCCAGGCCGTGTGCGATCTCGATCAAAAGGGATCGAACGGATCCTCCGGCGACGCAGGCCGGCAAGGCATCAATCAAGAAGCTATCTCCGCCAAACTCAGAAATGCCGAATCCCATTTCGCGAAGCAACGGGAGAAAACGGCGGATGCGCGCGGCATCGACCGGCTGGACGTCGAGGGTCTCGGGAGTCATCAACGTCTGCGTCTGAACCTCCCGGCGTTTGACCTGGGCCATGAAACGCTCGAAAAGCACCCGTTCATGAGCCGCATGCGGATCCATGATGACCATTCCGTCCTCTGTCTCCAGAAGGACATATAATCCGCCGATCTGACCAACCACGCGGCACCACGACCAGGGTGCGGACGTGGCCGATCCGGTTTCCGGCACGGTGGTGGCCAACTCCGGGTGCACACTGCGGGCAGGATTCGGCGGTGCCGTTCCTGTTGCCGCCGGGTGCTCCGGCGGCAACAGCCGAGGGTAAGGGAAGGCGTCGGCGGAGGGCAAATCGTCAATCGTGAGCGACGGCGACACCGCCGGAGGAGTGGCAACAACCGATGAACGCGGGAGGGTAATGGGAAGGCCCGGGGACCCCAACGCTTGGCGAATAGCCGAGAAGATGACCTCGCGAACCTCCGCGGGCTGACGAAAGCGAACCTCTTTTTTTGTGGGATGGACGTTCACATCCACCGCGCGCGGATCCAAAGTCACGAAGAGGATGACGCCGGGGTGACGATCGGCCGGGAGGAGAGAGCGATAGCTCTCCCGAATCGCTTGTGTTATCAGAGGCGCGGTGGCCGCACGGCCGTTGACGAAAATAAACTGCTCGGCGCGATCTGACCGGCTCACTGAGGGAAGCGTGACGCGCCCCGTCACCCGCACGCCGTGGGCTTCCTGCCGAACCCCTCGAAGGCCCACTGCGTAGTCGGGCCCGAAAAGGTCTCGGATGCGTTCCTCTATCGTGTTGCTTGGCAACAAGCGGAAATGTTCGCGGCCGTCCATGCGCAAGAGAAACCTGCGGTCGGGATGGGCCAGAGCCAATGTTATGAAAACGGCGCGCGCCTGATCGGCCTCCGTAGCGGAAGATCGGAGGAATTTTCGACGCGCCGGCACGTTGAAGAATAGATCGCGAACTTCCACGGTAGTCCCCGGGGGTGTCCCCACCTCACGCACGTCCTGCAGCTTGCCTCCGCTGAGGAAAATCTCCGTCCCCATGGTTTCCCCCTGCAGGCAGGTTAAAAGGCGGAATCGGGAGACAGCCGCTATGGCGGCTAATGCCTCACCGCGAAATCCCAGGGTTCCAATCTGCTCAATATCCTCAATGGTTTGGATCTTGCTGGTCGCATGACGTTGGATACACAGAAGAGCATCATCGCGTCCCATACCGCTGCCGTTGTCTCGGACACGTACCAGTTTTCGCCCTCCCTCAACAGTGTCCACCTCGATCTGCGTAGCGCCGGCATCAAGGGCGTTTTCCATCAATTCCTTGACGACCGAGGCAGGGCGTTCCACCACTTCGCCGGCCGCAATCTTGTTGATGACGGCGTCGGGAAGAAGCCGAATGTGCGGGGCTGGCATGGATATCAGAATAGTCGGCCGGGAACGCCCCGCGCAAGCCGTAACGACATCCACACGAGGAGGAATCCCCATGTCTGCGTCATAAGGGTGTGGGCGTGCATTGTGAAAATAGAACAAAAGGTTCAATGTTCTGCCTGTCGCCTCGCCGAGTATGGGGCATGAAAATCGAAACCCTTTGCCGTGGACGGCGGGCCGTGGAGTTCAATACGACCACCGAAATACAGGCGAGTTGAGCGCACCATGGGACGCTTATCGCGACTGGAAATGAGGAGAGCCGGTTGGGGAGACGCTATACCATACGGCAAAGGCGGTGTAGAAAGTGGGTAGCATTGCCGATTGTGGCTCTGCAGTCCCTGCCTCGAAAGACCGTGATGTCGGGATAGGTTGGACGGTGAGCCGAAGATAAAGGCACCTGAGTCTTGTGACGGTCGTGCCTATTGTATTGAAACAATATTATAAAGGTGAATCGCTTCTTGTTCCCATCGATCGGCCCCGGGTCTATCTCAATGGTCCGTTGGCACTCGAGATCGCCTACGCCGCCTGGGGGACCATCAATAAACGTCGGTTTGTGGTCCAACCAATGTTGATAGTTTAGTTTGGAACTCTCTGAGTGTGGTTGAAGGCTGCACGGATAGCCGCTAATTGGTGGCAGTTTCCACATGCTATGTCATATTTTTTTTGCGATCCATTGCATCCTTTTGGTAGCTACATAGATATGACGGGCCGGCAGGCGGCGTAGGGGGTGGAGTCCAGCGGCAGGGGCGGATCGTCGGAGGCAGGTGTTGGGGCGCGGAGAAACGCCCGTTGTTTATCTCGTCGGTAAACACCCGTCGCACCCAATCGTCGGCCACCGACTCCGGCATCGTCCATGTCCCCTCACACACCCGGCCCTTTCTGGCGCTTCCGTGAGCGTTACCACGGCCACCTCCGCACCGCTGCTCTCCCGCAGCACCTGCACGTCGAGCATTGACGCCTGAAGCGTGTTGGTGACCGACTGCTGTCAGCCCTCCCAGACGTGTCGATCTCGGGCCCAAGCCTCCACGCGCAGCGCCAGCGTGTCCCTCCCGCGGCGCGGGCCGAGCTCCCGGAGGGAAACTCCAGGCGGTTATCCCCCATACCAGCGCTCGTCCTGCGTGTTTTTCGTTCCTGGTTCTCGGTTGCTCCCAGGTAGGGCGACGGCGAGGTGGCCTGGGCGGCACCGTTTGCCGGATCAGGCGCTTATCGGAGTTCCGCTTTTCAATACCGCTGCTGTCTCTCAGGCAGCGCCCGAAACATCAGGTCGCTGTGGGGTGTTACAGTGTCGCATTTGCAGTCAGCGGGCTGTCGCAGAACAATTCTTCAGGAGGTTTCTGGATTTGTAACATCTTGCGAACACGGCACAAACGACGTATGGCACCCTACTTGCTTTCACGGCCTAACGATGCATCGGCGTTTTTCCACTCTGGGCTCCATGTGTTTTTTTTTGCTTGCTATCGCTGCGACGACGATGGCTTCGCCTGAGCCCCCTGCCAATACCTCGAAGCGGTCTGTCACCTCCCTCCAGGACGCATGCGCATCCACCGTGACCCTTGCGGCCCTTTCGGCCCATACAGGAGACGACGCGCAGGGTTCCGGTCAAACCATCCACACACAGCAGAAAGGGCATCTTCCTCAGTTCAATTTTTGGAAAGCGTTGGGCGCGGGCATCCTTGTGATTGGGGGGCTTCTGGGTCTAAATGCTTGGGTGCGGCACCGCGGCCGGTTTCTCACATCCATTCCTCGGACCCGCCAGGTCCACATCGTGGAACGCCTTGCTGTGGATCCTCGTAAACATCTTCTACTCGTCGAAGTGTCGGGCCAACGCATTCTGATCGGGGTAAGTTCTGATTCCATGCAGTCTCTCCTCGTGTTGGGTCCGGAATGTTCGTCAGGGGAAACATCCGGTTTTTCCCCTCGCGATAACAGTCATCGGTCCCAGGAGGCTCCCTCCTCATGAGAAGCCTCAGACGTCTGTGGGTGTGCATAGGGGTATTACTTGGGGCGATGAGTTTAAGCGCATGGGGTGGCGAGCCTCCTGACGATGCGGGAGCAAGGCCCGGCCTGTTTGGTATCCGCGTTCAGGTGGAAAAGGCGGACACTCCGGAGGCGATGTCCGCTCCGATCAAAATTTTCCTTCTTCTGACCGCCCTCTCGCTGGCGCCTTCCGCCGTGGTCATGATGACCTCCTTCACGCGCATTCTTGTTGTTCTGGGATTTTTGCGTCAGGCGCTGGGCACCCAGCAGGAGCCGCCCGGGCAACTTTTGGCGGCGATGTCTCTTTTTCTCACGATTTACGTCATGATGCCGGTATGGTCTCGGATCAACGAAGACGCCCTGCAGCCCTATTTAGAACAGCGGCTTTCGGAAAAAGAGGCTTGGGTTCGTGCGGCCGTCCCCCTTAAACGGTTCATGCTTGAGCAGACGGGGGACAAGGAGCTTCGTTTTTTCTATGATCTTGCACGTCGTCCTCTCCCCGAGAGGAGGGAAGATGTTCCCTTGGACACTCTCATTCCGGCCTTCATGATCAGCGAATTGAAAACAGCCTTTCAGATGGGTTTTCTTTTGTATCTGCCCTTCCTGGTGATTGATTTGGTGGTGGCCACCATTTTGATGTCGCTGGGCATGATGATGCTTCCGCCGATGATGATTTCTCTTCCGGTCAAGCTTCTTTTTTTTGTTCTTGCGGACGGGTGGACCTTGGTGATTCGCGGCGTGGCCGCAAGTTTCTGCGTGTGAATCGGGCGGGTGGAGACGGCGTCATGCAGACCTTGACTCCGGAAATGGCCTTGGAACTGACACGCCGTGCCATTTGGCTGGCGGCGCAGGTTTCGGCCCCCGTGTTGCTGGCGACGATTGTCGTAGGGGTGGTGGTGAACATCCTTCAAACGCTCACAGCCATCCGGGACATGACGGTTCACTTTGTGCCCAAGGTTATTGCCTCGGCGGTGACCCTCGGGCTTTCTCTTCCCTGGGTGATCGAAAAAATCACCGTGTTTTTTGCGGAAACCTATCGAGCGTTGGGTCTTTTTGGCGCTTTCTGAGGGCGAAAGGACGCTTGGATGTGGACGTGTGAGCTCAGTTTTTTTCCGCCGTTGATCGTTCTTGTTTTGGCACGCGTGGCGGGTTTTCTGGGCGCTTGGGGATTCCTCGGCCGGCCCACGTTGCCGTTTCCGGCGCGCATCCTGACGTGTGTGGCGGTTGCGCTGGCCTTTGTGCCGCTTTTGCCGGCGGCATGGTTCCACGCGGCCGGAACGCTCGTGACCCTTCCGTCGCTTTTCTATAGCGTGGCGGGCGAAGTCCTGATCGGGGCGGGTTTGTCACTGGTATATCAAGTATTCCGGGGGGCTTGCCGCATGGGAGGTTATCTGGCGGGGTTCAGCAGTTCCCTCATGATGGCGCAGGCGATAGACCCGAGCAGCGGCGTGTCGGTTAATCTTCCCGGACGTATCGTGGAGAGCCTGTTTCTGCTGCTGCTGTTTCTCTGCGATGTCCATCTTGTATTCCTTCGCCTTTTGGCGGAGAGTTTCCATGGCATTCCGCCGTTCCGCATGGCAGCGACGACCGGTTGGATGGGCACGCTACCGCGACTGGGGGGACTGGTTTTTTCCTGGGGATTTCGTCTCGGGCTCCCCATGCTGGCGATGGCGCTTCTTATCGATACGGGCATGGCCTTGGCAGCTCGGCTGGCGCCGGAGTTTGAGATTCTTTTCCTTTCGCTTTCCATGCGGCTTTTGGTCGGGCTGATGCTTTTGGGGCTTGTTCTTATGTTTGCCGGCGATGTGTTGCGGCATATGATGGAAGAGGCCTTAGACCATATAGCGGCGATCCTCCACGCGCAGCCGAGCTGAAATACCGCTGCGGCTGGCGGGATTGACCGTGGAGAACGGCGATGGAAGGGCGTGACGGACGCAACCTTCCGCCCACCACCAAAAAACGCCAAGACGAACGTCGGCGCGGGCGTCTGTGCGTGTCGCAGGAAATCCTTCACTGGGGAGGATTGGTCCTGGGATTGATCGGTCTGCGCCTGGCGATTCCTTTTTTCGGGAATGGCCTCACGGAGACCTTCCGATGTGCTTTCCGTCTGGAGGCAACGCCCGTGGATGCGGCCGCCGTGGTTTCCGGATTTCGTCATGGCGGGTGGTTGCTGCTCCGCCTTCTTGCCCCGGTGTTCGCCGGCACGATGCTGGGGGCTGTGGCGGCCAGTTGGGGACAGACGGGGCCCTATTTCAGCGCCGAGACGCTTCGCTGGAACTGGGACGCTTTGAGCCCCGCGCGGAATGCGCGGGAACTCTTTTCGCTGCACATGATCCCCCGTTTACTTGTGGCGTTGGCCAAAATCGCTGTCGTGGCCGGTGTGACAGGCTGGGTCATCGCCAAGGGTTTTTCCACTCTGGCCACCCTGCACCGGTTTCCCTGCGCGCTGTCCTGGCTGTGGCTTTCCAACGCGCTGCTGCGCGTCATCCTCGGCGTGGTGGCCATTTTTCTGGTTGTGGCGGTGCTGGACTGGGGTCTCCAGAAGTACCGCTATGAACAATCCCTCATGATGACGCGTGAAGAATTCCGCGACGAAGCGCGTCAGCAGGAAATCAGTCCGGTGATCCGAAGGGTCCAGTATCGGAAAATGCGGGAGCTGGCTCGGCATCGCATGATGACGGCCGTGCCACGGGCGGCGGTTGTGTTGACCAATCCGGTGATGGTCGCTGTGGCGCTGGAATACGATCCCCGGCGTATGGCGGCGCCGCGCGTGGCGGCCAAGGGCATGCGGAAAGTGGCCGAGCGGATTCGGGCCATTGCTCAGCGTCACGGGGTTCCCATCGTGGAACGCCCGGAGTTAGCGCGCTTGCTCTATCGCCATGTCCGACTGGGGCAGGAGATTCCCAGCCGGTTTTACGAAGCCGTGGCTGCGGTGCTCGCCTACCTGCACCGGATCGGTCGAGGCATTCGCCTGCTGGAGGAGTGAACCACCTAGTCTTTTGGAGCCTATAGGGAAACGGAGCCGCGCGCATGCGACAGACGGATGTGTACATGGCCATCGCCTTGGTGCTGATTTTGGCCGTGTTGCTTGTTCCGGTCGCACCGGTTTTGCTGGACGGTCTTTTGGCGCTGAGCATCGGACTCGGGCTGCTCGTCCTGCTGCTGACCACCCAGGTTCGCGACCCGCTGCATTTTTCCGCTTTTCCGTCGCTTTTACTCATGCTGACGTTGTTTCGCCTGGCGCTCAACGTGGCGACCACACGCCAAATTCTTCTGAATGCGTACGCCGGTCGGATCATCCAGGCGTTCGGCCAATTTGTCGTGGGGGGTAACCACATTGTGGGCGCCGTCATTTTCCTCATCCTGACTACCATCAACTTTGTGGTTATCACACGCGGCGCTCAGCGTATCGCCGAAGTGGCTGCGCGTTTCACCCTCGATTCCATGCCCGGGAAACAGATGAGTATTGACGCGGATTTAAATGCCGGCCTGATTGATGAAAAGACAGCCATGCGGCGTCGGGAGGAACTCAACCTGGAGGCTGATTTTTTTGGCGCCATGGACGGCGCGAGCCGGTTTGTGCGGGGTGACGCCATCGCGGGACTGGTCATCACCGTGATCAATGTAGTGGGCGGGTTCGGTATCGGAGTCGGGCAGCGTGGAATGACGTCGGCGGACGCCTTGTCCACCTACACGTTGCTGACGATCGGCGACGGCCTTGTGGCACAAATTCCGGCCCTGGTCATTTCCACCGCAGCCGCGATGCTGGTGACGCGGGCGGCCTCCAACGAAACATTGGGGGGCGAGGTGGAACGGCAGGTGTTCCTGCGGGCGGATCCTCTGATGCTTACGGGCGGCATTCTTTGCGCCATGGCGTTAGCGCCGGGTTTACCCACTCTGCCGTTTCTCACCCTGGGAGGAGCCGTTGCGGGCACGGGCTACTGGCTTCGGCGCAGCGGCCGCGATCGTCCCTTTGAGGGAACACCTTGCGCGACCGGCGCCGCTCCGGCGGAAGCCGGCGAAAAGCCACGGCCGGCTTCGATGTTACTGCCCCGAAGCGTCACATCGATTCCTCCCGTCTCCCCTCTGGACCTGGAAATCGGATTTGGTCTTGTTCCGCTTGTGGACGCCCGTCAGGGAGGGCGACTGATTGAGCGGATCGGGCACATACGGACGCAGTTGGCCGAGGAGCTAGGCTTTCTTCTTCCGGCGGTCAACGTACGCGACAATATCCGGCTCAAGAACACGGATTACGCTATCCTGATCCGTGGCATCGAAGTCGCGCGGGGTTCGGTTCGGCCGGGGCTTTGGCTGGCCATTCGACCGCGTGGCGCTCCACCACTGGAAGGGCACGTCGCGGTCAAGGAGCCGGCTTTTGGGTGCGAGGCCTATTGGATCCCGGCCGATCAACGGGACGCCGCGGAGCGAAAAGGACTCACAGTGGTGGATGCCGCCACGGCCATCACAACGCATTTGGCCGAAGTGGCCAAGCAGCATGCCGCCGACCTGCTCACACGGCAAAATGTCAGCGACATGCTGGAAGCGCTGAAGGAATCCCACGCGGCGGTTATTCAGGAGTTGCTTCCCAACCGCCTCTCCATCGGCGTTATTCACCGCGTGCTTCAGCGTCTGCTGCGAGAGCGGGTTTCGATCCGGGACCTCCCTTCCTTATTGGAATGTTTGGCTGACCAGGCCTCCCGCACGCAAGACCCCGGCATGCTGGCCGAGTTTTGCCGCAAGGCGCTGGGCGCCCAATTGACAGCCGGATACGTGGCCGACGATGGAAGCCTGGCGGCCGTAGGACTGCATCCGGACACGGAAGCGGAACTCAAGAAGGCGATTCGACGCGAGGCCAACGAATTAGGCACGCTCCTTCTAGAACCCGCGGCGGCACGGCGGTTGTTGACGGCCGTGCGCGAAGCGGTCGAAAGAGCGAGAGAGAGACATCCGAACCCCCTTCTCTTGTGCGGGCCTCTGGTGCGGAGCCACCTGCGTCAGCTCATCGAACATGAGCTGCCCAGCACGCCTGTTTTTTCGTTTGCCGAAGTTCCAGAGACCGTCACGGTGAACTTGCTGGAAATCGTCCAAGTCCCCCATCGGCTGGGCGCATCTCCTGAGGCGGAACCCATTCGAGACAGGACGACATGAAAATCCGAAGCTATCGCGGAAAAGACCTGGGCCGGCTGTATGAAACGATTTATGCCGAGCTGGGACCCCAAGCCGTTGTCGTGTGCCCGGAATCCTCGCGCGGAGCGGGGGGGATGTTGGGGGGGAGACAGCACGAGCTGATTGCCGTTGTGGACGATGCGACAGACCGTGAGCATGCGCTGCGCCCGGTTCCCCGGATGGAGGAGCTTCAGCGCCTGCTGGCCCAGGAAACCGCGCGCTGGCAAGAACTCGTCGACGGGTTGAATGCTCTTCGCGCGGAGCTGCGTCAGACGCTGCGTTCGGATGCCACGGCTTTGCGGCCGGTTTCCCATTCGGCCACCCTTTCTTTTGCCGCCGATTGGGATCCACGCTTCCGCGCTGCCGTCGAGGCCGACTGTGCGGATTTCTCCCGCGATCCGTATTCCGCCCCAGCGCGGGTGGCCGTTTTGAAACGGCTTCATTTGGAGACCGCGTTTCAGCCGCAACCGGCAGAAGGGCGGCCGCACGTGATGGTTTTTGTAGGGCCAACCGGCGTGGGAAAGACCACCACGTTGGCGAAACTGGCCGCACGATGGAGCCTGCGCGAGTCGCGGCGCGTGGGCATTCTCACCCTCGACACGTACCGCGTCGCCGCCGTGGACCAGATTCGCGAGTACGGCACGTTGTTGGGAGTGGACGTGCGGGTGGCCTTTTCCTCCCGCGAGGTGGAACGCGCCTGCGCGACCTTTTCCTCCAAGGATCTGATCCTGGTGGACACTCCGGGGCGGAATCCCAGGGACCCGGTGGCGTTAGCGGCCATTCATGGGGCCCTGCAGGGTTTGGCTCCCGCGACCACGTTTCTTCTGATTCCCGCCGGCCTTCACCCGGAGGATGCGCGGGAGATGGTGCGCTGCTTCCAACGATTGCATCCCACCCACTTCATTGTGACTAAAACCGATGAAACACGGCGCGCGTCGGTGTTGACGCTTCTGGCCATGGAGACAACGACACCTGTTGCCTTCGTCACAAACGGACAGCGGGTTCCCGAGGATCTTCTGCCGGCGGACCCTGAATGGATGCTTCGTTTTCTGTATGGTCATGCGGGGAAAGAGGCGACCGACGCGGCGGTAAAGGAAACCGCCGGGCCGCCCATCGCGGGGGAAAAAACATCGTGACCGCGGCGTCTTCACCGGATCAAGCCGATACGCTTCGGCGTGGATCGTTCGCAGCGGCAGGGCGTTCACTTCCCACCCGGCTGCGGTGTCTTTCCATCGCCAGCGGCAAAGGCGGCGTGGGGAAAACGTTCGTGGCGACAGGATTGGCCTGCGCCTTGGCCCAGAAAGGGTTTCGCGTGCTGTTGTGCGACGCGGACCTGGGGTTGGCCAACGCAGACATTCAGATGGGCGTGGACCCGCGGTACACGGTGCAAGATGTTGTGTTTGGGCGCACGACCCTTGCGGAGGCGGTGGTTCATACGCCCTATGGACCGGATCTTCTGGCTTCGGCGTCGGGCGCGGTGGACATGGTGGAGATGGGCAATGCGCGGCGTCAGATGTTCGCCGAGGAGCTCCTGCGATTCAGTGTCGGCTACGATTTTTTGATTTTGGATGTGGCCGCCGGCATCGGGTCGAACATCACCACGTTTCTACTGGCCTCACCGGAAGTGCTCGTTGTCGTGGCCAACGAACCGACGTCTATCATGGACGCGTACTCGCTGATCAAGCTTCTTAACCGTCATCCCTCTCCGCCCGCGATGCAGATTCTCGTTAACCTCGCGCGCTCCATCGGGGAGGGGGAGCGGCTGGCCAGGCGTCTGGCAGGTATTACGCAGCGGTTTCTCGGGATCAGCCTTCCTCTTGTAGGTCTCATCGTGCAGGATCCCGTGGTAGGCGACGCCATCCGCGCGCGCATTCCCGTTTCGGTCTTTGCCCCGCGCTCGCCGGCCAGTCAGTGCTTGGCTGACGTGGCGCGCGCGGTGGCTGAGGGGAGGATGTCCCGTCGGGTCACAGTGGAAAACCTGGACAATTTGTTTCATCAATGGGCGCGTTATGATCCGCGCGCCGCGGAGCGCCGCGCATGAATCGTGTACTGGTGCAGTTGGCCGTTGCCATTGGTTTTCTCATGTTTTTCCTTTGCCTGGGCGTGGGATTGGCCAACGACGTGCCGATCCTCGTGACGATTTTTCGCGCGCTCATTGCCTTTTGCGTCTGTAGTGTGGCGGTAACCTGGTTTTTCCGTTTCTTTCTCGGAGTTGTTTATCGCTTTGTGGCCGAGCGTGTTCTGCAACAGAACCGTCAGAAAGCCGAAGGTGCGGCGCGAGCCTCGTCAGGAGGCTTAGGGTCAGCAGAAACGCATAGATGAAGGTTAGCGACGTTCCAGTGGCGCCGCGACTCACACATCATGGCCGGAACGCCCCAAGAGCACCAGGAATGAATAAGCGGACAGAAATCCCGGCATCCGATGTGGAAAGGCTGTGGTCCCTGTACCGGGCGTCTCCGGGTTCTCTCGAGGCGCTGGAGACCCTTGTGCGTGCGCTTATTCCGATGGTCATCCGGGTTCTGGAACGGCTGCGGATTCGGCTTCCCCCCCAAGTGGCCATGGACGATCTGCTGCAAGCCGGTTTGTTGGGACTCTGTGAAGCTATCGACCGCTACGATCCGTCCCGTGGGGCCGGTGGACTGGAATCGTTTGCTTTGCCGCGCGTGCGAGGCGCCATCCTCGATGAACTTCGCCGGCAGGATCACGTGTCGCGTCGCCTGCGCGGCCATTTAAAAAAAATGGAACAAACGCTGGATGCATGGATCCACCAGCACGGACGGTCGCCTTCGGATGACGAACTGGCGATGGCGCTGGGGATAACCACGGAGGAACTCTGGCATCTGGCACAAGAAGGACAGCCTCTGCTGTCGCTTGACGAAATGGTCCTGACCCGTGACGGTCAGGAGATTTCTCTCAAGGACGTTGTGGGCGACCCGACGGCCGAAACGCCATCGGAGACGACGGAACACCGCGACACCCTGCAGCTTCTGCGCGCCGCGTTTCGGCTGCTTCCAGAACGCGAGCAAAAGATTCTTTACCTCCACTACTACGAAGGGTTACGGTTGAGCGACATTGCGGCTGTCTTTGGCGTTTCTGAAGCGCGCATCTGCCAGATACACGGCTTGGCGATTGCGAAACTGCGCGCGGTCTTACGACAGTTCGGTTTTGCCGATCGCTCCGCCGACTCCGTGTGAGTTGGGCGTGCGGTGGATCGGGGAGGTGGCTCCCATGCCAGACGGCCTTTCTAACCGGGATGTGGGCGACTCCTTGGGCGACGTGTATCGCGTCACTCCCCTGGATCGTGATGCGCCGTGGCGGGGGCAGGAGTCTTCGGAGCGCAACAAGGAAAAACGCAGGGGGTCCCCCCGGCCTCGCTCGCGCAGCGACTCGCCGGTTGCGCCCTCTGAGGAGGCGTCGGTTCTGGCGGATGCGGTTTCCCTCAGCGAGGCGGCACAAAAGCTCCTGATGGAACAGCCAACGACTTCTCCTCCGTCCGGATCGTCTGCCGATTCTTTCGGCGCAGAAGAAGCGCACGGCGTCCCCTCCGAGTCCCAAACGGCCTCTTCCTCCTCCAGCGGTCGCGTTCAGTTTACGGCCTGACGCTGGAAAGGATACGAAGGGATTGGGGGGGATGTGATTCAGAGAAAATCCAGCAGCGTGGGAGAATGGAGCAAGAGGGCGCTGGCTCGTGCCGCCGCCTCATAGGCGGTTTGTTGACTTGTCAGCTCGACGGCCGCCTTGGCCAAGTCCAGGGATTCGACCCGCTCCAGCGCCTGTGTGAGAAGGGTTTCCTGATTGAGAAGGGCCTCGCGTTGGAAGGTGCAGGCTTCCTCGCGCGCGCCGACCGCGCTGAGAAGTGCGGTGAGATGATCCAACGCTTCGCTCATTTGCGCCACAATCTGCGGCGTCACGGTGTGTTCCCCGCTTCCACTGTCCACCAGATCCAAGGCGACACCGTTTCGGGCGTCTTCGAGCGTAGCGGCCAGGCGAATGCCGCTTGGCATTTCGATGGCATAGTACACCGTGTTCGGCATGAGCCCCGTGGGAAGGTTCCCCGTGGAAGAAACCATCACGGCTGTTCCCGTGCGGTAGACGCCGGCAACCGTCAACACATCGGTGCCGGGGTCCACGGTGAAGGTTTCCCCGGCCATCGCGCTTCGCCCAGCAAGCAAAACGTCCCGCAACGCGATCAATGTCAGGAAGAGGTCCGTCGCGCGTGTCTGAAACAGAGCGTTTTCGCCATCCCGATGACTACCGGGAAAGGTTACCGGCAAGTAGAAACCGGGGCCGATTTCGATGGGTTTGACCTCCAGGCTGCCCTGATACGTCACCGTATCCACTAGCCCGTCCCCGTTGGTGTCCGTGGCACGATAGGGCGGGGTGTCGCTCCGGAGCCCGCCAAAGCGGTACAGCGTGCCTTCGGAAAAATTTCCTAGGGCTACCAGACTCTCCAGGAGATGGTTGACCTCGCGGCCCATGGCCACACGATCGGCTACAGCCAATGTGCCATCACCGCTGCGCACGGCCAATTCGTGGGCGCGGTGAAAGAGGTTGACGACATTCTGCAGGATGTTGTCGGTGGTGAGGAGCTCTTTCTCTGCCGCATCAAGATTCCGCTGGTATTGTGCGACAGCAGCCCGATCGCCCCGGAGAATGCGGATTATTTCGAAGGCACTAGGATCCTCGTGGGGGTATTCCACCGTTCGGCCGCTGGCAATACGCTTTTGAATGGTGAAAAGCGTTTTTTGCGTGGCACTCAGATGGGAGGCCAACATCCGGAGGATCATTTCGTCGGAAACACGCATACACCTTCCACTACAAGCAACTCGCATGCCTCAGGCGTTCTGGTTTTTTAAAGTGGCTCGGTGGTGTTGTAGCGTCCGGCCGGGCACGACGCCGAGTTCTTCCCGCGTTCCGGTTTCCCTCCGCGGACTCCACAGATTGAAGGTCCCGTCCCTGTCATAAGTCCCCGGCAAAACTTGCCGCCAGTACGGAAAGTGTGGATTCGCCGGTCTGTTTCGCCTATCCCCCGGGGGATCAGCGTTGGATCGCCCCTTCGATGGGCAGCTCTATCCGGTTCACGCCGGGGGAGAGAGCGGAGTGGCCAGGAAAACCCAGGGCGAGGCGAGGAGTTGACCGATCCACCATAACGTGGTAGCACTCCGTCAGAGCGTCTGGCCGACAATACCCGTTGCCGTTTAGGGTGCCATCCTGACGAGCGGGATTGGGGCTGGCGGCTCTCCGGATAACGGCCTTGTGCGTGGCATCCCGATGGGGGCTTAGCTCGGGCTATTCCGTTCCCCGTGGTCAATCGAACACACGACCGCGCCGCCCATTCGAAGGGATGCTTGACAGGCCTCTCTGCGGGGCCGAACGTCAAAACGACAAAGGGTTGGCATGACCGATCGCGTGCTCAAGCCGCTCGGGTTGGGGTTGGCGGGGCTGACACTGGCCGCCTTGATCTGTATGCTGACCGCGCCCTTTAGAGAAGGGAACCGCCACGAGGAAGAATGCCAGTGGAATCTGCGCAATATTGACCGGGCCAAATATTTTGCCGCGCTGGAACACCATCTCACCAATGGGGCACATGTGCCGATGGACTGGATCGTGGTGTATCTGGATGGGATCCTTCCGAAGTGCCCGGCCGGCGGGGTGTATCACATAAACCCCGTGGGAACGCCCCCCCTCTGCTCCTGCGGCGGGAAACACGTGCCCGTGTTGGAAGCCTCGCCGGGCGAGAAAGGACTCCAGGCCCCATGATTAGGTGCAATAGGGTGAAAGCCGTTCAGCGAGAGGTGGCGCGGGAACAGACCGTCGCCGAACACATGGCCCGAGAGATTGCCCGGCTGGCGGAGCCCGGATTCGAGGAATTTCAATCCGCGCGACTTCTGATGGACTATTTGCGCGACCGTGGGTTTTCCATACGGTGTCCCTGGAAACACATGCCGACCGCCTTTGAAGCGGTGAGCGGAACAGGGCGTCCGCGCGTGGCGCTTCTTGCTGAATATGATGCGTTGCCGGATTGCGGTCTGCGCCCTCGGACATGGGGACATGGTTGCGGACACAATCTGCTCGGTGTGGCCTCCGCTGTTGCCGCCGTTGTGGCGACACGACTTCTCGCCAGACACGGTCATCGCGGGCAGATTGTCGTGTGGGGATGCCCGGCAGAGGAACTCCTGGCCGGTAAGGTCTACATGGCACGGGACGGCGCCTTTCGCCACGACGATGCGGTGCTGTGTTGGCATCCCAGCACGAGGAATGAAGTCCAGAGCGCGGGGGGCGCAGCCCTCGATTCGCTTCTTTTTGACTTTCACGGGCGCACGGCCCATGCCGCCGCTGCCGAGGGAGGCCGCAGCGCGATCGATGGTGTCATGCTGTTGGATGTAGCCGCCAACTATCTGCGGGAGCACGTGCCGGAAAATGTGCGGATTCATATGTGTGTGCCCCACGGCGGCGACGCCCCCAATGTTGTTCCGGCGCGCGCCCAGGCCTGGTATTACGTGCGCGGACGCAACCGAAAACAGGTTGATGAGGTGCGCAAGCGCCTGGTGGCCTGCGCACAGGGGGCAGCCATGGCCACAGGGACGCGCGTCGTGATGACCCGCCTCACGGGCGTCTACAATCGGCTGCCCAACGAGGCGCTCCATAAGGCTTTGATGAAAAACCTGCAGCGGTTCGGTCCCAATGTGTCCGCACGCCGAGATCGCGCCGCGCTGCGCCGGTGGGGGATACAAAATCCGCAATTTTCCGAAGGGATTTCGGACAGCCCGCCGGTTTCCGGTCGGGCCTCTACCGACGCCGATAATGTCTCGTGGCTGACGCCCATGGGAGGCGAGCTGCGCATTGCGTGTGTGAGCGTGGGGACGCGGGGTCACCACCGGGACTACACCGCTCAAGTCGTTCTTCCGTTCGCCCTGGCGGGAATGCGGCGCGCGGCCGAAATTCGCGCCGCGACTGCGTGGGAAATTTGCCGGGATCAACGGCTTTTAGCGCGGGCCCGTCAGGAGTTCCGGCAGAAGACCGCAGGGTTTCGTTACGCGCCGCTCGTCCGGCGCGATCAGCCTGTCCCCCAGGCTTTCGGGCGATTCATGCCGCGCATGCGTTGAGGACGCGGACTTCCTGGGCCGGGCGACGGCTGCGTCAGCGAGGAAATGGATTTCGGGCGCAGTAACGCCGTATCGGGCAGAGGGGACAACGAGCATATCGGGGCAGGCAAACGGTTTGGCCAAAGGAGACCAGCAGCGTATTCCAGGCTTTCCAATACCGACGAGGCACGAGGTCATTCAGGGCGCGTTCGGTCTCCTCCGGGGTTCGTGTCCGCACCAGACCGAGCCGATTAGAGATGCGGTGCACGTGGGTGTCCACGCAGATCGCGGCACCTCCGAACGCTTCGCTCCAAACCAGCGTCGCCACCTTGCGGCCAACCCCGGGAAGCTGCAGAAGTCCTTCCAGTGTGTCGGGGATGCGGCCGCCGAAACGCGCGTCGAGCACGTCCGGCAGGCGTTTCAAATGACGCGCCTTCGTTCGGAAAAAGCCGATCGGCCGCAGCCATCGTTCCAGAGTGGGCAACGACAGGCGTCGGAGGTCCGACGGATGCTTAACCTTGCGGAAAAGGCGCGCCGACACCGCGCGCGTCGTTTCGTCGCGGGTGCGTGTGCTGAGCAGGGCGAATACGAGTATGCGGAAAGGGTCTTGGCGCCGAACGGCAACCCGTCGCGAGACGGGGCTATACCGACGCGCGTATTCCTGCGACAAAATGCGATAGATGGCAAAAAGGTGTTGCGGATTCATGACGCATGGCATCCTAGGTGGATCGTGCGCGGGTGTAAAGCGTGGCGACACGATTCGGTCGGGTCTCCCCGGCGTTCGGCAACCGTGCCGCACAGGAGCGCCGACCCGGTGCGCCGCGGGCGGAAGCCTTTTGTGCAACGCCACTTGGCCCTCATGCCTGAGCGGCACACATGCGTCGCCGCCATGGACGGCGGAGGCCTTTCGCGCCATGCTGAAGCTCGGCGGGTGTTACGTGCACACGCCCGGTTTCGATGCCATCATGGCACGGTCAAGCGACGGTCGGAGGCGATCATGGACCAAGGATCCCTCTTGGCGAAAATTTTCCCTCTCCATGTCCCGCGTTTTGTCCATATCGGCGCGTTCTGGGCTGCGGCCAGCGATGAGACGTTAAAGCCTGCGGAGCAGAAGTGGTTGGAGGATCAATTCGGAGAAGCCGGCGTTACCCATTCGCTCCAGGAGTTTGTTGAACGGGAAAGCGATGCCTTCTTGCACGCTTTCGACCATGCTGTCCGTTCCCTGATGCGTTTGGACTCGGAAACGTTACTCTGGGCGTATCGCCGCAAAGGCCAGGGGGGAATCACGGCAGTGGATATTCGGGAGGATGGGCGCCTGGCGGTTGTGGCAACAGATATCGGACACATCCGGGTGATGGACCTGAATGAACGTCAGGAACTATACCGGTTGGGGGAAAAACGGGGAGGAGCCGTTCGAACGGCGGCGTTCAACGCCGACGGCATGATCAGCGCTACGCGATGCGACGCTCAATCCCGGCCGCGGTGCGTCCAATAGAAGAGGGTCTCCACAGGCGCGTAGTCATCGGTGAGGAGTGGTGCCGAGGCGAGAAGCCCATCCGGGATGACAATCTGTCGGGTGGCGAAGTCTTCGAGGCTGGCCGCGCGATAACTTTCGCTTGCGGTTCGCGCCCGGAGGCGGGGATAGCGTTCCAACAACGCGCGGGCCGCTTCCCGAATGTGCAGGGGGGTGAGAAGCGGCCGTGGACGTCGGGAGGCGAGCACGATGAGGTTCCGGGTGGTGGTCGGCATGTCCAGCCAGGTGGCAAACACGTAGAGGACGGGAAAAACGTCGCGCAGTGTACGATATTCTGCGAGAAAGAAGCGACTTTTGGGCCCGGTGAGAGAGGCAATAATGTTACTGAGCAGCCAGCCATCCTCAGCCAGCCGCTTGCGGACTTCCTGAAAAAATTCACGGGTGACAAGGTGTCCTGGGATGCTCCCGCCGCCCGAGTACGCATCCAACACGATGAGGTCGTAGTGGGAATGCCGGCCCAACCCCCGGCGGAGAAACTGGCGGCCGTCAGCGAGATAGGTGCGGACCCCGCGGGATGGGTCGGGGGAGTCGGTATGGAAGAAGTACCGGCGGGCGAGGTCCACCACAAGGGGATCCACCTCCACCACATCCACGGCAATATTGCGGTCGGCATAGATATCGCAGAATTCCCGTGGGATTGATCCCCCGCCCAGGCCAATCACCAGTACGCGCCGCGCGTCGGGATGGAGAGCCATGGCGAGATGGACGAGTCGGGTGTAGGTCGTCTTGGGCGGCTGACCCGGTTGACCGGGATAGATTGCGCTTTCCGTCAGGTTGTTGAACCGCATCTCGAGGATGGCATCCGGATCGTTCTGGGCAGCCTGCCACAGGACGTTGGGAGGATAAGGCGCTCCGGGCGGCCATGGCCGGTCTTTGGTTAACCAGGCGATCACGGCAATATTATGATACGCGCTTTCATATTCACGGTTGCCCAGGATGAACGGCGAGAGCTTTGCATCCGCCTCCACCTGGAGGCTAAGGGTCGGCGGCAAACTACCCGGCACAGCCCATGGGCACAGCCGCCAGGCCATGCCAAGAACCAGCAGAAAAACAGTCGTTTGCCCGATACGTCCCCAGGAGGAGGTTGGCCCACCGCGTGCCGTGTATCGTGCCAGGTAGCTCGCGCCCGCTGCAGCCAGGATAAGGACGCCGATGCTGAACAAAATGCGTGTAGTCCCCCATAAGGGAATCAACACGAATGTGGTTAGGAGGGTACCGGAGAAAGAACCGATGGTGCTGAGGGCGTACAGCCGGCCGGCTACGTTTCCGACCGAAGACACGTTACGCGTGCTGAGCCGAACGGCAAACGGAGAGACCATGCCGAGCAGAACACTGGGGACAGAATAGAGAAGGAGCGAAGCCGCTAACGGCCCCCCCCGCGGACCCAACTGCCAACGATCTACGGTTGCACTGATGAGCGGGCCAAAATGGCTGATTCCCACGATGAGTAAACCCGCCACGCCGGCCAGTCCGGCGAGCCCACTGAGGGAGGGGTGACGGTCGGCGAGCCGGCCTCCCCAGTAATACCCCAAGGCCAGCGCGGCCATGAACACGCTGATGATGCTCCCCCACACAAACACCGAGCTGCCGAAATCATTCCACAGCAACCGTGCTCCCACCATTTCAAGCCCCATCAAACCGGCTCCGCACACCAGCACCAAGGCATTCAACGCGGCAGGTTCCCATCCCCGGAGCGCGGAATGCTCCGACGCGGGACTTGATGCAGGCGGCCGGTTTTTCCACGGTACGCTAGAACGTCGTTTTTTCACGATCTGCACCCTCAGGCCTGATCCCTGCCGCCCCTCCCCTTCGCTCCGAGCGTCTTCGGAGTAACGTATTCAATCGCTACACGTTTTCGCCCGTCTAGACTGTTCAGCGGGGGAAAGAGGCCGGATGGCTTCGGGGCATCGCCGACGCGTGGAGGGTGAGCGTTCTGACTTTTTCGCCCGGCTTTTGGAGTGTCAACGCAACGGCCTGTCCTGGTTTCATCTTTCGCAGCACATCGAGGAAATCCCGCACAGATCGAATGTCCCGGGTGCCGATTTTCATCAGACGCCATCCGGATTGGATTCCGGCTTGCGCGGCGGGCGAATCGGAATCCACGTCGTGCACCTGGATTTCGTCCTGCACGGCGCGCACAGAGAATCCCAGATACGGAGTGTGAGCAGCCTGACGGTCAAAGAAGCTAGGCCGCTGGATAAGTGTGGCTGTGACATCGACGGGCTTCCCTTCCCGGTCCACCCGCAGCTCCACGTCCTCACCGACGTCGTGTCGGCCGATCGCTTCCAGTAGGTCGGATTGGCTGTGTATACGGGTTCCGTCCATGGCGAGGATGACATCGCCCGGCTTGAGACCTGCGTGTGCCGCGGGTGAGTTTTCCATCACGGCGCGGATGAAAAGTTGCGATCCTTTTTCTTCGGTCCGAACGCCGAGATACGGTATGGCGGGCGGCGTCTGGTTCAACGCCCATTCCCGCCAGTCTCGTTCCACAAGGGCAGCGGATTTCCCGAACACCACTTCAAACGATTCCAGCGCTGTTTTGTCCCGTCCGTAGTGGTCGGGGTGCGTGTATTCGTCGTAAAAAGCCTTCAAAAGGCCCTTTTCGTACAGATAGAAGAGCATGTACCGGGCCTGGGCATAGGCAATCCGCGTGTTGGCGTGGAATTGTTTCTTCTCCCATTTCACAAACGTGTCCCAGGGGATGATGCGACCTTCACGGATGGCTTCCTGTACGACCGACAGACGATAACTGTGAAGCGGAATCAGCGCGCCGTCAGCATGGCGGGAGGATTCGAACAGCGTGGCCAGTCCTTCAACGAGCCAAATAGGATGTTCTTGTTGCCGCGCCAGTTGATCGGCCCAATGCAAGGCGTGCGTAAACTCATGGATCACCAGGCTGGTTCGCAACAACTTGTACGCGGGTATGTCGCCGCAGAAAAGCGTATTGGCGCCCCGTATAAAAATTCCACCGATACCGGTCCGGAGAACTTTCGGTGAATCCTGATGTGTCAGTAAAATAATATACAAGGGTTCCTCTGGCCTGTGGTCGAACAACGCTTTTCCGAGAGCGGTGGCAAAGGCCTCAAGTCCTTCTCGGACTCGATTGAATTCCTCTTCCGGCTTGGCATGAAAATAAACGAGCTGTCGATCCGCGTCATAGACTGGGGCATAGCGCTGGGCGTCAATTCCTTGGCGGGCCAGGTGGTTGGTGATTTGGTGAACGGCTCGTTCGCGCGCCGCTTGGACGTACTGCTCTTTTCGCGCCAATAGCTCCTTGTATGCCGGTTCTGTGCGCAAACTGTCCAGGTCTGGATCGCGGCTCATATGGCCGAAACTGACGAAACCGGCTTGCACCGATTGGTGGAGGGATGCGAGGGCCTTTTCCTTTTGGCCGCTCAGCGCGTACGCGCAGGCTACATTGTAGAGCGCTAACGTATCTTTCGGCATGGTCTTCAGAATCTCCGTGTACTTTTCGATTGCTTTCACATAGTCCTTCTTCCGCATGGCGTCGAGCGCTTCGCGGTGCAAGGCAAGGCGTTTTTTTGCGGAATTGGCCTTTGCGGGCGCACCGGCCGGCTTTGTGAGAGACACGCTTTTGATCTGTCCGCGTGGAATGGTGCGTTCGTCCTCTCCGATTCGGAGGACAAGGCCCTCCTCTGTTTCCGTGCGGATTTCGCCTTCCACATGTCCCCCGTCGAGAAGCTCGACTCGGTAACGGGAACGTTCGTGACGGGCAATCTCCGCGCGAGGAATGGCCAGCTCTCCATAGGCCGTACGGAGGCGGAAAACGCCATGGGCCTCACCCAACGGCTGGCCGGAAAACGTCTGGCCATCTCGCGTTCGCACAACATCGGAGAACGCGTCGGCCATAAACAAAAGAAAGCCGAGAAGGAAAGCTATAACACCCGTTCGTTCCATGCGTTCACCGTATCCGGCGCGCCTAGCACGATGTCTTCCTGCGCCGTTTTGGGGCATGGTGGCGGAGGGACCATAGGTTGTCAAGGTTGTGGATCAACATCTCCACGTGGAACCTGCGGCCCACCGTCCGGCAGACTCAGAGTCCTGCGGTGGGCCTTTTGCGAGCTGCGAAATCGCAACTGTGGGGTATATAGGGCAGACCGCCGCGACGTGTGTTGGCTGCTCTTGCCGATTGTCGCCTGTAAGCCACGTGGGCACGGCGCTTGGCGCCTCGGTTGCAGTAAGCCAGAAGCTTGCTCCGGGATAATCGCCGGTGAACGCCAGGCGGATGCGACGGAGGACCGGCACGCAACGCATGGTCGGCGTCGGGTCTGCCGGAGGTGTCCGTTTTTCGCCCTGTTTTTGCGCTCGGGTGGTTCGATGCCCAGCGCCTTGATTTTGCGGAAAAGCGTACTCGTATGGAGTCCGAGGGCTCTGGCCCCCGCCCACCGCTCCAGCGTTCCATCGCCGCGCGAATCGCCTGAGCTTCTGCCGCACGCCTCCGAGCCGACAGCGAGTCGCCGCTCAGGGCCTGCGGAGTGACAGCCCGTTGCCCCGTCCGCTCAGACGGCAGGTGCATGCGCTCGATTCTGTTGCGGGTGCCCAGCCACAACGTCGTGCGCGATGATGTGTTCCAACTCTCGGACATGGCCGGGGTAATCGTAAGCCATCAGTAGCGTCATCACCACCGGGGCCACACCAGCGATGGATTTCCCCTGCCGGCCGTTGAACCGGGCCACGAAGTGCTCGACGAGAAGCCGGTAGAACAGGTCTTCGCGGAACACGCTCGTGCGGATCAGGGAGGTCAGGTCCCGATGGGTGGCGGCAATGATCCAAACATTCGCGCGCCGTGTCTCGGTTGCGTCGAGCGGTTCATAGGTTTTACCTCCCCCTTTTCACAACCGGCCGCGCTGTTACGGGGCAAAGCGGGTCAATGGCTTTCTTCGGTTGTGGCACGTAGCCGGCCGCCGGTTGACCCGAAACCTAGCTGCAGGCATACCCGCCTGCCGGAAAAACCGCCACAAGCGGCATGGAGCAGGGCGCTAACGTATTAGGAAATCTCCTGGTGTTGGCGGAGTTGAAAACACGCGTGAACCTCCCGGGTTACGCATGTCCACACGAAAAACCGCACGAGGCGGAGACACGACTCAGGCGGGAGGACCGCGGGAGACAGGAAGGAGACGGCCCGCGTCGCGGGGCAAAAGCGGAGACCTAGGCGGTAACGGTTGTGTTGGGACGCGTGTCGTTACCGCCGCAACAGTGGCCACAGGCATGCTGACGGGGATATGGGCAAGTTGGCAAAGGGAGCACTGATCGCCGTCATGTTTCCGCGGCTCGCTTGGGTCTTCCGGCGGGTGGTAAGGACAGGCGGTGTCGATCTCGCTCGGATGCCCCGTTGCCAGGTGCACGGAGGGAACGATGATTTTCCGTCATGGCGTGTTCATTATAAAGACACATCGTCTCCCACGCTGTCACCCCACGCATGGCGGCGAACGCGATCGGCCGCAGCGCGGAAGACTCACAGAATCCATTTCCGCCACACCACACGGAGGCTGAAGGCAAACAGCGCGACACAAAATATGGCCAGCACGACAAAATCGAGCGCCAGCGGCAGCTGGCCGGCCCGGTGCACCGCCGCATGGAGAATATCCGCGCCATAGGTGAGCGGGAGGGCGTACGCGAGCGGCCGCAGCAGAAAAGGAAGACGCTCGATGGGGAAAAACAGCCCACATAAAAAGAGCATCGGGAAGCGGAAAAAGTTCGAAAACGTTTGCGCTTCGAAAACCTCTGTGACCGAGACCGCTATGAAAAGGCCCAAAAACGTGGAGCTGACAGCGATCAACGCGACGGCCGGAATCAACACCATCCAGTTTACCCCTGACACATCCGCGAAAAAGGCCGCCAGCCCAACCGGCACGAGGGCATTGACCATGCCGAAGAGGATGGCGCCCGACGTTTTCGCCAGCATGAGAATCTCCAAGGGGATTGGGGCCAACAGCAGCCGCTCAAAGGACCGGCCGCGCTTCTCAAAGGTTATCGTCACGGCCAGAAGGCTGGTTGTACCGAACAGAACGGAGACAGCAATGAGCCCCGGCAGGAGGCTCAGCACGCTGTCCGTCCCTGCTCCGGAGCGGATGCAAAACATGCCGGTCCATGCGAACGGAAAGATCAGCCCCCAACTGATATTGGGCGGTTTGAGGTAGTAGGCCCGCAGATCTTTGAGGAAGATGTTCCAGAAAGCGATAGCCGAGGCGAAACGCGGCGAATGCGGAAAGGCTGGAAGGGCGGCCGTTTCCTTCATCGTTTAGGACTCCGTACGCGGCGGGGCCCGCGCGAGGGCTTGCCCTTCTTCTGACTTCGGCCTGTTCTACAGGTTGGCCATGAAAGGCGCGCGTTTATGCTCCCGGGTGTGGACCAGGGCATCGTGTGCTTTGCGCGGTGCGGAAAAACGAATGTTTCGATCTCCCTGTGTGCCTTCATTCCATCTGCTTTGTCTCGATGCCCGTCGTCTCGACAAAGACATCCTCCAACGACGGCCGGATGCGGCGTGCCTCCATGACCTCTACGGCCTGGTCTTCGAGGAATCGCACGAGCGGAGCGATACGAATCGGCTCGGAATCCTCCACGCGAAGCCCTCCTGTTGCGACCGGCCGGCATCGGAAGCCCGGGAACATCGTGCGCAGGCGGTCGCAGAGTCCGGCCGCGTTCCCTTTTACTGCGAATTCGAGACTGTATCGGCCCTCGGCAGAGCGCATGAGGTTGTCGATGGTATCGCTTCGCACAATACGTCCTTTGACGATGAAAGCGATGCGCCGGCATAGGCGCTCGGCCTCCTCAATGTAATGTGTGGTGAGAAAAATGGTGACGCCCGCCCTGTTCAGCTCGGCGATGAGTAAGCGAATGTGTCGAGCAGCGGCCACATCAAGGCCGGTGGTGGGTTCGTCGAGAAACAGGATAGGCGGCGTATGCATGAGGCTGGCGGCGAGGGTGAGTTTTCGCTTCATGCCCTTGGAGTAGCCTCCGAATTTTCGATTCGCCGCCTCTGCGAGTCCAAACCGGTTCAACAGATCGTGGGCACGGGTTTCTCGGTCGCGCTTGCGCAGGCCGTATAGCGCTCCGCAGAAGCAAAGGTTTTGGAAACCGGTCAGCTCCGGATAGAGATTACTTTCGTCGGGCACAACGCCGAGGAGATGCTGGGCGGCCTTCGGATTTTTGGAGCAATCTATTCCGGCTATCCGGACAGTACCGGAGTCCGGTCGCGCGGCGCCGGTGAGTATGTTGATCGTCGTGGTTTTGCCTGCGCCATTAGGACCGAGAAAACCAAACAGATCTCCTGGCCGCACCTCAACATCCACGCCAGCGACCGCCGTCACGTCTCCGAATTGCTTGGTCAGGCCGCGCGCCTCGATGGCCGGACACGTCTCGGTTGTCATGATGGCTTTTTCCGAAAAAAGAAAACGGGAATGGTGGAAAACAGGCGATCGCTCGGATCCCGTCGTCCCTTCCAGTCCTTGTCTATCGGACCGGGTGTCGGAGGGTGCAGGGATGGTTCCTGGTGTTCCCGTGACACTTCCGGATGTGTGCCGGCGAACAGTCTTGGGGTTTTACCTTCCGATTTTTTGGTTTCTGGCATGCTGACTTTTTCGGGCCGCAGCACATGGCGACCTCCTTTCCGTTATGACACGAGGGCCAAGTGAAACGAGGGAAAAAGGGACGGACAGCACAGCGCCGTTGTTCCAGGATTCCCTATTCCATTCTTCCGGCATCCAGCAGTTTCCCCACGCGGTTACGCCATCCGGTCAAGGCCCGTTCGTTCAAGCGATAATGGACGAAACATCCGCGCTTCTCGTCGGCGACGAGTCCGGCGTCGCGCAGGGCCCGCAGGTGTTGCGACACCGCCCCCTGGGTGAGGCCCAGCCGCGCGGTGAGCGCGTTCACGCACAGGGCCTGCCGCTTGAGGAGCTGCACAATCCGCACACGCGCGGGCACGGAGAACACTTTCAACATTCTGGCCAAACGGACAGCGTCATCCATAGCGCCGTATATTAGTATTCGCTAATACACCGACGCAAGGCGAATGTTGTGCGACCCTGGAAAAAACAGGGCCTTCCCTACGGCTCCGCGTCGACATTTCTGTTGACCTTGCGCCTGTGCTCAGATTATGAAGCCATGACGTCATAGGACGGAGTTCCCCGGATTCGCCTGCGGGTTGTGGGGCGAAGCGCTCCGGCGGCCGTGGAGGCCGGAGCGGACAGGCGTAACGGGAGGAAGGGGACCCTGCCACATGACGGGGCAGAGACTTTTATTTCGTTGCTTTCTTTGTGCGCGGTGGCCAGCGAAGTGCTCAAGCCGATGGCACCCCTCGGCCCTGGACGATCCCGCCGCAGGCAGGGGAAGCGGCGGAAGATAGGAGACACATGCCTATGATGAGAAGACACCATGTGGCATGGTTGTCCGGTGTGACGTGGTTGGCGGGTGCGAAGAGCGTGTGGGCGGGTGAAGGAAGCGCCATCACAGGACCGTGGGCTATTGCGCCGATCGGTTCCATCCTAGCCCTCGTCTTCGCCTGGATCTTTTATCGCCTGACGCTCCGGGCGCCAGAGGGCACGGATCGCATGAAGGAAATCGCCGGATACGTGCGTGAGGGGGCCATGGCCTATCTCTTCCGGCAGTACAAGGTTGTTTCTGTCGTGTTCCTGGTTCTCGTGGCGATTTTAGCCGTGTTGGCCCGATTCCATATTCAGAACCCGTTCGTTCCCGTGGCGTTTCTGACCGGGGGGTTTTTTTCTGGACTCTGCGGTTACCTCGGAATGAAGACGGCCACCCACTCCTCCCATCGGACGGCGAACGCCGCGCGGGAGAGTTTGAACAGCGCGCTCCGCGTCGCCTTTCGCGCCGGCGCCGTAATGGGCCTGGTGGTGGTGGGCTTCGGGTTATTGGACATCTGCTTGTGGTACGTGATCCTGGACCGGCTCGTGTTCACGGCGGAAAACATGGCCCATGGCCTAACTGTTTGGGGATTCGAGTTCGTGCCGAAGGGATGCACGAATTTGGAAAAAATGACCTTTATCACGACGACCATGCTGACCTTCGGAATGGGAGCCTCCACGCAGGCCCTTTTTGCCCGTGTTGGAGGCGGCATTTACACCAAAGCCGCGGACGTGGGCGCGGACCTGGTGGGCAAAGTAGAGGCCGGCATCCCTGAGGATGATCCGCGCAATCCGGCCGTGATCGCCGACAATGTGGGGGATTGCGTGGGCGACGTGGCCGGCATGGGCGCGGACCTCTACGAATCGTTCTGCGGTTCCATCCTTTCCACGGCAGCGCTGGGGGCTTCCGTCGGCGTGCAAGCGGGCGACTTCCGAAAAGCCGTGCGCTACGTGGTGGCGCCCATGGTGGTGGCAGGCATCGGGACGATGCTTTCTATTCTCGGCGTGTTTCTCGTCCGCTGCCGGGAAGGCGCGGACCAGAAAGGGCTTCTGCGCGCCTTGCTGACTGGCACCCTCAGCAGTTCTGTTCTCATCCTCGTGGCCATGGCCCTTTTGGCGACGATCGGATTTGTGACATGGGGAATTTTCGGCGCCGTAGCCACCGGACTCGCGGCTGGCGTTTTGATTGGTCAGTCTACCGAGTACTTCACCTCTGATTCCTATAGGCCGACGCGGGCCCTTGCCGCGCAAGCGCCCATGGGCGCCGCCACGGTTCTGATTGAAGGACTAGCCAACGGCATGCTGTCGAGTTTCCCTCCGGTGGCGATTATCGTCGGCGGCATTTTGGCTGCCTTCGGCCTGGCCGGTGGGTTTGAGGACTACGCCCTGGGCCTTTACGGCGTCGGTTTTGCCGCGGTGGGTATGCTCGCAACCTTGGGCATCACTCTGGCAACCGATGCCTACGGCCCGATCGCCGATAACGCGGGCGGCAATGCGGAAATGTCGCGCTTGCCCCCGGAAGTGCGACAGCGCACGGATGCGCTCGACGCCTTGGGAAACACCACGGCGGCCACCGGCAAAGGATTTGCCATCGGCTCGGCCGCTCTGACGGCGATGGCCTTGTTGGCCGCCGACATTGAGGAAGTGAAGGTATGGGTTGGCAAGATGGCGGCCAAGGCACCGGAAGGGGTCTTTTACGTCGGCCAGGCGGCTTTCACCGCCGCGGATGCCGCCAAGGCGTCCGTCCTGGATTTCGTGCGGGCTTACGATGTGCACGCGTTGAACCCGTTTGTGCTTTGCGGGCTGTTCATCGGGGCGATGATGGCGTTTGTGTTTTGTGCGTTTTCGATGAAAGCCGTGGGCCGGGCGGCCGGATCCATGGTGCAAGAGGTGCGCCGGCAGTTCAAGGACATCCCCGGCCTCATGGAAGGAACAGGCAAACCCGACTTTGCCCGATGCGTGGAAATCTCCACGGCAGGCGCGCAGCGAGAGATGATTCTGCCGTCGCTCCTGGCCCTCATGGTTCCGGTGGCGACCGGCTTGGTCCTTGGGATTGCCGGCGTTGTGGGGTTGCTGGCCGGGGCTCTCGCCGGCGGTTTCGTGCTGGCCACGATGCTGAACAACGCGGGGGGGGCCTGGGACAATGCCAAAAAATACATCGAAAAAGGCCACTATGGCGGTAAACGTCTGCCGGACGGGAGCAAGAACCCGGCGCACGCAGCGGCGGTAGTGGGCGATACGGTGGGCGACCCGTGCAAGGATACCAGTGGACCTTCGCTCAACATTTTGATCAAGCTGATGAGCATGGTGAGCATCGTGTTCACCCCCGTCATACTGAAATTTTCCCCTGTGATTCAGCACGCGCTGGGCCTTGTGCCCCGATGAGGAAAGACGCGTACGGCACACCGCACGGGATAGAAGCGATGGACGGGACACGGATGGAGAATCGCCCCGCAACCGGCAGAAAGGAAAACGTAGGCTATGCGCTACCCGCTTTCCCGGAGCAGTGCCCCTCTCCGATCGGTCCTTCGAGACACCGGAACCCAATCGGTCGGCCAGCCATGCACGAGTGAAACGAAGTCCGCGAGGCAAAGGACAACGGCGTTGTCGCGGCACTTGCCCGGGAAATTCGGACGGAGCCTTACGAACCGATTATCGGCCGGGCACCAGTGCGTTACATGCGGGCCGAGTCAATCGTCGCCCCTCGGGGCTGTCACCATGTACGAGAGCTGCGGATTCATCCAGGCCGGCGCTTGCGTGTCGGATGTCGGAGGCGGTTTTGTCATGGATGAGTGGATTGTAGAGAAACGGTTGGGGCTCTGGCCATCGGTGGAAGGCGCGTGGGGTAGGGGCGGTTCTTCCGAGACCTTTCCGAAGGAACCGAAGGCCGATCACAGGTAGCGAACGAGGCCGATTATGCCGACCCAACAGACGGACCGGATCCAGCCCTGACAGCGGAAGGGCTGTTGGTTTCAACGGGGAGGAGGCCTAGAGTAGAGAGGGCCTCAGGAAGGGGGTGTGTGATGGGGCTGTCCGCAGAGGGCCCGTCGTCGCTGTGTGTGCCGGAAAGACCGTTGACGACCGTGTGGGTGCGTCACGCCGAAGCCGCACAAGACAAAGCGGATGAGGACCCGCCTCTCACCGCCTTGGGCCGTCGGCAAGCCATGCGGTTGGCGCGCCGACTGGACCGGATGGAGTTTGCCCATGTGTATGCCAGTGGTGCTCGGCGTGCCGTTGAGACGGCGCAGGCCATCCTGCGTTTCCACAAGGGCACACCGATCACCGTGCTGAAAGATCTTGACGAGATCAGTCGGGATCACTTCATTGTTGTTCCGCCGAGTTTTCGTCCGGCACCCCGGGACGTGGTTCGGAAGGAACGGGAAGCGGTAGAACGCTTCATCCTCCGCCTTCGCCAGGAACACCGGACAGGGCAAACCGTTCTGGTGGTGGGGCACGGAAATTTCATCCGCACCATTTTGCCTCTACTCGGCGGACGTTTTCCGTTGAAATCCATCCTTCTTGATCTGAGTCACGCGTCGGTGAGTGTGTTGGATGTCTGGCCGACGGGATCGGCCGTGCTGCGACTTGCAAACTGTGTGAAGCATCTGTTGCCGGGAGAAAGCACGTAGCAATATAGCGGAAGGGGGTGGAACATGCCGGTGAATTGGCAATCCTACCGCCGGCCGGCCCAGTACGCTCGGATACGCATACGGGGGAACGTTCGCAACATGGTATGGACGATTCTTTGTGTGGCGGGAACGCTTGTTATTCTAGGTCTCCTCATCAAGTGGTGCACGCCGTGGTTCAAGACGTTGGGGGAAACGATACTCCAATGAATCGTATCTGTCGGTTTGCCGCGACGCCGGATGGCCGGCGCACATCATGATTGCGTTTCTGGAAGGAAAACTGGCCGAAAAACACCCCACGCACGTTGTGCTTAACGTCGGCGGTGTAGGCTATGCCGTGAGCATTCCCCTGAGCAGCTACGACGGACTGCCGTCGGTCGGGGAATCCTGCCGGCTGCTGATTGTGGAGTGTCTGCGCGAAGACAGCCATCAGTTGTATGGATTCCGCACCGAAGAGGAACGCGCATGCTTTACGCTGCTGACAACCGTAAGCGGAGTCGGTCCCCGGGTGGCCCTCCGCGCGCTCAGCGGGTTATCCGTCCGCGCGTTACGCGCGGCCATTGCGAACGGAGACACGCGACAGCTCTCCGCCATCTCTGGAATTGGGAAAAAAACCGCTGAGCGCATGGTTGTCGAGTTGCGCGACAAAGTCAGCCCTATGGACGGTGTGGAAGCGGCCTCCGGCACCCGGGAGATGACCGCGGCAGACCGACGGCTTCGCGATGCTGTGTTGGCGTTGATGGCGTTGGGCTACAAACAAAGCGAGGCGCGGCAGATGGTGGCCGCCGTTTTGAAAGAAGGCGAGGCGGCAGAGGCATCGGTCGAAACCCTTGTGCGCCGCGCCCTAGGAAACCGCGGCGGATAGGCGAAGCGGCATGAGACGGGAAAAGCACGGCGCCGCAAGGTCGTCTACCACATCGGGAGTGACCCCCATGGCGCATCGTAAGGAAGCGCCCGCTAGAATCACACAGGTCCTAAACCGACCGGACCGCGAATTCGACATGAGTTTACGGCCCCGCCGATTTGCCGACTTCGTCGGGCAAACGCGTGTGCGTGAGCGGCTGGAACTGGCCGTGGAAGCCGCGCGCCGACGGGGAGATGTCTTGGATCATGTGCTTTTATTCGGACCGCCTGGGCTCGGCAAGACCACACTGGCTTTTATTCTGGCCGATGCCATGGGCGTGAATATCCGTGTGACGTCCGGACCGGTTATCGATAGGCCGGGCGACCTGGCCGGTCTGTTGACCACCCTCGAACGGGGCGACATTCTCTTTGTGGACGAAATCCACCGCATGCAGAAGGCGGTGGAGGAGTATTTGTATGCGGCAATGGAGGATTTTGCCATTGACATCATGATTGATCAGGGGCCGAACGCGCGTTCTGTGCGGTTGGAACTCAAACCGTTCACCTTGGTCGCGGCCACGACGCGCAGCGGACTTCTCTCGGCACCGCTTCGCTCGCGTTTTAGCCTGGCGAACCGCTTGGACTACTATGACGCGGAGGATCTGCGCGCTATCGTGTATCGTTCGGCTCGCATTCTTGACGTGGACGTGGACGAGGAAGGTGCCACAGAAATTGCCAGTCGCAGCCGCGGGACCCCCCGGATCGCGAACAATTTGCTCCGTCGGGTCCGCGACTACGCGCAGGTGAAGGCCGACAGCCGCATTACCCGTCCGGTGGCAGAAAAAGCTCTGGAAATGCTGGAAATTGACCGCTACGGCCTAGACGAAATGGACAAGCGGATTCTGGAAACGATCGCCGTGAAGTTTTCCGGTGGGCCTGTCGGGATCAGCAATCTAGCCGTGTCGGTGGGGGAAGAACCGGATACTCTGGAGGAGGTGTATGAGCCGTATTTAATTCAGGAGGGCTACCTGCAGCGCACGCCCAAAGGACGCCTGATCACCCCGCTGGGATATGAGCGGCTGGGTTTGCCACGAAGTGGCTCCGCTTTTCAAGAACAGCTCCCCCTCGGGTGAGCCGTGTCGCGCTTACCCCTGCTGACCTTGACACCGCAGCGGCGATTCCTCAGAGTGCTCGGCATGACGTAAGCGCCCATCCTCACGTAACGCGTGGAAGCAGAGTGCCATGAGTGACCCGCAAAGGCCCGTAAACTTCAAGGCCGCCATTCGTGATCCCAGCCGGTCTGCTTTTGCCCGATATCGGGAGCTGTGCTATGGCCGGATGTCTCTGGGCGCCATGATCCGCGCGGAACTTCTCTTGGCCCTCCTGGGCTCCCTGCCGGGTGCCGTGGGTATTTTTCTCCGAGGCGTGTTGTACCGGTCGGTGTTCGGCTCCGTATCCGGGCGACCGTTGATCGGTTGCCATGTTACTCTCCGCCATCCGCATAAAATCCGCCTGGGTGCCCATGTGCTGCTCGATGACCATGTTGTTCTGGATGCCAAGGGGGAAACCAACGATGGCATTCGACTGGGCGACAACGTGTTCATCAGCCGTAACTGCATCTTGTCCTGCAAAAACGGCGATATCCATTTGGAGCGTAACGTAGGTCTCTCCGCCCACTCTCTGCTGGTTTCCGCCAACCGGATCACCATTGGCGAAGGAACGGTCATAGGCGCCTACACGTATTTGCTAAGCATAGGCGATTACGATTACCGACGCCGAGACCTTCCGTTTTTTGAGCAAACGCCGCTTCCCAGCCGGGGTCCCCTGACCATCGGCCGCAATTGCTGGATTGGCACGCGCGTCACGATTCTCGACGGTGCCTGCATTGGGGATCACTGCGTCATCGGAGCCCATTCGCTGGTGACGCAGCCGATTCCTTCGCATTCTCTAGCCTACGGAACGCCCGCCCGCGTGGTGCGCGCGCTTTAAGCTTCCTTTTTTTATTTTACCCTGGTGGGAGAAAAACGTTTGACGCCAAACCCGATTTTCAGACGTTTCCTGCTGAAGACGGGTCTAAGCAATAAGGCATTTCGAATAGAAAAATAAGAACCATCCCGTATGGCGCAAGACACTGGCCGGTGGCATGGTATGGCACAGAAATTTGTTGTGGCCGGGGTGGGCGGCCACAAGGTTAACGGACGCGCAGGCAACGGTTCGGCTGTGGTCCTGCCGCTTGCCATCCTACACTCACCCTGCTGGGTCGTGTCTGCGCGATCGCATCCACCTCCAACCCCTCCAAGGATGGGGCCTGCCTGTACCCCGCCCCGGGGAACCCTTCCAAGGAGGGGCTTTCTTTTTCAGTCAAGTGTCCATACATGGTATCCCCTTTTTGGGATGGAGGAGTATGGGATGGAGGTAGGAGATTTTCGAGGAAGACAGGGAGGAGCAGGCTGACATGAGGAGCGATGTGAGGCGCCGTGCTACGGATAAGTGCGATGGGGGTTTGATACCCTTGGTAGGAGTTGGCTCGCAC
>FWPU01000933.1_pt1 | contig 59330 bp, 51 predicted proteins | sample 2228361 | NCBI WGS metagenome assembly FWPU01 (sample SAMEA103939777, study PRJEB20133) | metagenome
CTAATTGCATATCATATTTTTTTAACATTAGTACAAGGAATATGAAAAAGATAATCATAAAGATCAGGGAGATTTTTCTAGCAATGAAGAATGAAAATCCAAGTATTTTGAAAATAATTCCTGTAATTATCATATATCCAGGTGGATTCGAGAAAACTGGTCGATTAGGGTTTAATTGCGGAGCAACGAGAGAATTGTTGCGAGAAAATGATATTGCTTGCCACAGAAAGTAACCTTCATCTGGCCATGGTATTGGAAAACTAAATGATGCAAGTTGATTAGTATATATGTATATGAGGATGAAAACAATCATTAATCCAATATATAAAATATTCGTAACAGATTTTTGTAGCATATTGTCCTCCCTGCATTGCAAGTGTGTAATTAGTAATTGGTTTACGGCTTTAGTTATTGTTTATGAAAAATTATCGGCTTTAGTTATTGTTTATGAAAACTTATTGAACAACAGTGAAAAGAGGGCTGCAATCTAAATGATTAATATGATTATTATAGAGTCAGGAATTAATAATTATGAAGTTGTTTATTGGCAAGGAACACTATCATATAACCTTACTGATAAAGTTGTTATTAATTAAGAGGAATGATGCTTCCAAACAGGATTGATCTTGATGCACTTGTTGCAATCCGGTTCAATGGCTAGCAAGCCGCGCAATGGCTCGGCGCGCACAGGGAGCACGCGACTATTGGCGAAATAGGTGAAATCAAGGTCGGTGGTGTCTCCGGCGGATTTGCCGGGGATGGGCATCAGTCGAGCCGTGAGGGGTTTGTTCAAACGCACAGCTAGCGCAGCCAAGTCCAATAGAATTGCAGCCAGTTGTTCGGTGGTTACATCACCGGGCAGGGGAAGCGTGTCGAGCCCGGTGCCACATACGGTGGAATAGAGCAAGAGATCGTTGATCGTCATCCCGTCTTTGGCAGCACGTTGAGCAAGGGTTAAATCTTCCATCAGTGGGAACATCAACCCACTGAAGCCAACACGGCGGAAGCGGGCACGGTCCACAGCCTCTGCCAACAGGGCGGCAGCAGCCAGTGACCCATGCCATCCCACCTTCGGAACCCCCAATTGTTCGATTGCGTTGCCAATGGAGCGCGATGCTTCGGGAAAAGGAGCCAGAGAGAAATCAATTCCCATGAAGCGAACCTGAAATGTCTTTTCCAGTTTCTCACCAGTTTTTGTGAGAGCATTTGCGTGAGTTTCGATCTCCTTTACCAATTCGTGTTGTGCCTCCGTCAACGTTCTGGCGTTGCTGAATACCTCGACAGCAAGGTCAGCGGCTTCTGTTGCTAAGGCAAAGACCACTTCCTCCCCAAGGTGATAGGCAGCTGGAAAGAACGGCGAGCCCGGTGGTACATTGGCGAGAGCAGCAAAGCGCAAATTAGTAAAACCATCTTCGGTAAGTTTAGCCGTCTCTTGGATGACTTGGGCACACTGGGTGATGGCATAGGTGGAGATTCCATCTTTGGAGGATGCGATGATGCCACCGAAAAACAAAATCTGCGTGGCACCTAGCATCGCAGGAATGAGCGCGTAACTCTGTGGAATTTGGGGAAGGGCGGGTCCTAGCGATACATAATCCACGCCAACCGACCTGCTGAGTTGTTCGATGTGTTGCGCCAACCGGATAGCCTCATTTACCGAGTCATTTGGCAGCAATAACGGGAATGGAATGGTTGCGAGACGGAGGGTTTGCACCTCATAGCCTTTTTCTTGAAAGGCGGAGCGAGCAGAAGAGAGAAATGTTCCGGCTCGATGGAATGCCTTTTCGTCAATGGGCGTTTTGGGGTTGATGAAGCAGGTGATCGAGCGAATTCTCATGTTCGTTTATCCTGTTCATTCAAGTGTTTGATGGAATTCTTTGCTGCTACGTTGTCGAACGACTTCGAACATCAGTATAGCTGCGGCAATTGCCGCGTTTAGGGATTCGGTGGCTCCAGACATCGGTATGCGGATGTGGGTTTGAGCCAATCTCTTGGCATGGTTGGAGGCACCTGCAGCCTCACTGCCGATGATTAATGCCGATGGAGAACGGAAATCCACCTCGTTGTAGACCACCTCTTCGTGTGGTGAAGCCAAATAAGTTCGCAAGGAATGTTCGTGAACGAGAGCCTTTATCTCCTCCCAGGAAAGGAGGTGAATGGGCAAGCGAAAGTGAGCACCCATGGCTGCACGAACCACTTTTGGGGAGAAAGGATCAACTGTCCTAGGGGTGAGAAGTACGGCGTTGACTCCTGCCGCAGCGGCTGTGCGCAGAATGGTTCCGAGATTTCCGGGGTCTTGGATCGAATCGAGGATGAGCACGAAATCGAGCGGGGTTGGCAGCGGCAACCGAAGGAAGGGCATGACGACCAAGAGACCTTGAGGGGTTTGGGTATCTGAGATAGAATGAAAGACCTTCTCGGCTACGACTTCGGTGGGTACACCCCGAGCGGCAAAACCTTCGACCACAGCCTTTCCGCGTTCGTTTAAATCGGGCGTGTAGAGCACAAATTGTGTTGGGCATTGAGCATTCAGTGCTTCCTCTGCCAATCGCACGCCTTCCACAACGAAGGCACGATGAGCGCGCCGAGATTGGGCACGCTGAAGGAGAGATCGCACCTGCTTAACCTTTGGGTTTTGGTTGGAAGTGATCATATCCATCGCATGCGAATCTCTATCTACTCCCCCTCTTGCGTTGCCATTTTACCCAAGCCAATTGTGTCCCAAACTTTGAGAAATACCTCAACCGTGGGTTGGTCGAACAAGGTCAAGCGAATCAACTTCAGTGTAGAGGATGGATTTTCAGAAAAATAATCGCATATCGCATTGAGTATAACATGTGCAGCACGCTCTTTAGGATAGCCAAAGATGCCGGTGGAGATCGCGGGAAACGCAATGGAGGTCAGATGCAATTGATCGGCGCAGAGCAGAGAACCTTGGATGGCGGTTGTGAGTTTCGCGTCCTCGTTACCCTCGCCCCACACCGGACCGACCGCATGGATGACAAAGCGGCAGGGAAGCGAGCCGGCGGATGTGAACGCGGGGTGTTCGTGAGTAACTGGTCCATGATGACGCACCCAAGCGTCGCTTTCTTCCTGTATCACTGCACCACCACGACGAACAATGGCGGTAGCGACACCTCCTCCATGTTTGAGGTGAGCATTCGCCGCATTGACGATTGCATCAACGTTCTCTAGTGTTAGGTCACCTTGGACAAGCTGTAGGCATTGACCATGAGGCAGAACATGTTCTTTTAGCACTTGATTCATATGAACTATCCCAATGAAATTGTAGCACGCGAAAAATAGGGCGTCAAATGAGAGGAGAGTTTGGGACTACTGTGATATCGTGGATTAGACGATATTTTCCTTTGGAATAAGGGAGTAGGAATTTACTTGACAATGATTTTGTAATCATATATACTCTACACGAGTAGACAATTATAGGGGTAATTTTTATGGATGATGGATTTATTTCGAATAAGCGTTATAAGTAATGATGTCGCCAGAGAATCAAGCGTATTTTTAACAATGATATCACTCGTAGCACACCGAGAACCTCACACAGTATCAGCGAAAATGCGTGAAAGAGCATTCCAAGTGATCAAAAAATATAGGTTATCATCCAATGAAGTTGTTTGCAGTGCTCTGTTGCAAAAGGTACCCATTATCAGTCTAATATTGCTGGACATTGATAAACTTTTTGCTGAATTTTTCGCGGGTTTGAAGCGGTTGCCTGTTGCTATTGTTACCAAGTAATGCTTTACCCTTCTGATGGGTCATGCTACGATGGGTTGTAATGAAAGATGATGTAAATGAAAAATTGTTTTCGATCACTAATTACATGTACAGGAAATTTTTTCATTTTATTACCGAGGAGAGAACATGTCTACATTTGCTGGAGTTAGAGATAAATCACCGCTTTACGAGATGGCAGTCACAACCCCAACCGATTATTGGAACGACTCCTGTTCGGTAGAAGAGTTGACTTACGCAATTGAGCGCGGGGCAGTTGGGGCAACCAGCAACCCCGTCATTGTCCAGGGAGTTCTAAAGAAAGAAATGCATCTTTGGCGAGATCGTATCTATCAAGTCATTGGTGAGAATCCAACCTGGACAGAAACACAAGTTGCTTGGAAGATTTTTGAGGAATTGGGAGTTAAAGGAGCAGAGATTTTGTATCCGGTATTCGAACGAGAGGGGGGTAAGAAAGGTAGGCTTTCCATACAGACCGACCCAGCATATTATCGCAATGCAGATGCGATTGTGGAACAAGCGGTTTATTTCAGTTCTTTGGCGCCCAATATGCAAGTGAAGATTCCGGTTACCAAAGCCGGCATTGCTGCAATTGAAGAGGCGACCTATCGAGGGGTGAATATCAATGCAACGGTGAACTTCACCGTGCCACAATCCATCGCAGTGGCAGAGGCGGTCGAGCGCGGCTTGCAGCGGCGTGAAGCCGAAGGATTCAATGTATCCAACATGAGCCCGGTTTGCACGATTATGATCGGGAGACTCGATGATTGGATGCAGGTCTTGGCAAAGCGAGATAGGATATTGATCAACCCTGGTTATCTACATTGGGCTGGAATTGCTTGTTTCAAGAAAGCCTATAAGATTTTCAAAGAACGAGGATATCGAGTGCGCCTGCTTGCTGCAGCCTACCGCCATCACTTGCATTGGACGGAATTCGTTGGGGGAGACGTTATCTTAACCATCCCCTACGAATGGCAGGTGCTGTTCAATAACTCATCGTTCGCAGTGGAAGAACGCATGGATCATCCTGTGCCGGCAGAGATTATCGAGACGCTCTACCATAGCATTCCTGATTTCCGTATGGCTTATGATGAGGAGGGCATGTCCATTGATGAGTTTGATTCATTTGGCGCAACCGTAAGAACGTTGCGTAGTTTCATCGTTGGCTTCTATGACTTGGTGGCAGTCATCCGCGATTTCATGTTGCCTAATCCGGATGTGAAGTGAAATAAGAATATACCTTAACCCATCTCCTCTACCTTGTTGACTTTTTGCTTGCTTTTCTCCTATCATTTTGTAGAGGTGCGATCCGAAGGGCGAATCGCACCTCTTCTATCTGATTAATGTGCACTTTGCACACTTTCTAAGTCCGAGAAAGCATGCAAAATGCCGTTTACAAATGGAAAAAGACACACTATACTCCTAATTAGGATGGATTGGGGCTATCTCATGAATACGGCGCAAGAGCAGGCAATGTTGACCGATGGGTTTTTACGCCTGCAGGGACGATTTCCCTCACTGATACGTCGTTTGAGCAGCACTCCTCTGGTGATGGATATTCATTTTTATCATGAGGAGATTGCGATGGAATGCGCCCAAACGTTCCTCGATGCTGGTATCACTGCATTACATCGCCTTGACCATCCCATGGTCGTCAGCCTTCAAATGCCTTCGCTCATTGCGCAATCCCAAACGGTGAAAGCTATTGAGATTTTGGAAACATTCCTCAGCCGTTTGCAAAAGCGTTGAGTTTCACCCCAATCTAAAATGAACCTGTTTATCCTTTATTCGTAAAGAGGAGGTCCACATGAACGTCCAACGCCAAAAAAGCAATGAACTACAAAAAAAGGCGCTTCAGTTGATGCCACTTGGTACGAACTCAAATTTCCGCTATTGGGGCATGGGAATGACGCTTTACGTGAGTAAAGCCAAAGGCTGCTACCTTTGGGATGTTGATGGAAATCGCTATATTGACTATCGCATGGGATTTGGACCAATCATTCTCGGACATGCTTACAATGAGGTAGATGAGAAGGTAATCGAAGCGATACGCGAAGGCGTGAGTTACGCCATGACCAGTGAATTGGAGATCCTCGTGGCTGAGAAGATCATCTCCATGTGCCCAGGTGTCGAAATGGTACGCCTTACAAACACCGGTACCGAAGCGACCATGCATGCGGTACGTGTGGCGCGTGCCTACACTGGGAGAGAGAAATTGATCAAATTTGAAGGTATGTATCACGGCTTTCAGGACTATGCCCTTTTTTCGACCTATTCACCGGCTCAGGTTTACGGTAACCGCAACAGTCCTATTCCCATCCCAGCCAGTTCAGGAATTCCCAAGTGTTTACACGACTTGATCATTACCCTCCCATTTAATGACTTTGAAGTGCTGGAGAAGACATTATGCAGTTATGGGGAGCAGGTGGCAGCGATCATTGCAGAACCATGTTTGGGCAACTGTGATGCCATTCTACCCGAAGAAGGGTTCTTGGAATTCATTCGTTCAAAATGCAATGAATACGGCATTGTACTCATCCTCGATGAAGTAAAGACTGGCTTTCGCATAGCACGCGGCGGAGCCGCGGAGTATTATGGTATCCAGCCCGACTTGGTGACCTATGCCAAATCCATATCTAATGGCTATCCCTGTGCAGCCTTTGGTGGACGTCGTGAAATCATGGAAATCGTTGGACGAGGTGTTGCGGAGGGGGGAACGTTTTGTGGAAATAAGGTCGCGACGGCTGCGGCCTATGCGACCCTGACCATTTTACAAGAACAACCCATCCTAGAGACCATTGCCAAGAGAGGGCAAAGGTTGATGGATGGGTTACGTGGTATCTTTGAACGGGCAGATATAACGGCTTCAGTTCATGGCTATCCCACCATGTTTTCCTTTGCCGTTGGTCGTGAGAAGGTCAAAGATCAACGGGAATGGGCTGAAACCGATCAAGCCTATTATCTACGTCTCGTCGAGGCAGCAATGGAACGCGGCGTCATGCCAGATTATGACCCACGCGAACCGTGGTTCCTTTGCTACTCTCACAGCGAGGCGGATATTGACCGAACCTTGGAGGTCATGGAAGAGGTTGTCAAAGTGGTAAAGCGCTGATGATACCCATTGATAAGATACTATGAACAAAAGAGAGGTTGAAATGTTCGAAACAAAACAGGTTATGACTGCAGAGGAAATATCTCGTCTGAGTCGAGAATATACCTTTTTCTCCTGGGCGGTGCAATCGGCGGTAAAGCCAATACCGATGGCATCTGCAGAAGGGGTGTACTTCTGGGATGCGAATGGCAAGCGTTATCTGGACTTCTCCTCCCAATTGATGAACATGAACATTGGGCACCAACACCCCAAAGTTGTACGTGCCATCCAGGAACAAGCGGCTAAATTGTGCTTTGCCCACCCAAGTGTTGCAACCGAGCCGCGTGCTCGGTTGGGGGAGATGTTGGCAGAGGTTACACCGGGCGATTTAAAGAAGACGTTCTTCTGCCTAGGAGGCGCAGAGGCAAATGAGAACGCCATCAAGATCGCTCGTGCCTTCACCGGAAGGTACAAAATCCTCACGACCTATATCTCCTATCACGGTGCTACCCATGGTGCCATCGCCCTCACAGGCGATAAACGTCGCTGGGCAGCAGAGCCAGCCATGCCCGGGGTGGTGCATTTCCTCAATCCATATTGCTACCGTTGCCCCTTTGGTTGGACAAGGGAGACCTGTCATCGTGAGTGTATCCATCATGTTGAGGAAGTTATCCAATATGAAGGACCTGAATACGTTGCTGCCATCATCCTTGAAGGGGTCACTGGGTCGAATGGCATCATCGTGCCGCCCGAGGATTACTGGCCTCGTCTTCGAGAGATATGCAATAAGTATGGGATTTTACTGGTCTCAGATGAGGTCATGAGCGGGTTCGGTCGCACGGGCAAGTGGTTTGCTGTGGATCATTGGCACGTTGTTCCAGACATCCTGACGATGGCTAAAGGGGTGACCAGTGGCTACGTGCCATTGGGAGGCGTAATCGTTTCAGAACGGATCGCTGAATTCTTCGAGGATAAAATGCTTTGGTGTGGGTTGACTTATAGTTCACACCCTCTCGCGTGCGCAGCAGGAGTAGCAACGATCGAGGTCTATAAGGAAGATCGGCTGATTGAGAATGCTGCTGAGGTGGGCAAGCATTTAGGGCAAAGGTTAGAAGAATTGAAGCAGAAACACCCTTCTGTGGGTGATGTGCGCTATATAGGGCTATTTTCGGTGATCGAGTGTGTCAAAAACAAAGAGACGAAAGAACCGACTGTCTCGAGGTTTGCCAAAGGGGCTGAATTGGCTGTAATGAATGAGGTGAATAAATTTCTCATCGAAAAAGGTTTATTCACTTTCATCAATGCCAACATGATCTTCGTTGTGCCACCTCTATGCATCACCCGAGAGCAACTTGATGAAGGCATTGACATCATTGATCAGGCATTGGAGTTCACCGACCGTGCCTGTATTGCATAGAATGAATCATTCTTCTTCACACGGAGGTTTTGATGGGAGTAAAAGTTATCAAAAATTACATTGATGGTGAATGGGTAGAATCGCATTCGAACGAACAATTGCCTGTACATAATCCGGCAACAGGTGAGGTTATTGGTTATGTACCCCTCTCTACTGTTGATGAAGTCAATCGCGCTGTGGAAGCGGCGAAAAACGCCTTTCAGGAGTGGCGGGAAACACCACCCATTGAACGCTCGCGTTACATGTTCCGCCTGAAAGCATTGATGGAAGAACGATTTGAGGAATTAGCGCGATCCGTAACCTTGGAACACGGCAAAATCTTGGATGAGGCGCGCGGCGAAATCCGCCGAGCCATCGAGAATGTGGAGGTTGCCGCCGGCATTCCATCGTTGATGATGGGGTACAATGCCGAGGATATCGCTGTGGGCATTGACGAAGAATGTGTTGTTCAACCAGTGGGTGTGTTTTGCTGCGTAGCACCATTCAACTTTCCGGCGATGGTGCCTTTCTGGTTTTTACCGTATGCTATTGCTTGTGGCAATACCTACATCCTCAAACCGTCTGAAGTCTGCCCGATGAGTTCTAACTTACTGTTTGAGTTGATGGACGAGTTAGATTTTCCACCGGGTGTGGTGAACTTGGTCAACGGTGCCAAAGGTGTGGTGGATGCTTTACTTTCTCATCCAGATGTAGCCGGCGTGTCCTTTGTGGGTTCGACTCCGGTCGGCAAGTACATCTATGCCACGGCTGCGGCTCATGGCAAGCGTGCTCAGTGCCAATCGGGAGCAAAGAATGCTTTGGTGGTCATGCCAGATGCCTCCCTCGATGCTACCGTGGCTAGCATTTTAACCTCTGCCTTTGGAACCGCCGGACAGCGGTGTCTAGCCGGATCGCTTGTCTTGTCGGTGGGAGAGATATACGAGCCCTTGAAGAAACGCCTTGTGGAAGCCGCTTCGCGCATCAAAGTCGGCAACGGCATGGATGAAACCGTGCAGATGGGACCGGTTGTATCGCAACGGGCTTTGGAACGCATCCTCAGTTACATCGAAAAAGGTGTTGAAGAGGGGGCTGAATTGCTCCTTGATGGACGTACCATTCAGGTTCCAGGTTATCCGAATGGCTATTACGTCGGTCCAACCATCTTTGATAAGGTATCACTCGATATGAAGATTGCCCAAGACGAAATCTTCGGTCCGGTTTTAGGGATCATGCCCGTTCGAGATTTTGACGAAGCCCTCGAGGTCATCGAGAAAATCCCGTATGGGAATGCTGCTTCGCTATTCACCAGCAGCGGGAAATGGGCGCGCGAGTTCAAGTATCGAACACGTATCGGGAACATCGGTATCAACATTGGCATTGCTGCACCGGTTGCTACGTTCCCCTTTGCTGGTATGAAGCAGTCCTTCTTCGGTGACTTGCATGGACAAGGACGGGAAGGTATCCAATTCTTCACCGATCGCAAAGTGGTCATCACACGTTGGTTTTAACCTTTAAATAACCTCGTGATGTTCATGAAGAAGTAGGTAAATTATTTTCATAAGGAGTAGTAATGGAATTAGGAACCTTTGGCGCCATTCTAAGTTTTGCTATCGAATTAGAGCAACAAGCCATGCGTTTCTACAAACAAAGTGCCCAAGGCGATTTCACCGATCTTTTCGCCGAGTTAGAGAAAGGTTCTCGTAAACGTGTAGAACGTTTGGAACGTGCGCGTCGTGAAGGGGTGGCAGAGATGATTTTAGAGCCCATTACCGGATTGAAAAGCGAAGACTTCTCCATCGAACTAGACCCGAATGCCACCCCACAAGTTCTCTTGAAACAAGCACAGGCATTAGAGCAGACTTGTGCTCGCTTTTACCAAGAAGCCAGCAGCAAATTGCCCATTCGCGAAGTGGTTCGGTTGTTACAGCGCTTAGCCAACGAGAATCAACAACGCCTAGAAGCCTTATCAAAATTTTTATCCTAGCCATTCTCCATGTGGAATGGAAGCATTGCCTTTTCTTTTGGTGATGAATTGGAGGAGATATGCCTCACTTGCCCAAAGCGGATTTGGTACTGAAGAATGGAATAGTATGGACGGTTGAGGACCACCTACCGATGGCAGAATCCGTTGCCGTTAAGGGGAATGAGATTTTAGCGATTGGGTCAGATGGTGAGATCGAATCGTTGGTTTCTTCAGAAACGCAGGTTCTCGACGTGAATCGGGGTTTGATCCTGCCGGGCTTCAATGACTCCCATACACATTTCGTCGAGTATTCGGTTCGTTCGTCCACAACGATTGACTTTTACGGAGTAAACAACTTAGATGAGGTTAAGAGGCGCGTTTGGGAATTTAGCAAAGCCCATCCAGATGCCGAATGGATATTGGGAAACCGCTGGTTTCCCACTCGCTTTGGCAGTGGCGAATGGCCAACTAAACAAGATTTGGATGCTGTTGAGGATCAACGCCCGGTAGCCATCTTCGATGTAGATGGTCATTCTTGTTGGGTTAACTCGCGTGCTTTAGAGAGGTTAGGCTTTACGACTCACACTCCTGACCCCATCGGAGGTCAAATCCTTCGAGACGAAACCGGTCAGCCTAGCGGGATACTACTGGAAAATGCACATCAATCTATTCCTCGTCATCCAAGCATTTCTGAAAAGGAATTCATTCGGCTTTTTACCGAGGAGGTGGAAAAGATCAATCGGCTTGGAATCACTAGCCTGAGCAATCATGGGATTCAACCTGCTCATTTTGATTATCTAGAGAAGATGGCACTTGACGGAAAGTTGACCCTTCGTATTAACGATTGGGAAAATTTGACCGATGATTTATCCTCGGCATTGGTATTGCGCGAACGTTTCAAGGGGAATGAATTCATCCGCATGGGTAGTTTGAAATCCTTTATGGATGGTGTTCTGAGCAATCACACTGCATGGATGTTAGAACCGTATGCTGATGCCCCGAATAAGGTAGGCTTTCCTGTTAATGAGTTAGAGAAACTCAGTGAGCAGGTCATTGAAGCAGACCGTCATGGCTTCCAAGTGGTCATCCATGCCATTGGAGACCGAGCCGTTAGAGAGTGTCTCAACCTATATGAGAAAGTTGTTCAGCGTAATGGAATGAGAGAACGTCGTCATCGAATTGAACATGTCGAGGTAGTTCATCCAAAGGACCAATTGCGGTTTGCCCATTTGGGGGTTATTGCGAGCATGATGCCCATGCATTGCACAGCAGACTTGGAAGGATACATCAAGTCGCGTTTGGGTGAACCACGCGGCGCTCATGGATATCCCTGGCGTAATCTCATAGACCTTGGTGTGCATCTGTGTTTTGGTACCGATTGGCCTGCCATTGACTTGGAAATCCCCAATCCCATTGAGCAAATCTTTGCAGCAGTAACCCGTACGACACTGCATACTGACCCTGCTGAACAATGGCACCCCGAACAGCGTATCACCGTTGCCGAAGCCATCCGTTGTTATACCCTCGAATCTGCCTATGCAGAATGGATGGATTATCGCAAAGGGTCCATCAAACCTGGGAAATTAGCCGATCTCTGTGTGCTCTCTCGTAATATTTTGGAATGTCCTCCCTCAGACATTTCCAACACCGAAGTCTGGTTGACAGTTTTCAATGGTTCAGTCGTTTTTCGAAAAATTTAATCTCTCTTGTGATGAATTAGGTCGAGCGATCTAAACAAAATGGTCCACCATTTCGGATGGGTAAAGGGATAGCATTGCAACATAGTATGTTCCATCTGTCATGTTTTCGTGTTGAAAACGACAGAATATCCTAATATTTCGTAATAATCGGTCAAAAAGATTGTAATATATGGTGTTTTTAATGCAAATATAGTATAATTTACTATATTTATTTCCCTTTACTCTCAATATGATGGAGGAGGAACAAATGAATAGCACATCTTTACGGATGTATCGTTTGTTAGCAATTTGTGTGATAATTGTTTTTCTCATAGCCGCCTGTGTGTCACCTCCAATGCCAACTGAGCAAATAACCCCAACGGAAAAAGCACCAGCGGGATTGACAAGAGACCCCAATACACTCGTTATAGCCATATACAGCAATCCATCAGATTTTGATCCAGCCAGTAATAATGAGCAATTAGGGAACCTGATCTTGGATGCTACTACTGAAGGGTTGGTTCGTGCGAAAGCGGATAATATTGAAGAATTTGAGCCTCAATTAGCAGAGAGGTGGGAGCACAATGAAGACTACACCCTTTGGACATTTTATTTGCGCAAAAATGCCAAATTCCATGATGGAACTCCAGTCAATGCCGAAGCAGTGAAATACAGTTTCACTCGTTTGATCAATATCGGTTTAGGGATGAGTTTCATTCTTTCTCAATTTATCAGTGATCCCGAATCTCAGATAATAGTGAAAGACGAATATACGGTTGAGTTTCGCTTCGATCAGCCTACACCGTTGCTCATCAAAGCACTCTCGTCTGGGTATGGAAGTTATGTTATTAGTCCAACCGCCGTCCAGGCTCACGATAAAAATGGAGATATGGGACATGAATGGCTTCAGACCAACGAAGCCGGCAGCGGTGCGTATATGTTGACAGAGTATTCGCCAAATGAGCAACTCGTCCTCACCAGGTTCAATGATTGGTGGGGATGGGATGAAGGTTTTCACTTTGAGAAAATCGTTTTGAAAATCGTACCAGAAGAATCCACCCGTCGATCCCTCATTGAGAAGGGCGACGTGGATATCACTTTTGAATTTTCAGTGGAGAATATTCTGGCACTTCAGAAAAATCCAGACCTCGTTGTTCAACTTACTCCTGGGTTGGCCTTACAATACATTGTCTTGGGGAAGTATGGACCGTTAGAAGATCCAAAGGTGCGTCAGGCTTTGGCTTACGCATTTGATTATGATGGGTATGTGAATGGCATTTACAAGGGTCTTTATCCACGCGCTGTTGGAGTATTTCCAAAGAAACTCAAGTGCCATGATCCTAATGCCTTTATGTACACCACTGACCTAGAAAAGGCAAAGCAACTTCTTGAAGAGGCTGGCGTAGAGCCGGGTTTGGAATTGCGCTATGTCATCGAAGAAGGGGGCACACCTAGCGCAGCGCAGATTTTGCAGGCGCAGTTGGCAAAACTTGGGATCAATCTCAAGATTGAACAGATGGATTCGAGTTCCTACATTGGCATTTTCTACGGTGATGTGCAATGGCCGGAACGTCCGGAAATCATGGCTTGGACCTGGTGGCCAGATTACAACGATCCAACTGATTGGGCATGGGTGCTCTTCCACACCGATGCGAGTGGCTCCTCGGGTGCCAATGCGGGGTTCTATAGCAATCCACGTGCCGATGAAATCATGGATATTGCACCTAGCATCACCGATGAGAAAGAATTATGTGAACTTTATAAGGAGTTTCAGGATATTGTCATACGTCAGGATCCGGCTTGGATACCACTCATCGAGCCTCCTGATCAGGTTATCTCACGTAAAGACATCCTCGGTATCGAGATGAACCCTCTTTATCGAGGTACTTTTGACTTTTACAAAATCAAGCGTGCTGAAGGGGGGCAATAAATCTAACCAAGGAGACGACCCTTAATGAAAAGTAGGTGTCATTCTCGAGATACATATCTACGAAAGGGGTGGGTAAATAACCCACCCCCAATAGATAAATTGCAAAAAGCACGGAGATAACCTTGGTAGGCATGCTCGTGCGGCGATGTGTGATGATGGTGTTGGTTCTCATCGGCATCACCATTGTCACTTTTCTTCTTTCGCGGGTTGTTCCCACAGATCCAGCCCGACTCATCGCAGGTCCACGTGCTTCTGCTGAAGGTGTGGCTAATGTACGACGGGAATACGGTCTCGATTTGCCATTATGGCAACAATACTGGCGATACATGGTCAATCTCTCGCGCTTGGATTTTGGAAAATCGTTCCATTCTCTTCGACCGGTCGCCCAAGACTTAGCCGATTTCCTACCCGCTACAGCGGAACTCACCTTCGCAGCCTTGTTATTTGCGGTTGTTTTTGGCAATGCTATCGGTGTCATTTCTGCCATTTGGCAAAACAGCCTAGCCGATCATTTGGGGCGACTAATTGCTATCGGAGGGCTTTCTACGCCCGCGTTTTGGTTGGGCATTTTGGCTCAACTCCTGTTGTATCAACATCTCGGTTGGTTGCCCTATGGTGGACGGGTTGATGATGATATAATCCTACCTCCAACCATCACCGGATTGATTACGATAGATAGCCTATTGACGGGGAATTGGTTGGCTTTGGGAGATGCATTACACCACCTCCTCTTGCCAGCCTTCGTACTAGGAATAGAACCGATGGCGATCCTCGCTCGCATCATGCGTACCAGCCTGCTGGAAGTGATGCGCGAGCAATACATCCTTGCGGCACGCGCCAAGGGATTGGTAGAACGTCTGGTTATTTGGAAACATGCCATCCGTAATGCGCTATTAGCCGTTGTTACCATGATCGGTCTACAAATAGGCTATTTATTGGGTGGTTCTATTTTGGTTGAAACTGTGTTTTCCTGGCCAGGTATTGGACGATACTCTGCTCGCGCCATCGTCACAGCCGATTACAATGCAGTGATGGGTGTGACTTTGATCATTGCTACAATTTACCTAGTGAGCAATTTCATTGTGGATATGTTATACGCTTGGCTTGATCCACGTATTCGCTATTGATCTTTTGACTTATTGTTCCTCCATCGCGAGATAGTATGAGCGAAGTTTTTCATCATCAAGAAACAACCATTGCCCTATCCAGCCTCTCTGCGTGGTATCACAGGCTATACCGGGGTTTGCGATTGTACTATCGAGGCAATTGGTTAAACATCTTAGCCCTTTTTCTCGTTGGCTTGGTGACTTTCCTTGCTATTTTTGGAAATTTCATCACACCATATCCGCCTCTGGAGATGGATCTGACTCAACGGCTAATGCCTCCATCCAGAACACATTTATTTGGAACGGATGACTTTGGGCGAGATTTGTTCAGCCGGGTGATTGCCGGCGCGCGTATCTCGTTACAAGTGGCGCTGATGGTTTTAAGCATTGCCTCGTTGGTTGGGTTTATCATTGGCAGCGTTGCTGGCTTTTTAGGCGGTTGGGTCGATGAAGTCCTGATGCGTTTGACCGACCTATTTCTAGCCTTTCCGGCATTGGTCTTAGCCGTTGCCATTGCTGCAACTTTGGGACCGAGCCTGACCAATACAATGATCGCTTTGACAACCGTTTATTGGCCGTGGTATGCGCGCCTAATTCGTGCGCAGGTGCTATCGTTGCGCGAACGAGAGTTCATCCTTGCTGCGGTGTGTTTAGGTTCAAGCACACCTGGATTGATTGTGCGCCATATCTTGCCAAATGTCATTCCAATTATGATTACGCAAATCACAATTGATGTAGGTTATGTCATTCTCTCTACTGCTGGTCTAAGTTTCCTTGGGCTTGGTGCACAACCCCCTGCTCCTGAATGGGGGGCAACGATCCTTGCCTCGCGCAGTTTCATGCGAGAATCTTGGTGGTTTCCCACCTTCCCTGGACTGGCTTTGGCTTTAACCGTCCTCGGTTTCAACCTCTTGGGCGATGGGTTGCGAGACTACCTCGATCCGAAATTGCGTTCTGTGAGAATATAACAATGTATATAACCGGCATGAGTCCGAACCTTTATCTAATTCACCGGAGGTCACTATGAAAGTGTTATTAGTTGGCGTTGGAGGTGTTGGGGAGGCGATCGCTGTTATGGCAAAGCCTCGCAAATGGGCTGAATTGGTCGTTCTAGCCGATTACAACCTCGATCGTGCCAGAGAAGTACAGGCAAAACTTGCTCAAGATGAACGTTTTCCGGTTGAGTGGGTAGATGCTAGTCACCAAGATCAGATTGAAAGCCTTGCAAGGAAGTACAATTTAGATTTGATAATGAATGCCTGTGATCCGCTTTACAATGTACCCATCTTTGAGGCTGCTTATCAGGTTGGATGCACCTATATGGATATGGCGATGACTCTTTCACAACCGCACCCTACAGACCCTTACCGAAAGCCTGGGGTGAAGTTAGGGGATTACCAGTTTGAACGTTCTACGTTGTGGGAGGAAAAAGGATTGTTAGCCCTGGTCGGGATGGGGGTTGAACCGGGCATGGCGAATGTCTTCGCTCGCTATGCTCAGGATTACCTTTTTGACGAGATTGACGAGATTGGCATTCGCGATGGCTCAAATTTGGAGGTAAGAGGCTATGAATTTGCCCCCAATTTCTCCATTTGGACAACCATTGAGGAATGCCTCAATCCACCGGTGATTTGGGAGAAAGACAAGGGTTGGTATACCACAGAACCTTTCTCCGAGCCCGAGGTCTTTGAATTCCCCGAAGGCATTGGACCGGTAGAATGTGTTAATGTAGAGCACGAAGAGGTTTTGATGATACCGCGTTGGATCAAGTGCAACCGTGTTACCTTCAAATACGGATTGGGTGAGCAATTCATCAATGTACTCAAGACGCTAAAGATGCTTGGCTTGGATAACAAGGAGAAGATCAAGGTCAAGGATGTGTGGGTTGCACCGCGCGATGTGGTGGCAGCATGCCTGCCTGACCCGGCTCACTTGGGGGACAAGATGTTTGGGAAGACTTGTGCCGGTACATGGGTCAAAGGGGTGAAGGATGGCAAACCACGCCAGGTATATATTTATCAGGTAGCGGATAATGAGACCTGCATGCGTCAATTCGGCTGCCAAGCAGTGGTGGCACAGACTGCCTTCAATGTCGTCATCGCTTGGGACCTGCTAGAGCATGGCATTTGGAAGGGGCGCGGTGTCTTAGGTCCGGAGGCTTTTGATCCAATTCCATTTATGGAGAGGATGGCAGAGTACGGCTTCCCTTATAACATCAAAGAGATGTGAATCTAAGGGAGCGGAGGCTATCCCACGTCTTATTCGGTTATTCCTAGGTGAGAGATGATGATCTCGCGCGGCCAATGGCGGTGTTCATCAAAGGCTTTTCTCGCATCGCTTAGCGCTCTTTCCTTCTCAATGCGATGTTGGACGAAGATGCCGGAAACCTTCTTCTCCCATAGATAGTTTGAGATGCCGGCATTGCTGCCATCGCTGTTTTGAATGGCTTCACGCACGAATTGGGTTAGATAACGTTTGTAGATTAGGAAATTCATCTTCTCTCTTCAAGTTTGTTGAGTTTAATTATCTCTGAGTGATTATTGATCGCTGTAGATTGGATGAATACAGCGATCTCTTCCTACTTTCTTCCTATTGGCATTATACACAAGGGCTCTTCCTGTGATGGCAAACCAACCACGCTTTTCACCTGTTCATCGTAAAAAGCGCCAATGAACACCGTTCCCAGGTCGAGCGACTCAGCCTGAAGATAGATGTTTTGTGCAACGCTACCAACCTCCATGTGTACATATTGAATGCCGCGTTCGCCATATTTCCGTGTGGTTCTTTCGTATATTGCAGCAATGAGAATGACCGCGGCACCTTGTCGGACTGCTTCCTGTCCGAGGGAAGCCTCACTGAGCGCAACTCTGCGATCTCCCTCGAGAATTTTCGATAGTGCGTGCTCGTGGGGATGGTAGTGATATACGCCGCTGGTTAGCCCTTCAACATTTCCCACGAGAAGATAAACCTCGAGCGGGTAGAGGGCGCCCGCGGATGGTGCTGTTCGAAGCCCCTCCGGTGAGGTGATACCTTGAGCTGCCCATAAGAGTTGTGCCACTTCGTTCAACGTCAACGGTGCATCTCGATATTCTCTCACCGATCTGCGTTTGGATAAGGCTTCTTCGATCGAGGTTTGACTATCCAGTGTAGGAGGTGGGAGTTCGATCCATGTTTTACTTGATGGGGTTTGGGTTGGTTTGCGTTCCCTAAATCGGCTGAACATGATGCCTCCAATAATTGCTGCAAGGATGAGTGCAGCAAAAGATAATCCGAGGAATTTGAGAAGGTTCCTCGAATAGATTGGATGGTTACCCATTTGGTTTACCATCAAGAACTCAGGACAAGCGTTCTCATCAAAATCAATAATCAAAATCAATATTAATATTATAGCCTAAGGGCTTGTTTGAAAGTTGATGAAAAGATTTGTATTGCTGGGCTAGAAATACTCCGATTCAACGCAATCAACGGATGAACCAGACGTAGTCCCTTCAAATAAAAGGGCTAGAGAGGATGTTTATTTGCTACTTTACCATGCTAATCTAAAACTAATGATAAAATAATTTCCCATGGAATTTATCCGATAATATGATTAGAGGAGAATGTGGTTAGGGTAGTTGTTCAGCAAGTAAAACCTAGAAAGACTGTGGAAGTCCACCTAGCCGATGGTCGTGTGCTACGTGGTCCTCGAGGCACCAAAGTAGGTGATTTTCTTCTCGCCCTAGATGACCTAAGGGATCCTCCCTTGATGGGGGCTATTGTCAATGGCGAACTGCGCGAATTGACCTATCCCATCAACATGGATGCCAAAGTCCAACCGGTGACGATGGGCGATAGCGATGGGATGAGAATCTATCGGCGTTCCTTGAGCCTTCTCCTCGAAACCGCATTCGAAGAGTTATTCCCAAATGCTACCCTCACGATTGATCACTCTGTGGCATCAGGGGGTTACTACTGCCAGGTTCGGGGTAGACCGCCCCTTTCAATTGCCGAATTGGCTGAACTTGAATTGCGAATGCGCCAAATTGTCGAAGAAGATCATCCGATTCTACGTCAGAAAGTGCCATTAGACGAAGCCATTCAATACTTTCAATCAAAAAACTATGAAGACAAGGTTCGTTTGCTAGCCCATCGGCGTAAGGACTATCTCACTCTCTACCAACTTAAAAATGTGCGTGATTATCATCACGGTTATATGGTGCCCTCAACAGGCTACCTGCGTTGGTTCAATTTGGTGCAAACCGGCAAAGGGTTCACGTTGCGTTTTCCTCGTCGCCATTCACCAACTGCTCTCATGCCCTTGCCAGAGTATCCCAAACTGTTAGCAACTTTCCTTCAATATGGTGAATGGTTGGATCGATTAGGCATTGCCAGTGTAGGAACGCTCAACGATGCCATTCGCGATGGTCGCATTCGTGAGATTATCTTGGTTTCAGAGGCGCTTCACGAACAGCAAATTGCAAACATTGCTGCCCAGATCAAGTCTCGCGCCGATTTGATACGCGTTGTCTTGGTGGCTGGTCCTACATCCTCCGGAAAGACTACCTTTTCAAAGCGCCTTGCCATTCAATTGCTGGCTCAGGGCATTTCCCCCATCCCTGTGGAAATGGATCACTACTTTCTCGACCGCCATCTGACTCCGCGCGATGAGAATGGGGAGTATGATTTCGAGAGTTTTGATGCGTTGGATCATCAAGGGCTGGAGAGGGATATGCTCCGCCTCATTCAAGGCGAAACCGTCCAATTACCACACTACGATTTCATCACAGGAACTCACAAACCCGGTGAGATCATTCACCTCGATCCGGGACAGATCATCATCCTGGAAGGCATACACGGTTTGAACCCAGCGATTTTGGCATCTATTCCATCTGAGCAAACCTTTCGCATTTACGTTTCTGCCCTTACACAGTTGAACTTGGATAGACATAATCGCGTCTCAACCACAGATACAAGGCTCATTCGACGCATTGTACGCGATGCAAGAGAGAGGGGCTACAATGCCCAGCAGACGATCCAATATTGGGAATCGGTGCGGCGTGGTGAAAAGCGATACATCTTTCCGTATCAAGAGAATGCCGATGCGATGTTTAATTCGGCTTTGGTTTATGAACTATCTGTGCTCAAGCCATTGGTCGAACCGTTGCTCCGGCAAGTGCCATATGGCACACCAGAATACATCGAAGCCAAACGCTTGCTATCTTTCCTCGAGTGGTTTCTACCCCTCGAAAGTGATTTGATTCCGGATAACTCTATCCTTAGAGAGTTCATCGGCAACTCCATTCTGAGAGAATTTAAAATCTGGATCAACCACGTATCCCAAAGCCCGATCAGCGAAAAATACCGATGAGTGTGCCAAGGGCTTGCCCGCTTCTCATCATAGGCACTTGGTGCTTTCTGACGTTATTTACCTTTGGATGGAATCCAACCTCCTCTTTGGCTCAACTTACCCCCCAATCGCAGAGCGGTCCTCCAGAAGGAAACTTGTTTGTGGCAAGGGTTTACTATGCCGAGAAATCCGACTTGGATCGGTTGGCATCCTGGCTGGATATTTGGGAGGTCAACCCCGCTCAGGGTTACCTGATTACCATCTTGGACTCGGATGCTTATCAAACCCTGGTACAACAGGGAAATGAAATTTGGATTGATCAACCCGCCACGGTGAATTTACACAAACCAATGAGCTACTCCCCCGCACAAAAGCAGGGCATCCCGGGGTTTCTGTGTTATCGAACAGTTGAGGAGACTTATGCGGACCTCATCACTTTAGCGAATGAGCGCCCAGACCTCGTCTCTCTTTATGACATTGGCGATAGTTGGGAGAAGAGAACGTCGGAAGGTCAAGCAGGTTACGATATCTATGTGCTTGTGATCGGCGCGAGAGATAAACAGTATTCCGAGGACAAACCAAAGTTATTCGTACTGGGAGCGATACATGCCAGAGAATTAGCCACTGCCGAGATGGCAATGCGCTTTGCCGAGTATTTGGTATCGAATTACTCCACTGACCCTGATATTGCTTGGTTGTTAGATCATTTTGAAGTTCACATTTTGCCTATTGCCAATCCGGATGGACGGAAGTTAGCCGAAATGGGCTACTATCAACGCAAGAACACCAACAACGCCAACGGAGGTCAATGTTCCACTCCACCAACGGCAATCAACCACTATGGCACAGACTTAAATCGCAATCACACATATCAATGGGGAGGCTCAAGCGTAGACCCTTGCTCTGCTGTATATCAGGGACCTTCTTCAGCCTCCGAACCGGAAACTCAAGCCATCGAAACCTACCTGAGAAATATCTTTGTTGACCAACGAGAAGACGGAGAGGACCAGCCAGCACCCCTCTCTACCAGTGGTGTATTCATTTCGTTACACAGTTACGGACAACTTATCCTTTGGCCATGGGGTTATACCGATAGTGCCCCTCCAAACGCCGTTGCGTTGACCCAGTTGGGCAAGCGATTGGCAACGTTCAACCACTATTACCCTACCCAATCTTTCAATCTATATCGGACAACCGGCGATAGCGACGATTTTGTATATGGTGAATTGGGCATAGCAGCATATACCTTTGAAATGGGAACAGCCTTCTTTCAGGATTGCTCAACCTTTGAGAGCGCGATTTATCCGGACAACTTGAAGGCATTGCTTTATGCAGCAAGGGTTGCCCGACGCCCTTATCAATTGCCGTTCGGACCTGAAATCTCACAAGTTCGGGTGGAACCGAATACAGTTTTGCCAGGCGATGTTGTCTTATTAAGTGCGACAGCCCTCACGACAACAGAGACAGCACAAGCGATAGTCGCAGCACGAGCATCGCTAGACCTTCCTTCCTGGCTCGCTGAAACCACTTATCCAGTGCAAGCCGAGGATGGCTCCTTCGATGAGCCTCAAGAGGAACTTCATCTCATTTTAGACACAACGACTTGGATACCAGGGCGTCACATCCTTTTCGTCGAAGGTCAGGATGATCGCGGCAATTGGGGTCCCCCCACCACGACCTTTGTTTGGGTGAGGAGCAATACCCCTAATTCATTATTGTATTTCTTCCCCCTAATACGAAAACACTAGGATGAGAGCGTAAAACAGAAACGCATTCTCAAATGTTCAAATAGCAACCTTCTGCCCGATCATCTCGTGTAATACATTACCCAGGCGAGATATGCCTTCGATGATCTTTTCCGGGGTAGCGTAAGAGAAGTTGATTCGCATGGTATTATGTCCACCGCCACAAGGGAAGAAGGGCTCACCGGGAACGAAGGCAACTTTCTGTTCAAGGGCTCGCTTGAGCAAGTCGGTGGAATTCAAGTGGGTTGGCAGCACCCCCCACAGAAACAATCCTCCTTCAGGCTGCGTCCATTCGACTTCTGAGGGGAAATAACGATCCATGGCTGCCAACATGACATCCCGCCGCTCTTTGTAGACTTTGCGAATCGTACGAATGTGGCGGTCGAGAAAGCCACCTCGTGAGACCTCGTGAGCAACCAATTGGTTGAAGGTAGAGGTATGCAAGTCCGCACCTTGCTTGGCTTGAACAAGTTTGTGAATCACCTCAGGCGGGGCAATCACCCAGGCTAGACGAATGCCCGGCGCCAGTATTTTTGAAAAGGTACTTAGATAGATGACATTGCCCCGGTAGCATGGACCTCCATTGTTGCGAAATCGACCGTCCAGTACGACAATGGAAGGCAGATGATCACCCTCGTAGCGTAGTTGACCATAAGGATCATCCTCGATGACCGGCACGCCGTAGAAATCAGCCAATTCTACCAATCTCATCCTTCGTTCTACAGAGAGGGTTACCCCTGTTGGGTTTTGAAAGTTGGGGAGAACGTAGATGAATTTTGGACCTGACCGCAACGCCTCTTCAAGGGCATCTGTGTTCATGCCGTGTTCATCCATGGGCACTGCCACATACTCTGCACCATAGGCATTCCATGCTTGCAAGGCGCCGAGGTATGTAGGTGATTCGACCAGAATGCGATCGCCTCGGTTGATGAAGATTTTCCCAATCAGGTCCAAAGCCTGTTGAGAACCGGACGTGATCAGTATGTTCTCTGGGGTCACTTCGATGCCATAGCGGGCGGTATGTCGAGCAATCATCTCACGCAAGGGCAAGTAGCCTTCCGTGGCTGAGTATTGTAGGGCTAGCGCTCCATAATCTCGCAAAACGCGATCGCAGGCTAACTTGATCGCTTCTACAGGAAACACATCTGGGGCTGGCAATCCACCGGCGAAGGAGATGACATCGGGCTTTTCCGTCAACTTGAGCAATTCGCGAATTGCCGAACTGCCCATCCTCTGGGTTCGCTGTGCATAGCGATGGTCCCATGGAGTTTGCATGGTATTCTCCTTTACTTGAATAAACCACTAGTTAATCGAACCAACACTTGCACGAATCAATTTGGAAATTTTCCCCTCCGCATTTGCAAAAAATTAAAACCTTCATTTTTTGTAAAAACGACTTACAATGGTAGCCGAGCTGGGCAAGTTCACGCGATCACCTTGGATCAATTCAGCAGGTGGCTTCCCTGCGCTCTTTGGTGCACTTTGAAAGATGAAGATTGGGGTGTTTTCGCTTGCCTCTTTAAGGTCTACGTAAGCCTGTCCGGTCAGGAATCCTTCGCTATCTACCGCGCAACTGGTGACTACACCGATGACCTTGCCGCGTTTGTCCAGAACTGGGTCGCCCAAGTGAGCCATCCGCACTCCCTTTTCATTGAAGCGGAAGCGCACCACAATGCCTTTTTGCTCTTTGAGGCGAGCCAAATATGCCTTTCGTCCGATGAACCATGGCTTATAGGTTTTGACATAGGAACCGAAGCCGGCTTCAGCCACGCCAAGGTTTAGCGCCCCACCCATCTCATGCCCATATAGAGGTAAACCTGCTTCGGTCCTCAGCGAATCGCGCGCCCCTAGTCCACAAGGTTTGAGACCAAACGGCTCACCAACACGCAACAAGGTTTGGAACAATTCGTTGGCTCGTTCTGGATGAACAAACAGTTCGAATGCCATAGTCTCGCCGGTATAACCGGTTCGGGATACCACTACATCAAAACTACCTAGTTTCGCCTCGCATAGTTGCGTTCGTTTGAGTTGCAATACACATTTGCGGGTGGCTTCATCGCATCCAAGCGCAAGCAGTATGTCGCGCGATTTCGGTCCTTGCAGGGCAATATCCACTCGCATCTCTGGTCCCTCTTGCGGATCTCTCAAGTTGCGCAGGATGACCTTTCTACCATAGGCACGCGCCCAAGGTCTTTCGCGATCCACCAACACCTCACCTCTGCGGACGGCATTTAACCACGCCCAATCTTTATCATCGTTCGCCGCGTTGACCACGATGAGGTACTTTTGCTCACTGCATCGGTAGATCAGCAAATCGTCAATGACATTAGCATCTGGGTCGAGGAAGTGTGTGTACAAAGATTCGCCGACTTTTAACGCACCCACATCGTTGCCAACTACACTATCCAGGAACACAGCAGCGTCAGGTCCTTCGGCTTGGTAAACCCCCATGTGAGCCACATCGAAAAGCCCTGCCGCCTGCCGTACTGCTAGATGCTCCTCTATGACAGAAGTATACCAAACGGGCATCTCCCAGCCGGCGAACGGGATGAGTTTAGCCCCTAGTTGGCGATGTGTCTCGTAGATGGGTGTGCGACGCAATGCCACTTCGGACGGTTCTTTCCAAGAAAACTCTGGTAGTGAACTGCGCCCACGACCCTCGTCAGAGATTCCTATGAAGTAAGGTTTTTGTGCATCCACTGCTTCACCGCGAATAAGCGGTTCTTCGCTTGCTTCACATTCTCTTACCCAGACCGGACCGGGTAGTTTCCTGAGTTGGTCTTCATCAAAGGCAACGAAACCATCTGAGAGGCTACGTAGCCATTCGGCAACTAATCCAGCCTCGCTTCTCTCCACCCTAATTCGGAAGAGATTGGGCTTGATGCAAGTCAGCACCGCCTCTACGGCTCTCTTGGGGGTTGAAATGCGTGTTGGTTGGCTTTGACCTTCCTCGAGGGCTTCAACATCGCTGCTGAGGGCATAATTCAGGAAGTGCCTTACGCAGGTGCCCCCGATTTCAAAAGAGATGAATTTCTCTTGGCGAGCATTGTAATCATCAAGGTAGTAGAAGTGAGGATAGCCATGCGCTGGTGGGTCAAAATCAATGCCAGCCGATTCCGCCAGTGATCGCACACGCAACTTAGCCTCAGCCAAGGCATCGAAGTTCACCTTACATCGTTGTGAATCGCTTATACCAGGGAGGCGGTAAGGTTGAATGGCGAAGAGCAAATCGGCAATGATGTCGGCAAGTTGTTGAACGGTTGCCTCTCCAAAGCCGCGTTGGGTTACCCAAGAGGTGCCCATGCGAATGCCCGAGGGATTGACAGCAGATTTATCACCTGGAATGGTGTTGCGATTGACGACGATGCCGGCAAGGTCGAGGACGCGCGCAGCGAGGTCACCGGAAAGTGGGGTGCCATCTTGCCCAACGACCGAACGGCAATCTAAGTTCGTTAGGTGTGTATTTGTACCACCGTAAGGGATACGAAAGCCACGTTGCTCTAGCCGCTTCGTCAGGGCGATGCAGTTGGCAACGATCTGATGTTGTAGTTGACGAAACTGTTCGGTTTTCGCCAGTTTGAAGGTCACCGCGATCGCAGCAAAGACGTTGACGTGAGGTCCACCTTGTTCACCGGGGAAGACGGCGCGATCGATTTTGCGCGCCAGAGCAGGGTCGGTGGTCAGAATGCACGCTCCACGCGGACCGCAAAGTGACTTGTGTGTGGTAAAGGTAATCACATGCGCAAAGCCAACCGGGGAGGGATAGGCACCGGCGGCGACCAATCCGGCTACATGGGCAATATCTGCAAACAAATAGGCACCTACTGAGTCGGCGATCTCGCGGAAGCGACGCCAATCAACCGCCCAAGGGTAGGATGAATAGCCAGCGATGATCATCTTGGGCTTGTGTTGGTGTGCCAGTGCTTCGACAGCGTCGTAATCAATCTGTTCGTGGGTTGGGTCAACCGAGTAATGAATGGCATGGTAATATTTACCTGAACGATTGACCGAGGAACCATGGGTGAGGTGTCCTCCATGCAGCAGACTCATGCCCATGATGGTGTCACCGGGATTGACCAGAGCATGATAAACTGCATTGTTAGCGGGTGCTCCAGCTAAGGGTTGCACATTCACATAGATTTCGTCAGCACTCACACCGTTGGTAGCAAAGACCTCCGCACAACGACGTCGTGCCAATGCTTCGATCACATCTGCATACTCAACGCCCTTATAGTAGCGAGGGTCGGAATATCGTCGGTAGTGAGCCAAGCGCATATCGTAATCGAGGATTTCCTCTTGGCTCATCCAGCGGGTCTCTTCATCTGGGTAACCTTCAGCATAAACATTTTGGAAGGCAGAGGCGAGAGCAAGGCGCACCGCTAGCGGTGCAGCGCTTTCGCTGGGTATCAATATCAACTTACGATATTGTCGTTCCGCCTCTAGTTGGGTCAATTCGTACACATCGGCATCTAACTCTTCTAAACTGCCTCGGAATAAAAAATCGGTCATAATAGGCTCCTTTGTAGTGGGTTTCATTTGCATAGAAAGTACAACTGGTCATCCGCCACACTTCGTTTAGAAGGAATTTGCCACATCGCTAGGTTTGCTTCGTGACCGAATGACCAGTTGATATAAAGAGCGGATGATTTCAACATCACCAGGCTCAAGATTATGATAAATTGTTAGACAATTATACCCTCTTGATAGAACCTCATCAAGTTACAAACGACCTGCTCATAACCGACCATGAAACACTTTTGCGATTCTTTCGCCTCCAGTCTCACTAGGGCACTAATACGCCACAAGCGACCTTATCCTCGGGCATTTTAGCACTTCGATGATCTAATGCTTCTCCATCGAGGTAGATGATGCATTCGATGGAACCCATTTGGGTCGGGTTGGTTGCGGTGAGGATCGCCTTTTTACCTCCTTCAAATCTCATGGTGGAGGACTTCCAAGGCAATCCCACCTCGAGGACTTCTGTGACACTACCATCTGGTTTGGTATAGGTGATATTGGCTAAAGTGGATGTTCCTTTGACTTGATAGACCACAGTGTGCGTACCCTCTGTACGCCTTTCGAATATCCCCATCCTAATCAGCAACATGACGGCGATGACCACTATAATGAAAACAACCAAAATCTGAAGTAAGATTTCCCTTGTTTTCATGGGAATTTTTGGTTAAATCCGGTAACATATACCCTGATTGATCAAGGGTGAGTGTGGGCGGAATAGGACTCGAACCTACGACCTCCTCTGTGTAAGAGAGGCGCTCTGACCAACTGAGCTATCCGCCCAGGTGTTAATATGATAACATAAATTCCCGCAACGAGAGCATTAAAAACTTTTGACTCCGATAAATTGATTAATGAGCACCCTTGCCATCCTCCTCGTTCTCTGTTCTACATTCATGCACGCTGGATGGAACATCATCGCTCGATATCACAAGTCGGAAATTGACATTTACCGGAAGATGCTTCTGGTCGTCATTGCAACCGGCTTGCTTCCTTTCATCCTAAGCGAGTTGAACATCCGCTCTCTGAACTCAACCGCCTGGCTATGTGTGGTAGGCTCAGGCATATGCGCAGGTTTCTATTTATTCTTTCTCGGGAAAGCCTTTTCCTCCTCAGATTTCACCATCGTCTATCCCATTGCCCGTGCTTTGCCGGTCATCTTCATTGCCGCTCTCGATATGTTGCGAGGAAGAACCCTGACTGCTCTTGGGTGGGTTGGGGTTGTCTTGGTGACCATAGGCTGTGCGATTATCCCGCTTCGTTCTCTGAGAGAATTAAGCCCCCAACGATATTTCAATGTGACCAGTTTATGGATGTTCCTTGCTGCAATGGGTACTGTTGGTTATACTCTATTCGATAAGATCGCAGCAGAAGTCATTTCTCAGGGGGCTGGCAGTGCGGCACGGTATGGCTATGTTTATTTTTCAATTTCTTATATCCCCTTAGCACTATTATCACGCAGGATTCGCTCCTCGAATGACCGAAGAGATTGGCTTCTCGCGATCCCGGCTGCCGGGTTGAGTTTCGCCGCATATTGGCTTGTTCTCTGGGCATATCAACTCAGTCCCTATGCCAGTTATATCGTAGCGTTCAGACAGTTCAGCATCGTCATCGGTGACGTCCTGGCATTTCTGCTTTATAAGGAAAAGGGGCTCGTTATTCGCCTGATGGGCGCATTCTTCATTACGTTTGGTCTGATCTGTATCGCAGTGTGGGGGAAATGAACGGAATATTACCCCATTTTAACGACGATATCCGAAAGGATGTTGGCTGCCTCATCCCCGCGGTCGGCAGCGTTGCTCAGATGGCGATACGTCTCGCGTAGTTTGAGCATTTGAACCACGTGTTCGATGTCTCTAGGTTGGTGAAACAAATCTGCTAAGGCATTGCGATAGAGATTCTCGACTTGATTTTCTAGTTGCTTGGCGCGCACTGCATGGGTGTGAGCCACACCCGGGTGATCCGCTAAACGCTGTACGCCCATGTGGATTTCGTTGGCAGATTTTGCCAAAAGAGCACCGATGCTACGCATATGCTCATTGGGTTCCACTTCCAAAATAGACATTTCGACGACGGTGGTATAGGCATAATCGAGCATGTCATCAATGGCACGCGAGAGGGCATGAATATCCTCACGATCGAACGGAGTAACAAAGGTGTGATTTAATTCATCAATTAAAATGCGTCGAATCTCATCTGCCTCGGTTTCGATTTTATCTACGACTTCAGCCCGTCGTCGAGTGGGCTTTTCAAAGTAGGCATTGAGGGCAATCAAGCCCTCTTCTGTTAAACTTGCTTGCCGGATGAGTAGTTCAATGAAGCGATTGGGGCGGCGACGGAAGAGGTCGCGCCAACTTCTCTTTCGGGTCTCAACTTTTTCTGTCACACTTCACCTCATATAATTGCTTGAATTGCGATAAACATCAGAGCACCAACAATGCAAGTAGCAGGGATGGTCAACAACCAAGCCATAATGATCTGTCCGACGACTCCCCAACGAACCATGGGCATTCTTTCGGCTGCCCCAACTCCGACGATGGTGGAACTGATCACTTGAGTGCTACTGACCGGTCCTCCTAACAGAGCGGCACCCAAGATCACGGCTGTGCTAGCCACCTGGGAACACAAAGCGTGACGCGGTCGAATCTTGTAAAACTTTGCACCCATGGTGCGAATCAATCGCCATCCACCTAATGCACTGCCTAAGGCGATCGCCGCAGCACAGGCAAGAATAACCCAGAAAGGGACATAGAATGTTGGAAGGACGCCAAAAGCCACTAATCCCATTGCCAGGATGCCCATCGTTTTTTGAGCATCATTGCTTCCGTGGCTTAGTCCCAATGTTACCACGGTGATCCATTGTGAGCGCTGAAAGAAGGTCGAAACCCGTGGAGTCATCACCTGTCCGAAGAAAAGGACAACGCGCATGATCATCCACCCAATGAGCATGCCTAAAATGGGGGAGATGAACAACCCAATAAGGACCTTGGTTAAACCTTCCATGCGAAGAACCTCTAACCCGTACCCTGCAACGGCTGCTCCCACGAACCCCCCGATCAGGGCATGTGAGGAACTGGATGGAATGCCCAACAACCAGGTTAAGATATTCCAAAAGATGGCTGCGATCAGCGCGGCTAAAGCCACCGGCACGGTCACCGCTCTGTCGGTTACCACCTCATTGCCAATGGTTGTAGCAACGGCTACACCGAAGAGCAGAGGTCCGGCAAAGTTTGCTAAAGCGTTTGCCCCCAATGCCCAACGCGGTGGAATAGCGCGCGAAGCAATTGCGGTGGCAACGACGTTGGCGCTATCGTGAAAGCCGTTCAGAAAATCAAAGAGCAATGCAATGATGATGAAGATGATCAATAATGGGTTGTTCAAGGTGAACCTGTTTTTACATCATGAAGTTATGAAAGTCTGGTGAAAATGGATGATTACAATGTCTTTTCCAATAAACCATCCTAGCCTCATCTGGAGTAACTTTGTAAGAGATAATAATCATAATCCACTTGAAACCCTTTTGTCTAGTTCGTTTTGATAAAATGATAATGAAGAACGGATAATAAGAATCCCTTGTGAAGGTTCGAGGTTGAAGCCTTCACAAGGGATTTAGGTTACTCGACGGGAATCTCCTTATAGACCTTCTCGACATCAATGCCTTGGCGCCGTCGGTAGGCACTGAAGCCAAAGTAGATCGCCGCAGCAAGGGCATAATTGGCGAGCATGAAGAACATGGAACTGACATTCGACCAACCGATGGCGTACATTGGAAAGTCAAAGGGTGGCACGTAGGGATCCCAGAACCACTCGACCAATAGCCAATCCAAGAAAAACAGGAAGATCAACCCTGCAAGGGTGATCAAGGGCATGGCGGCTCCGGTGATGATCTTTGAGCCGACGTAGTTCAGCACCCAGAGCAACATAATGGCGTTGATGATCGTCAATATGGCAACGAAAATCACGATGATCCAAGTCGTGAGGCTTGCGCCAATGCTGGATAATCCACCTAGGACGGTGATGGCATAGCGAGCCGAAGTGACAATGAGATAAACTGCCCCCACCGCATAGAGGAGGGTCACCAACCAGCCCAACCAGTTCGGTGCTTTATATTTCGCAATGGGCGAACCTTCGTAGAGTTCCTTTTGCCGCCAAGGTAGGATGACTCCCGCCACCGTAGTACCTAAGAAAGTGACCGCAATGACCAAGGTAGCATCCAATGCGAGGGATTGGAAGTTGAAGATGTTGTAGGCATAGAGTATGGAGATGATGATGGATGGAATCACCATCAGCATCAGAGCATTGATGGGCGTCCGTGTACGAGGTTCCACCGCGGAAGCCCATTCAGGCAGCATGCGGTCGAAGGCGGCAGCGAAGATGACACGCGTGGAACTGAGAAAGACCGTTCCGGACCAGCCAAACCACCACAGGCTCATGAGCAAGACGATGATGAATTGGAGGGCGGGGCTCGGTACTAAGAAGGCAGCAAACAGCACCGGATAAGGCCAGAATGGCAAAGGTGGCGCCTGATCGGTATAGCCCCAGGTGTAGTTCCAGAAGGCACCATTGGCTCGGTGGTAGAAATCCCAACCGATCGTCTTAGCGATCAATGCAAAGAAGATCAGGGCTAACACTGCGGTGATGATGATGGCGGCTGCCATGCCCCAAAAATTGCGTTTGAAGTCCGAAGCGCCGCGCACCTCACCGTAAAGCGTCGAACCCCAGTTAGGCCACAAGTTGAAGAAGACGATCATCGGTATCAAAGCCAGGCTGGCAACAATGGCTGGGTTGCTCAAAGGCGCTGCAACCGTACCGGCTGCTTCGCCTGCTTCCATGGTTGCTTGGTAGAGGTGTATCGCTTCGGTGCCAAATAGTTTAGGAACTGTGGCATTCAGGTTCGACACGAAGGTCTGGTTATTTCCCATGAGCAACAAAAGGAAAACCATAAACAGTCCTACCATGCCACCCCAGAAACAGGCTTTCTGCACCCGAGCATACCACTTCATGCCGATGGCGATGTAGATGAAGACGATGAAACAGACTGCCAAGTTGCCCACCAATAAACCGGTGCTGGTACCGCTGAACCAGAGTGCGAGGTCTTTTGCCCCGGCAATGGCGAGAAGGGGGGTGAACACCTCATAGACCAACATCTGTCCATAGAGAGGTACCCAAAGCCATAGGATGAACCACCATCCTGTGACGGCTAGTATGAAGCCAATGCCTCGCCCTAGAATGCGGCTTTGCCAGACGTAATCTCCACCAGCGCGCGGCATGACGGAAATCAAGCCAGCATAGACAATGACCTCAAAGATAGTGAAGATACCACCAATGACTACAGCGGTAGCCAAGTTCCCTTCGAAGTAATAACAATAAGAGAAGATATAAAGCCCTAAAGTAATCAGGTTGATCGAGAACGTGGCATAAATGAAGGCATCGAAGACCGACCAGGCTCTAACTAGCCCACTTGCCCTACGTACGAACAATGTGACTTCGCTCATTGCTCATCTCTCCTTTCGTTCTAGGTTTCACAGTAAAAGTCCATTTATCGTATTCTTACTAATCGAAACCTGACTTTTCCTTGAAATTCCCTTGCCCCAACCTCCTTTCTAGCCCTCCCAAATTACGTCGTGGGCGAATGCCTCTTCTATCCCGTAGTCATGTAATAGTTGGCGATCTTATCCGGTTTGAGTTCAATGACTACACCATGTAAAATCCCTTGTTCATACATGCTTCCTGGGTTGATCATCAAGGTTCGGCGCAACTTACGTGTTCCCTTCCCTTCGTGGATGTGCCCAAAGAGCCCTAATAAGGGTTGGTATTTCTCTACCACTTTCAGGACAGCATGACTTCCCACAGGAACGAGCGAACGTCCGGCATAGGCAGGGCGCAAATCGCGGGTCAACTCGGGTGCTTCATCTAAGCCACAGCCGTATGGAGGAGCATGGAAGTTGAAGATAGCATTCGCTGGGTGGCGGATTTGACAGATTAACTTCTCGAGGCGTTGAAGAAGCGCCTCTTCGGATTCCTCACGCGGTGTGTTCCATGGGGTAGGATTCGTCCATCCGGTGCTGACCATCTCATGATGAGCGTTCAAGGGGATGTTTTTCCCCTCCACATTTTCAACGCATTTTGATGAATGAATGATGGCGTCGATTTCAAACATATCATCATTGCCTGGGCAAACATAACATCGAATTCCACTACCTGTCAACTTTTGATCGGCGTATTCCATCCAACGTTGAATAGAGGCAAGGGTTTGTTCAACAAAAAGAGCCTCTGACCTTCCAGGAGTTGAGGAGATTTCTGCCACCTCATCCGGATTAGTGACGTAAGGGTAGTAACCACGGTTTCTGATGATGGTTATCATCTTTTCTACTTCTTCTTGACCTTCGAGGATGCTCTCTTGATCCAATAGGGTTACCTTGTACTTGTTGCCACCTTGGGCGATGATTGGCACAATCGCTTTGCCGGTCAAGTCACCCCCTAAGATGATCACTTCAACTTCATAAAACTTACCGGCGTTGACAAACTTCTTCCAGCAAATCTCAGAGCCATGCACATCTGTCGCAAAGAAGAGTCTCATAGGAATTTCCTTTCCTTGGCTGGGGAGGAGACCTCAAATCTTGTCAAGTTCGCCTCCACTAACTCGACAAAGTGGGCGCGTATGCGTTGGTCCACCTCTGGGGAAAAGATGGCAGCACTCTCTTGGCTCAGGATTTCCTGAGCGCGTTTGAGCGCACGTGCTTGAGCATCTAATGCTCCTTTGACTTGCCAGACCTCTCGCGGATGGCGATCGGCGATCTTAGGCATCAATGCGGTGCGCTTCATCCATTTCAAAGTATGTTCATGAACCATGAAGTTGCCCCCCGGTCCAACTTCAGAGATCACGTCCAAGGCAAGGTTTTCCTGGCTGAATTCCAAGCCCCTGCATATCCGTTTGAGCATTTGCGCGATTTCATCATCAATGACCGCCTTGGCAAAGTCAAACGCTTTCAATGTATCAAGCAGTCCACCCATGTTGAACATGTGCATCCCGGCGAGCAAACCAGCAGTGACCGACATCCCTGTCTCGTAGCCGGATTGAGCGTCATTGATCTTCGAGTTGGTCAGTCCGATGTAACCTCCGCTAGGCACGTGATAAAAACGCGCCATCTGAGCACAAGCCATGTGCAGCATAGCGCACTCGATACCGCCGGAGGCATAGGCTCCGGTGCGCATATCGGCAACGGTTGGTAATGTGCTGTAAATGAGTGGAGTACCCGGATGGACCATTTGCATCAGAACAGCCATGGCGAGGAACTCTGCGTTGCCCTGGGCTAAGATGCCCGCTAAGGTCATTGGAGCTGTCAAGCCTCCATTGGGGACAATGCTTCCGTAAACCGGCAATCGCTTCTCTGCAAAGTAAATCATCAATTCTGTGGAGGAGAAATCCATGGTCAACGGTGAAACAATCGGGCAGAAATGGTGAGTGATGAAGGGGTGAGCATAATAGGCGTCTTTCCCGCCGGCGATCAGGTAGCCTAATTGCAATACCTTTTCTGCATCCTCTCGATCTATCGCTGAGATGCGGATAGGCTTGAGGCAATATTTCAAAGCCGGATACACTCGAGCCAGAGTCAGTTGACCTGGAGGTGCATCCTCCGCCAGGGTGGAGACCGAAAAGATGTCATACCCCGGCAGTTCGTTGATGAGATGGGCAATGCGTGCGATGTCATCCGAGCGTGCTCGACGTTCTTCACCTGTTACAGGATCGATGATGTTTGGAGCAGAACTGCCTGTGACAATCAAGGGGCTATCCTCAGGGATGGTACGATCATATTGAGGATCGCGACCACCGAAGGTAAACTGTGAGGGGATGGATGCCCGAAATTCTTCTACGATGCTTCGCGGAAATTGAACGATATGAGTGTCGGCATCTACATGGCATCCATGGTGGGCAAGGATCTCGCGTGCTCGTTCATTTCGAACGAGCAGCCCTACGGTTTCCAGAATCTCCAACGAGGCTTCATGGATGCATTCGACCTGCTCAGAGGTCAGAAGGGTTGCATAGGTTAAAATTGCCATACCTCCCGCCGTAATCGTTGAGCCACTCCCATGACTTCTTCAATGGGAGAAAGTTGTAAACCAACATGGGCAACCTTTAGCGAAGCCGCTGCTGTGGCGAAGCAAGCCGAACGTTCAATATCCCAACCCTGAAGAAAACCGTAAATGAATCCGGTAGAGAAGGTTGCGCCTGCGCCACAACCATCCACCACAGCGACCTTAGGTGCCCAAACGCGCACTGCCTGGTTGCCTTGCACAACAAGACATCCTTCGCCAGCCAATGTGATCAATACGATGTCTACCCCCACATCGGTCAATTTTTGGGCGACTTCCAGCGGGTCACCGGCTTCGCGTTGGGCAACGTCGGTGACCGCCTGGCAGATCGTTGCCCGTGAGGCATAGTTATTTAATTTACTTACATCCTGATGACCATGCTCTAGATTGAGGAAAACGGGTATGCCTAGGCGCCTGGCTTCTTCCATGGCTCGGATGATTGGGTCGCCATCGTACCAATCTACATACAAGAGCCGAGACCCTTCCAAGAGGGAGAGATCAGCCGTCTCTAAGGTTTGTAATACTTCGGGCTTGCGTTGCCAGAAGTATGTGCGTGCCCCGGTGCGATCAGAAATATCCACTTCAACTGGTGTCCGAACGTGTTTTGAAAGACGCACCTTGCCCAGGATGCCCATTTTTTTCAATTGACGCGCCAAGTAACGTCCATGGCGATCGTTTCCTAGGGTTGTACCGATCAATCCACTTTGCACATTCCATTGACGTAGCAGGCATGCCACGATTGCAGCATCGTCGAAGATGAATTCACTATAATCCTTGATAAGGGCACCGGTATTGTGTTCTGGTAACTCATCTACCACAAGGATGAACACCGGGGTCAACATCCCGAAGCAAACCACTTCTGCTGCCATCGGTCTAGCCTATCCAGACGATCACGAACGCAACCTTTCGCCTTTGGGATCGAAAAGCACCGTCGGTGCGACCTCAGCCGGTAATCGTTCATCGAAGACTTCTACCTCAACGGATGATCCAACCTGGGTTAATTCCAAAGGCAAATAAGCATAGAAAATGTTTCTATTTAGGGTGAAACCGTAGCCAGCACTGCGTACCCTAGAGATGACTTTGCCCTCAAAATAAATCGCTTCCCCACCATAGAGTGGAACATATGCCTCGTCGGGCAACACAAGTGTGCATAATTTACGTTGGATACCTTTCTGCTTGATTTCTGAGAGGGCTTGCTTACCGATGAATTCTTCTTTTTCTAATCGCACACAGAACCCCAATCCAGCCTCAAAGGGATTTTCTAGGGGGGTTACATCCACGGTGAAGTAGCGATAACCTTTCTCTAGGCGTAGCGAGTCCAATACTTTATACCCTCCCACCTCTAAATCATATTTTTGACCAGCATCGAAGAGCGCATCCCACACCTGCGTTGCCCATTGGGGTGAGAGGTATAGTTCCCATCCCAGTTCTCCAACGTAACTTACCCGTTGAGCGAGAACTTCTGCACCACGAATGTGGATGACCTTCGCTGTGAGGTAGGGCAGGGATGAATTGGAGACATCCTCTTCGGTCACCTCTTGTAACACGTGGCGTGCCAATGGTCCCCAAAGAGCCAAGCAGGCTCGTTCGATCGTCACATCGCGGATGTTCACATCGCTATCGTAGGGCTCGGTGTGCATTCTTATCCAAGCGAGATCATTGGCAATGAAGGTAGAGCCGGTGATGATCTGAAAGAGGTCTTCTCCCAAACGAGTGATGGTCAAATCTGCTTCTATGCCCCCTGTAGGATTGAGGAATTGCGTGTAAATGACACTACCCAGAGGGCGATCTACATCGTTATCTGCTAACCGTTGCAACAACCTCAAAGCACCTTTACCAGAGACTTCGATCTTTCCAAAGGAACTCAGGTCGAACAAAGTCACGCGTTCACGAGTTGCCTGATGTTCTTGGCGAAGGCGTTCGAAATAAGGAGGGCATGACCATCCCCATTGGCGTTGATCTGCGCCAGCGCGTCGCCAAGACTTGCCCGGTTGAAAGTAATTGACGCGCTCCCAACCAAACTTTTCGCCAAACACTGCGCCTAGGTCCTGCAACCGAGAGTGAACTGCACTGACTCGATGCGGACGCGCCCATTCGTTTTCATCATTGGGAAAGCGCAGTAAGTAATAATACTTGACACTTTCACGGGTGCGCTCAGCGGCATAGATGGGACTGGCGTAATAATCCCCGAATCGAGTCGCGCGGAAGGCGTACACATCCACCGTGGGTTCGCCTCCAAGAATCCATTCTGCAAGCAATTTTCCCACCCCTCCCGCAGCGCCAAAGCCATTTAGCGACATCCCTGCTGCCATCCAAAAACCTCTCACGCCTGGCATGGGACCGATGAGAGGTTGACAATCGGGAGTATATGCACCCGGATGACAGACAAGGGTGATGATCTCAGCCCGTTCGAGGAAGGGAATGCGTTTTATCGCGCCCTCGAGCAATGGCTCAAAACGAGCGTAATCTGGGGGTAAGGCTCGACCTCCATGATCCCAAGGGACACCATCAATCCAGCGGGCTTTGGGCTCGAGTTCATATCCACCGATGACTAGACCACCTGCCTCTTCCCTCATGTAAACGAGATAGTCAGGGTCGCGCAAACAAGGGGTAGAGTGTTCGAATTCATTTCCTGGCACTGCCTTCAACGCAACATGCTGATGGTCTACAGGCGTGGTGGGAATATGTAAGCCAACCATTGCAGCCACGCGCGGTCCCCATAATCCGGCTGCATTGACGATAATTTCACATCGTATGGTGCCGCGATCGGTAATAACCTTTGAAATAGCCCTTTTTGGCGTCAATTCAATGCCTGTAACACGGGTTTCGGTAGATATGGTTACTCCCATCTCACGCGCCATTCGAGCCATGGTGGTCGTGGTGATGTAAGGATCGAGGTGACCATCTTTGGGAAGGTAAATTGCCCCATAGAGATTATCCTTGGTCAATTGGGGCATGATGCGCAAAGCCTCTTCTGGAGAGATGATCTCTACTTCCATGCCAATGCCCTTGGCGCGGCTGACGCTTCGTTGTAGTTCCTTCAGTTGTTCCCGGCTCGAAGCGAGACGCAGGCTGCCCACATGGCGAAACAATCCCAATTGACTGTACAGTTCGATGCTATATTTACGAAATTGCATTAAGGTTTGGGAGGTGGCAAACTGGGTGACCAAGCCAGCAGCATGACCGGTCTCACCACTAGCGATTTCCCCCTTTTCGACTACAACAATATCTTTGCAACCGGATAGGGCGAGATGATAAGCGATACTGATCCCGTAAATGCCACCACCGATGATGACAATTTGAGCCTGCTCCTTCACTGTTCCTTCCGATAGAACGAAAGATGGTCCGTAGGTTTTCTCTTAGGCGAATACTTCGTAAGGTTCAGTAACGATAAAGAGGCGCGAAATCTGCTCAGTCTCGAACTAAATCAGCGGCGGCGATTAGAATTTCAACCTTGTGAGCCGCCAACTCTTCGCGTGCGTCCGAATCAAACTCCTCATCTGTGACTAATTGATCGATCTGATCTACCGAAGCAACTTCAAAGTTGGAGACAACCCCCCACTTACTATGGTCTGCAACGACGATGAGGGGACCGTGGGTGCGTTCGATCATCAATTTGACGATTTCTGCTTCCGCATTGGTCGGTACGGTACAACCGTATTTGATGCTGATGCCATCCACACCGATGAAGGTCTTATCGGCGTACACCTGAGATAGGTTGTCAATGGCAAAGCGCCCTGCAACAGAATTCGACTTTGGTTGATATGCGCCACCAGTGAGCAAGATTTCAAAGCCAACCTCCCCCCTTTCGATAACACCGATGAGGTTATTGGTGATTACAGTGATATTAGCATTACTGCGAATATGGCGCAGGACTTGAGTGGCTGTGGTTCCACTATTGATAAACACGATATCCCCATCTTCGATCAACGAAGCCGCAAGTGCCCCGATGCGGCGTTTCTCCTCAGGAAACTTTTGCGCCCGTAGCAGATAAGCCGGTTCGGTAAGCAGTCGTTGGCTGAGAATGGCGCCACCGTGTGTGCGTTCGAGAATTCCTTGGCTCTCCAACCATTCAAGGTCGCGTCGAATGGTTGCTTCAGAGGCATCGAGCAATCGGCTGAGATCGGCAATGCGCGCAACCTTATGGATGGCTAGATATTCCTGTATGCGTTCGTATCTTTGAGCGGGGATCAGTGATTTACCCATTTTGTTGGATCGTTTGGTCACAAAGTGAAAATGAGTGAAATTGAAAGAATTTAAACAAATTATAATGGATTTTACATGAATTTGCAAGAAGAAGGGTTTTCGATTATAATATTAATTAACCATTCACATTACTACTAGAATATTCTTCCTTGCATTGGGTATTTTCCTGGAAATCCCATGACTCAACAGGATCAAGCCGAACGTGAACGATTTGAAAGTGAGTTGAAGAGAATCCTCGAGGCAGCCAACAATGCAGGGCTGATGCTCCGAGTTATTGGCTCTTTGGCTTTCCAATTGCATTGCCCCAAGTACGGTTACCTACAACAAGCCATGGGTAGAGCCTACACAGATATTGATCTTGCGGCGTACAAAACCCAGACGCGTGAAGTGCAAGCCCTCATGGCAGGGCTGGGCTATCGTGAGGTGCGTGATGTCTTCATTTTCAGCGAGGGGTTTCGTTCGATCTTCCACCACCCGGATCACCCCATCCACGTGGATGTTTTCTACGATAAATTGGATTTCTGCCATACCATCTTTTGGAATGGGAGATTGGAGATCGATTCGCCGACCATTCCCCTTTCAGAGATGCTCTTAGAGAAGATGCAAATCGTCAAGATTTGTGAAAAAGATGTCATTGATACCATCATGCTACTATTAGAGCACCCATTAGGTGACCACGATCGGGAGGTCATCAACATCCAACGTATCGCTCAACTCTGCGCTAAGGATTGGGGACTCTGGCGCACCATTACCATGAATCTCGAAAAGGTGGGTCAATTAACGAAAACCTATCCGCAACTCGATGAGGAGCAAAAAACATACATCCGGAAACAGATCGAGCAGGCTCTCTCACTCATCAATGCAGAGCCAAAGACGATGACCTGGAGATTGCGCGCTAGAGTAGGAGATCGAGTCAAGTGGTATAAAGATGTTGACGAAGTTGGATAATCGCAGGCAAGAAGCCTGCGAATTTGTTAATAGGTTTCATAAGAGTCGCAACTGTTTGCTTTGGAGGTGAATGATGACGAAATTGGTTAGGGATTTGATGCATCCAGGTGTGATCACCTGCCAGCCAACCGCGACCTTGGGTCAAGTGGCTGTGATGTTAGTTCAGCACCACGTGCATTCACTGATCGTGGTTGACCGGGATGGTAGACCGCTTGGGGTCATCACCGATTTTGACTTACTCGCGGGAGAATGGCTTTCCGCCGATCCACAAAGCCTGGAGGTGATGCGTAGTCTCACAGCAGGTGACCTCATGTCCACACCTGTGCAGACCATCGAGGCAAGTGCGCCTGCTTCTGAAGCAGCACAACGGATGGTCAAAGAGGTCATCCGTAGATTGTTGGTTGTTGAAGATGGGAGACCGGTGGGAATTCTTTCCGTCTCGGATTTCGTTGCTGAACTGGCAAAATCCATCCCTGCTAAGCGCGATACGGTTGCGGATGTCATGTCCGATGCAGTCTTGGTTTGCCGTGATAAAACTCCGGTAACCGCTGTGGCGCGAGCAATGACCGAGACAGGCTGGCGTTCGGTTATTGTGGTCAATGCCCAAGGCAAAGTCCTTGGTGTGGTCAGTGGATTGGATATGCTGCCATTCTGTGACGGTGAGGATTGCACTAAACTCACTGTTACCGAGATCATGCACCCTGCATTGACCATCCACATGAATGCTACGTTGCGTGAGGCTGCCGATAAGATGATCGAGCACCACCATCATCGTTTGGTCGTCATCGACCCAGAAAACCCAGACACAATGCCGCTTGGTCTTGTTTCTTCCTTTGACATCGTTGCCGAAATGGCGCGACCCGGTTCGGTCTGGCAAAAATAATCCACATTGAGGAAAAATCACCATGCCCGAACTTCCTACACATGCTCAAGTGGTTATTATTGGAGGTGGAGTTGGTGGTTGTAGCATTGCCTATCACCTCACCTTGATGGGTTGGAAAGATGTTGTCCTGCTCGAACGCCATGAGTTGACCAGCGGTTCAACTTGGCATTCGGCGGGTTTAGTCGGTCAGTTACGCTCCGATGCAAATCTAACCCGCATGATGTACTACAGCACTGACCTCTATCGGAAATTAAAAGATGAGACCGGCTATGATCCCGGCTGGCGAGAGGTGGGCGGCTTGCGTTTGGCTTCTTCAGCTGAGAGAATGGAAGACCTAAAGCGTTTAGTTGGGATGGCGCGTTCGTTTGGCATGCCTATGGAATTGATCTCCCCAAAGGAAGCCCTCGATCTCTTTCCCATCATGTCCATCAAAGGCGTTGTGGGCGCGGCGTACACACCCACCGATGGTGTTATCGACCCCACCGGTTTGACCAATGCATTGGCAACGGGTGCCAAGAAACGAGGCGCTCAAATATTTACCAATACCAATGTGGAAGGCATTCGCCTAAAAAATGGTCGGGTGGACGAGGTCATCACCGATCGCGGTCACATCAAAACCGAGGTCGTCGTCAATGCCGCTGGTCAGTGGGGTGGCGAGATCGGCAGAATGGTCGGTCTAAACCTACCGGTTGTTCCCATGGCACATTTATACATCATCACAAAACCCATCGAAGGGGTTGAACATCACTTCCCAACTCTACGTGACCCAGATTTGTTGGTCTATTGGCGCGAGGAGGTAGGCGGACTCATCACCGGTGGTTATGAACGCAACCCAGCTCCGTTTGGCTTGAATGGCATCCCGCGTGATTTCAATTACAAGTTGTTGCCTCCAGATTGGGAGCGTTTTTCTCCACTCATGGAGAACTCCATTCGCCGCGTTCCCGCTGTGGAAAAGGCTGAAATCATTCAATTGCTCAACGGTCCCGAAGGTTTTACTCCCGATGGCGAATTCCTGCTTGGACCCACCGCGGTCAAGGGTTTTTGGGTTGCCTGTGCTTTCTGTGCTCACGGTCTGGCTGGGGCAGGTGGCATCGGTAAGGTGATGGCAGAGTGGATCATCGAGGGTCAACCCGAATGGGACATTTGGGCTCTGGATGTTCGCCGTTTTGGTTCAAATTCCGCAAGCCTGGATTACGCAGTTGCCAGAACGATTGAAACCTACTCGAAATACTATGACATTCATTATCCCAACGAGGAACGCATCTCAGGGCGGCCGCTGCGACTTTCACCCACCTATCATCGCCTTCGCGAGTTAGGAGCAGTATTTGGGGAAAAAACCGGGTGGGAACGCCCCAATTGGTTCAAACCTCACGAGGAGAAAGCCAGGCATGGACACGAACCCAAAGGGTGGTATAAGCATAATTGGTCTAGAGCCATTGGCTATGAACATCTTTGCACCCGCCAATTCGCTGGCTTGTTCGATGAGACCTCCTTCAACAAGTTCGAGGTGCGTGGCAAAGGTGCCCTCGATTTTCTGCAATACATCTGTGCCAACGACATCAACCAACCGGTCGGTTCGATCGTATACACCTCTGCACTCAACCCGCGGGGCGGAATCGAGTGCGATTTCACCGTTACTCGCTTGGCTGAAGACCGTTTCTTCATCATCACCGGCACTGCTTTCGGACAACACGATCTCTCTTGGCTGCAACTTCACATGCCAGAAGATGGTTCAGTCATCATTGAAGATGTCAGTTCTGCATATGCCTGCCTCGGTTTGTGGGGACCGAAAGCGCGTGTCATCCTGCAGAAGGTCACCAAAGCCGATGTCTCAAATCAAGCATTTCCTTACATGACCGCGCAATGGATTACAGTGGGCAATGTGCCAGTGCTTGCCCTGCGTGTCACCTACGTGGGTGAGTTGGGATGGGAGTTCTACCCACCGATGGAATACGGGCTGTGTCTATGGGATACCCTTTGGGAAGCCGGTCAACCGGAGGGTATGGTACCGGCTGGTTATCGTGCATTAGATACGCTTCGCCTGGAAAAAGGTTATCGCTACTGGAGTGCGGAAATTGGTCCGGATTACACTCCCTTTGAAGCAGGTCTTGGATTTGCAGTTAAACTAAATAAGGGAGATTTCATTGGGAGGGATGCTTTGATACGTCAGAAGGAAAGCGGCATTCATAGGAAATTGTGTTGTATGACATTGGATGATAGCCGAGTGGTTGTCCTGGGTAAAGAACCTATCCGCAAAGTAAATTCAGACGAAATCATTGGATGGGTTGCCTTGGGTGGGTATGGCTATTCCGTGGCTGAAAGCATTGCCTATGCTTATTTACCCATCGAGCACTCGAAAGTTGGTACTTTATTGGAGATCGAGTACTTTGGAGAGAACATCGCAGCCAAAGTGTGTGCCTCCCCTTTGTATGATCCCAAAGGTGAAAAAATTAGGGCATGAAGGTTTATTTTCCCCTCAGAGAAATCAAAGAGCGAACCTATTTCGCCTCATCGTCGCATGGTTTGCAGTTGATCGGTCTGTAAAAACCATACTACGGAGGTGATAAGATGATCGAGAGTCCACTTGAACGATTAGCAAAGACCCATCCGGATTTAGAAATCTGGTGGGATTCCTCTCCTCTCGTTTATTCGCATTGGGTGGCGAAGATGTTGGATAGGGCAGAACCTTCCAAACGGGCGATCCTAGAGGAACAACTCAGCTGTTTATACAACAAAGATAACCCTTCCCAGAGCCTGTTTCGAGGTTGCACAACCAACCCCCCGCTCTCTTACCAGGCGGTCAAGAGCAATGAAGAGTATTGGAACGCATGGATAGATGAAATGTGCGCTTCCAACCCTGACTACACTGTTCATGAAATTGCTTGGTTGACCTATAAAGAGATTGTAAAACGTGGTGCGCAGATGTACCTACCCATCTACGAAGCCTCCAATGGTCGTTTTGGATGGATATCTGGTCAATTAGACCCTCGGTTATTCACAGAGACCGAGAAGATGATTCAGGAGGCTCAAGAACTTGCCTCATTGAGTCCGAATGTCATGATCAAAGTTCCTGCCAGCATGCAGGGTATTGAGGTGATCAAACAATTGACCGCCATGGGCATCTCGACGAACACAACCGTATGTTTTACCTTACCTCAAATCATGGCATCCGCCAATGCCTGCATGGAAGGCATCCAAATTGCACACAAGAACGGCACCGACTTGAGCCGATGGCGAGCAGTGATCACCATGATGATCGGTCGCTTGACCGAACAGGAAACCTTGGATATCCAAGCCGAGAGGCGGAACATTAAACTCTCTTGGCAGGATAAGCACTGGTTCGGCATTGCCGTCTTCCGCCGCGCTTATCGCCTCCTTATCGAGGGAGGGTATGCCAGCAAATTGCTTGCTTGCTCTCTCCGCCATGGACCCCTCGTTGCTGGGAAGCGACGTTTTTGGGATGTAGAAAAGATTGCCGGTGGGGAAATTGTCTATACCTGTCCCCCTTATGTGCTCGAACCCCTCTTCGAAATCGGCGATGATTTGATCTTCAAGACTGAGATCGAAGACCCTGTACCCGAAGAGGTCATGAATAAACTCCTCAAAATTCCGTATTGCATCCAAGCATATGACCCGAATGGTCTCGAACTCGAGCAATTTAACACACACCCATCTACCATTAGCACTGTTCAAGCCTTTTCAAAAGGTCTAGAAGGGCTAGAAAACTTGGTCAAGGAACGGATGACCATTCTGAATAAAATGAAAGTACAATAAGAGTTCGATCCAATGAATAACCATTACATGAAACGAACACTCAACATCTCAATTTTTTGAAGATTGGCAATAATGATGAACCAAACAATCAATGCTTATATCAATGCCTACACAGAATTAGACACGCTGGCAGCCAATGCAATTCGCATGCTTGCTGTGGATGCAGTCCAACAAGCCAATTCAGGGCATCCAGGCTTACCTTTGGGTGCGGCAGACATTGCTTTGGTCTTATGGACACGCTTTCTCAAGCACAACCCCGAGGACCCTGCGTGGATCAACCGTGATCGCTTCATCCTCTCAGCCGGTCATGGATCGGCGCTTCTCTATGCCTTGCTTCACTTGTGCGGTTATCCAATGCCACTAGAGGAAGTACAACGTTTTCGCCAGTGGGGTAGCCTCACACCTGGGCATCCAGAGTATGATCCGAAGCGCGGCATTGAGACGACCACCGGTCCACTCGGTCAAGGGTTTGGAACCGCAGTAGGGATCGCTTTGGCAGAGCGTTTGCTAGCGGCGCGCTTCAACCAACCTGGGTTTCCCGTCATTGATCATTACACCTACGTGCTTGCCTCCGATGGCGACCTCATGGAAGGAATTTCTCACGAGGCTGCCTCTCTTGCGGGTCATCTGGGGCTTAGTCGCTTGATTGTGCTCTACGATGACAACCATATTACCATTGATGGTCCAACCGACTTAACCTACAGCGAAGATGTCTTGCAACGTTTCAGAGCCTATAACTGGCATGTGCAGCAAGTGGATGGGCACGATATGCAAGCCATTGATCGCGCCTTGAGAAGAGCCATTGCCGAAAAACGACGACCTTCACTCATTGCTTGTCGCACCCACATTGGTTTTAAAAGCCCCTTGCAAGACAATGCCAAGGTCCACGGTGCGCCTCTCGGTGAAGAAAATTTGCGCCAAACCAAGGAGGCATTCCGGTGGCCCATTGAGCCCCGCTTTTATATCCCAGAAGAGGTCAAGGCATACTTTCAACCCATTCGGCAGCGGGGTAGGATGGAGCAATCGAAATGGGAGGCAATGCTCTCTCGCTATGGAAAAAGATATCCGCATCTAATGGAACAGTGGGAACAATTCACTAATGGAGAATTGCCGGCTGGGTGGGAAAATCACTTGCCCATCTTCACAGAAGATAAGCCCATGGCAACACGAGTCGCATCGGGGAAGGTGCTCGATGCCGTTGCGCCTCATCTACCATTTTTGATCGGTGGATCGGCAGATCTTACGAGCAGTGTCAACACCATGCCACAAGGTGCCAGGAGGATCACCCGCCAAGACTTCAATGGTTCTTACGTCCATTTTGGTGTGCGCGAACACGCCATGGCAGCTATCCTCAACGGTCTGGCTTTGCACGGCTTGCGCCCGTATGGGGGGACTTTCCTCGTCTTCTCTGATTATATGCGTCCGAGCATCCGACTTTCTGCCATGATGAGGCTACCGGTGATTTATGTGCTTACCCACGATAGCATCGGCTTGGGCGAAGACGGTCCAACCCATCAACCGGTGGAACAACTAACCTCATTGCGCGCCATACCCAATCTAATCGTAATTCGCCCTGCGGATGCTCATGAGGTTGTACAAGCATGGAAATTTGCATTGACATACAAACGAGGACCGGTTGCATTGATCCTCACACGGCAAAATGTGCCTATCGTCACCTCACGAGATAATGCCCTCGAGAAGGGTGCTTATATTCTCAAGGATGGCAAGGATGCCCATCTTGATCTCATCCTTATTGCTACCGGTTCCGAGGTTGGTTTAGCGCTCGAGGCTCAGTCACAACTTGCTCTTGAAGGGATCAATGCGCGCGTGGTCTCGATGCCGAGTTGGGAGTTGTTCGAAGCCCAAAGCAACGACTATCGCTTCAACATCCTGCCCCCTGAAATTCCCAAACTGGCCATCGAAGCCGGTGTTACGCTTGCTTGGCATCGCTACACGTGTTTCCATTCGTCTCATAGTCAAGCGGGGAAGCAGACTGTCTTAGGAGTTGACCGATTTGGTGCTTCGGCTCCATATAAAATTCTTTTTGAGCAATATGGATTCACCAAGGATAACATTGTCAAAATGGCAAAGGAATTGGTAGGACCTTAATGATCAAATATCACAAGGAGGTAAAACTATGTCACGTGTCAATTCGAAGGAAATACTGATCGAAGCAACAAAGAACAAATATGCTATTGGTGCATTTAATGTGACCAATATCATCCAGATGGAGGCAGTGATTGAGGCGGCTATCGAGAAAAAAGCACCTTTGATCATTCAGACCTCGGTGAAGCCATCTAAATTCGTAGGGCGAGAGGTGTTCGTTGCGGTGTACCGTACCTTAGCCGATAGTGCACCCATCCCAATTGCTTTGCATTTAGATCACTGCACCGAGGTTGAATATTGTAAAAAATGCGCAGATTCTGGGTATACAAGCATCATGATTGATGCCTCGAAATTGCCTTTTGAAGAGAATGTCAGGCAAACGAAGGAAGTAGTGGATTACTGCCATTCCTTGGGAGGCATTTCTGTAGAGGGAGAGTTAGGCACCGTTGCAGGGGTCGAAGACCAAATAAAAGTGGTAGAGGATGAGGCTGCCTTGTGCAGCCCGGTTCAGGCAGTTGAATTTGTTGAAAAGACCGGAGTTGATTTGTTCGCTCCCGCCATTGGTACAGCTCACGGAATCTATAAGACTAAGAATCCGAAGATTGACTTCGAGAGATTGGGTAAGATCAATCAATTAATTAACGGTCAGGGGGTGAGAGTTCCACTTGTGGTACATGGCGGTACCGGACTCCCGGAAGATTATGTCAAACGGTTGATCGAGTTGGGCGGTTCCAAATTCAATGTGTCCACGGAGTTAAAGCATACCCTCATTGACACCACTTATACATACATCACTGAACATCGCGATGAATATGATCCCGGTAAGATTGATGCCGCTGTGAAAGATGCCATCCGAGCCGCGGTGGGACACTGGATTGATATGTTAGGTAGCACAGGAAAAGCCTAAATCAAAATAAAAAATTCTGAAAAAATTCTAATGGAGGACCCAACGTTATGAAAAATATAGAAGATTACTACGTTCCTTGGATCAAGGGTATAAAAATGTACATCTCTTCGCACATCGAACTAGCCTGGCAGAGACCTGAACTTCACCGAATGATGTCCAATGAGAATCCACACCCTCCTTCCCCCAAGGTGCAAGAAGCCATCATTCGGTACGCTCAAATGGCAAATCGCTATCCTGACCAGGGGTTAGTTGTGCGTTCCAAGATCGCTGAGATAAACGGTCTGGACGGACCGGAGAACGTCATGCTGGGAAATGGCTCCAGCGAGGTCTTCGATAACATCTTTCGATGCTTCTTACAACCTGGCGATGAGGTGATACAGCATACTCCTTGCTTTGGTATCTATAAACTGCGTTGCGAGATCCTCGGTGGTAAATTGGTATCTGTCCCGATGATCTACAAAGATAAGAAGTTGCTCTTTGACCCTGATGCTATATTGGCTGCCATCACAGATAAAACGAAGATCATCGTCATTGCCAATCCAAACAACCCAACCGGTAATTTCATGGATCCAGAACACTTTGTGCGCATTGCGGAGACGGGCATCCCCTTTGTCATAGACGAAGCCTATATCGAATATGCGGGTTTGCGTAAATCGCAGGTTCATTTGACCAAGAAGTACAAGAACGTATTGATCACTCGTACGCTTTCCAAAGCCTATGGACTAGCGGGATTGCGGTTTGGCTATGCCCTTGGGGATAAAGATGTCATCGGGCAGATATCCGCTGCGCTGATTCCCTGGAACGTTGGAACGATTCCCATGTGGGCTGCTCTTGCAGCGTTGGAGGATACAGAGGCATTGCAGGAACGAGTCGAATTCAACAATCAAGAGGTCGAGTTCATCGAAAATGCTCTTAGCGGAATACCTGGGTTGACAGTCTTTCACTCTGAGGCAAACTACATTCTCTTTGATGGGGGCGAGGCGGGTAAGAAGGGCAAAGATATGGTGGCATTTGCTCAGGAAAGAGGGTTGATCTTCCGTCCAGAAGCCCCTAAGTATGGAAGCGAAGGATGGTTCCGTATCACGATTGGCACTCACGAAGAAAACGTGATGGCTGTAGAAGTCATCAAGGAGTTCTTCTCGAAATAGGCGATGAAAAAGAGAGGTGAACGCGCCTCCTTAGCCAATTCGATCATATAACACAGAACCCTTCAGGAGGAACGAAATGGCTCAAATCAAGGCAATGTTTTTCGATCAAGATGGTGTCATCATTGACACCGAAAGAGATGGACATCGTGTTGCTTTCAACCAGACGTTCAAAGAGTTTGGCTTTAACTTCGAGTGGAGCGTTGAAAAGTATCACGAATTGCTTCAGATTGCCGGTGGCAAAGAACGTATGAAACATTACCTCCACACCGAAGGATTTGGGAAGCCTATCAAGCCGGAGGAAGAGGATGAGTTGATCAAGGCAATGCATAAACGGAAGACCGAGGTCTTCATCGAATTGATAGAGAGTGGGAAACTTCCCCTAAGACCCGGGGTTAAACGCTTCTTGAAAGAGGCAATGGATGCGGGGCTTATCCTTGGTGTATGTACGACCTCGAACGAAAGGGCAGCGCATGCGATCGCTTATCAAATTCTCAAGGATATCCGCTTTGATTTCGTTCTGGCAGGGGATATCGTCAGTAAAAAGAAACCAGACCCTGAGATATATCTCCTCGCATTATCCAAAGCCGGAGTAAAACCGGAAGAATGTGTCGTCATTGAGGACTCGAGGAATGGAGTTTTGGCTGCAAAAGCCGCCGGGATGCACGTTGTAGCGACTACAAACGTCTATACCGAAAAAGAAGACCTCAGTGACGCAGATATTATTGTCACTTGTCTAGGCGACCCGGATGGGGAGAAAGGTATTTTAAAGAAGGGTGGCGAGGGTCTTGATTTTGATGGCGTCCTAAGAGTCGAACAGGTCATCCGTTATTTTTCTAGGTAGTTGGTGATCCTTCCGCTCGATCTCTGAGATCGGTTGATTTCGTGTGTATAAGCCTCCTGTAGGTTCAACCTCTGCAGGATGCATTCTTTATTAAATTTTTCAAAAAATTTGAATCTGGATTTGCATACTTCAGTTTGTTGTGATAAACTAAAAAACCAGATTTGGTGAAAATATCGAGAGAAACGCAAAATGGATAGAATGCATTGGTGAGTTCATTGCCATCTACCTATTCGCTTTTTCGATTTATTATCCATAAGGAGATAGTCCATGTCCTACGAAGAAAGAATACGTCGGGAACGACCCCACATGTCGAAGAGTTTTGCTAAGTTGGCTGACTTCTTGCTTGATCATTATGTTGAATCAGCCTTCATGACCGCGAGCGAATTAGCCCATGCGCTCAATCTGGATGCAGCCACGGTTGTTCGCTTTGCCCAAAACCTGCACTATGCTGGCTTCCCCGAGTTGCAACGGGAAATCCGTGAAAAGGTCATGAAAGATTTGCTCGTCAAGCCGGAGCAAGCCAAAGTGGCCGATTCCATCCCTGGCATCGTTGCGTCAGCCATGGCAGAGATTTCGTTGGCTTTGGAACAAACCCGAATCTCGCTCGATACGGACTCGGTTACCTTATTAGTCGAGAAAATTGGAGAGGCGCGTCGCATTATTGTATTGGCGGAAAACCCAGCCCAAGCCGTAGCGTACAACATGGTGCACTTCCTTGAGCAAGGTGGCTTTCAGATTTACATTGCTCGATCAGGAGTTACTGACCTAGCCCGTACTGTGCATACAGCCACTCCACAAGACCTACTCATCGCATTGGAGGTCTCCGGACAGACTCCGTACATTGCGAACACTTTGACCGAAGCGCGCAAAAAAGGCATCCCCACAGCCGCGATTCTCGGTGCAGCCTCTTTAGCATCGGCTCATGCTGCAGATGTCGTATTGGCTGCTCGGGCTCACCCCTCTCTAGGTGTTGGAATAGTTTCCTTGGAAGCGATCGTTTACGCACTTGCAGAATCGCTGCGATGGCGCTACGCCGATCGCTTTGCTGGTGCGGAGCAAGCCATAGCCCATTACACTGCCATTATCCAACGCAGCAATGACTGAAAACCAACGAAAGGACAATCTAGGAGCCTTCTATGCGCCTCGTTCGATACCGGTTTCAAAAGGGTGATGTTCAAATCGGCTGGGTTATGGACGATCGCGTCGGTCCCATTGATGGGTCTATCTTCGAGGTATTTCAGCGAAAAGAGGCTGTTTATCCTATCAACTCCGTTACATTGTTACCACCGATCCTCCCCAGCAAGATCATCTGTGTGGGGCGGAATTACATCGCCCATGCCAAAGAACACCAATCCGAAGTGCCGGAATTACCCCTTTTGTTCCTCAAACCTCCATCATCTATCATTGGTCCGGAAGAAGCGATTCTGCTACCACCACAATCACAGCAAGTCGAACACGAAGCCGAGTTAGCGGTGGTCATTGGTAAGCGTGGGCGTTGGATTGAACCCGAAAACACCTTCCAATATATCCTTGGGTATACCGTTGCCAACGACGTCACAGCTCGCGACCTGCAACGTCGCGATGGTCAATGGACGCGCGCGAAGGGGTTCGATACCTTCTGTCCACTCGGACCTTGGATTGAGACCGAATTTGACCCCTCAGACGCTCTCATCACCTGTCGTGTCAATGGTCAACTTCGACAAATGGCTTCGACGAGGGATATGGTTTTCAATGTGAGTCAAATTGTTGCATTTGCCTCTTCGGTGATGACTCTGGAACCCGGGGATGTGATTCTCACGGGAACACCCGCTGGAGTTGGTGTTTTACTCCCCGGCGATGTCATCGAAGTAACGATCGAGGGAATTGGCACTTTGCGCAATCCGGTCAAAGAAGAACCAGCCCATTAAGTAGACGAAACCTCTCATGTCGTTGGATATCCATACTGCAGTACAAACTGCTATAGCCCTCTCTATTTTGGGCATCATCCTACTGATTTGGTCGGGCATCCGGTCGATCCGAAAGGCACGTACCTTACGGTTCTTTCGAATGCGTCGCGACCGGATTGTTCGCGGTTGGCGCCTTCTGTTCTCCGCTTTTTTCCTCGGTTTGATCACATTGTTCTTAAGGTTTTACGCTGAGCCTGTTGTTTATCAGTATTTTCCTCCTTCACCAACGATCACCTTCACTCCATCCATTACTCCCAGCCCTACGATTACACTCTCTCCAACCATCACTTTGAGCCCAACGATCACCTCAACCCCGTCTGTGTCCGATACACCGACCATTACTCCCACACCACATGTCCCACTAGCGATCGAAAGCCGCTTTGAGAGCACCATCACACCGAATCCCGAGGCAATTTTTAGCCGTTTGATCTTCACTCAAGGGATTGGAGAAAATTACCAACCACTTAACCCAGGGGATACTTTCCAAAATCCCGTAGGGCACCTTTATGCTCTATTCAGTTACGATGGCATGACCAACGGTGCTCAATGGACCGCCATATGGTATCGTGATGGCGAATTAGTCCACTTCGAGACCAAGCCTTGGGACGGTGGAACGGGTGGCTTCGGTTACACCGATTGGGAACCACAACCCCATGAATGGTTACCTGGTACGTATGAAGTGCAATTGTTCGTCGGCACACTTTGGAAGATTTCGGGCACCTTCACGGTGGAGGGTGAGCCACCCACAGCAATACCCTCGCCAACGCCAACGGCAACCCTCACTCCTTCGCGCACTCCAACCCCTCGACCTACAATCACCCCTACCTTCACGGTGACTCCAACAAGAACGCCATACCCAACACCTACGCCTGTCACTCCAACCGCCACGCGCACGCCATGGCCGACTCTGACTCCTACCATCACCCCAACTCGGCGACCCTCCCCAACGCCTACGTTTTTGACCCCCACCATCACTCGAGTGCCTACTTTTACACCGACCATTACACCAACTAGACCTCCCACTGCTACTCCCGTTTCACCAACACCGACCATAACGCGTTATCCGACGGCTACGCCAATCACCCTAACGCCAACCAATACGCCTACGAAACAACCAACTTTTACACCGACCGTTCCCACTCCAACCTATACACGCCTTCCAACAGCAACTCCAACTACGTTGACTCCCACCATGACTCGCCGTCCAACGCTAACCCCTTAAAATCCAGCCCCTCAACTGTTTGTTCTACGACGTCAATTTCGCCAGGGTAAGCAGTGGAATTAGCGTGATATTTCCTCTTTAGACATGTGGGTGGTGTTTGGGTTAGCCCATGGACACCGCAATATGAGCGGCTAAGCCGGCGTTGTTGCGCAACAAGGCGAGATTGGATTTGAGGCTTTCGCCTCCTGTGAGTTCGCTGACTCGACGCAACAAAAATGGTGTCATTCCCTGACCTCGTATTCCACGTTTTTGAGCCTCGTCTAGGGCTTGTGATACGGCAGCCTCGACCGTATCCGACGGCAATGCGGCTTCTTCAGGTGGCGAAGTGACAACCAAAATGGCGCTTTTCAATCCTAGACCCCAATGGGTCATGGCTATTGTGGCAATTTCATTAGGTGTGTCAACGCGTGTGTTCAGAGCAAGTCCGCTACTTCGAGAGTAAAAAGCCGGAAATTCGTCGGTCTGGTAACCGATCACTGGCACATTGAGGGTTTCAAGGTATTCCAATGTAGCAGGCAAATCCAGGATAGCCTTTGCACCAGCGCAAACCACGATCATCGGCGTTGTCGCGAGCATATTCAAGTCCGCAGAGACATCATATGGCGGGTAGCGGTGCACGCCTCCGATCCCACCTGTGGCAAACACCTTGATTCCTACATGATGAGCGATGAAAATCGTTCCGGCTACAGTTGTTCCACCGCTATATTTGCGTTGGATGGCATAGGCAAAGTCTCTTGGGCTGAGTTTGCACAGTTTTTGTCCCTTAGCCAGGTGTTCCAATTGTTCATCATTCAACCCAACGTGAAAAGTCCCCGCAATCATGGCGATGGTTGCAGGGATGGCGCCGACTCGTCTAATCTCTGCTTCCATTTCCCGCGCGATGTGCAGGTTTTCAGGGTAGGGCAGCCCATGAGTGATGACGGTTGACTCTAAGGCAACGATCGGTTGGTTGAATTTTAGGGCTTCGAGTATCTCGGTTGAAGGGTGTAAAGTTGGTTCGAGGGAAGAGTTCATAAGATTAAATCAACAGGTGCTCGTAGAGTTTTTCTAAGGATAGATCGGGCAATACCGACCCGATATGCCTCAACGTTAGAGAGGCGGCAGATACGCCCAAACGAATGGCATCATCTAAAGGAATGTCGTTGACCAAGGCGAATAAGACTGTAGCCGTCAGAGCATCTCCTGCTCCGGTTGGGTCGAGGATTTCGGTGCGTATGGCGGGGACATATCCGCTGGTCTCGGAGGTGGCATAGCAGACGCCAAATTCCGCAAGTGTGATGATGGCGATTTCAACGCCTTGGGTCACCAAGCATTTGGCGGCTTCGATGGCTTGCCTGCGTTTGGATGGTTCGAAGGAACGGTCGCACAGAATGCTTGCCTCGGCGCTGTTTGGAGTGATCAGGAAGAGGGATGGGATGTAGGATCGCAGTCGTTCTGCCAGGGTGGTTGAGGTAGGGTCTGCGCAGATTGGGATGCGCGCCTTGCGGGCAAGAGATATTACGGTGCGTAAGGTTGCCTTTGGCAGACTGGCATCGAGGAACACCAACGAAGCATGTTGAAACAAGTGTGCCTGACTTTGAATGTATCCGGGTGTGAGAGCCGTGATGGTCTGCATATCATCAACCGCAAACTGCACCATTCCCTTGGAGTCGATGATGCCTAGATAGGAGCCGGTCTGTCGTTCTGAGGTGCGTAGGACGGCGTGAACATCCACCCCGGCTTCGGCAGTCTGTTCTAACAAATGGTTGCCTAGTCGGTCGTTGCCAACGGCAGTGATAAGGATGACAAACTGACCTAAGCGCGCTAGATTCTCGGCGACATTACGGGCAACTCCACCAAAAGAAATCCGAATGTACCCAGGGTTGGATGAACCTTTCACCAAGTCCGACTTCAATCGCCCGACGATGTCCACCCCTGCCCCGCCTATGACAATCACCGGGGCTTCTGGATCAAAGGAATGTAACCCATGATAGATGGTCATTTTCAGGATGAACGATGGAATATCTTTTCACATCAAGCATTGTATCTTGGAGTAGATTTTATCCTAAAATCTCAGAATGGTCATGAAATCCTTCAAGCGATACTCTTAAATGTTAAAATGCAGGGGAAGATATTTGATAGAATCGTTTCAAAGTCACCCTTTTCGTTGGAGTGAACGATGACCAATTTTCCTGGTAAGGGCAAAGTTGCTGTATTGAAAACTACCCCTGAGACTGTGTTAGAAGACATCGAGCAATTGATGAAACTGGCAGATTTCGAGTCTGCATTGCCTAAGGGCATTCAAACGGGATTGAAAATCAATATCTCCTGGCAGACCTGGTACCCTGCATGTTCTTCCACCCCGTGGCAGATCGAAGGGGTCATTCGAGCATTGCGCAACGCCGGCTATGATGACCTGGTTGGCATTCATAATGACACCGTTGTTGTAGATACTTCCCAGGGTGAACGCAATAACAAACACAAGTTTGTAACCGATAAATACGGTGTACCATGTATCTATCTTTATAATGAGAATTTCGAGTGGGTGGAATATCACCCGAAGCGACCGTTTTTAGTGTTAGATAAGGTCTATCCAGATGGCGTATTCATCCCAAAGGCATTGGTAGGCATTAATATTATCCACCTGCCAACGGTGAAGACGCATGTCTTCACGACCATCACCGGTGCCATGAAGAACGCATTTGGAGGTTTGCTCCATCGCCACCGCCATTGGACTCACTCGGTCATCCATGATACTCTGGTGGATTTGTTGCTCATCCAGCAGGAGATTCACCCGGGGATTTTTGCGGTGATGGATGGCACCTTTGCCGGCGATGGCGCCGGTCCGCGCGCCATGCGTTGGCACGAGAAGGACATTCTTTTGGCTTCCGCCGATCAGGTCGCCATTGACGCTGTCTCCGCTAAGTTGCAGGGGTTTGACCCGCTGCGCATCCATTTCATCCGCAGAGCCCATGAGATGGACTTGGGCGTTGGTGATCCGAAGCAAATTGAGATACTCGGCTACGACATTGAGCAAGAACCACCCTGGAACTTCAAACAAGAAGATACCTTTGCCAGCCGCGGTCAAAAGATGATCTATCATGGTCCTCTCAAACCTTTTGAAAAAATTCTCCTGCAGAGCCCACTGGTGCCTTGGTCTTATTTTGCCAGCAATTTCTATCACAATGTCTATTGGTATCCGTTTGTTGGACGCAAACGAGTGGAGGCTGCTCTGCAGACCAAATGGGGGCAGTTGTTTAAGTCATATGGTGATGGTGAGGTGGTCATGCCGGGTATGGAACCTAAGACCGTAAAGCAGGCTGTGGCCGGTTTGCTCATTCTAAGCGCAGGGCTTTTCATTCTTTACAATGGGTTGAAGAGGCGGTTTGACCGTTGAAACCGCCTGATGCTTATTCTTCGATCCCATCACTACTTGTCAATGGATTAGCATGTTGCGCGTTGAATTTCACTGCCACACCACATTCTCCAAGGATAGTCTGACGACCGTGGATAGGCTCCTAAGAGCCATCCAACAGAAGGGAATCCACAAGGTCGTCATAACTGACCACAATACCCTATGCGGTGCACTCCTTGCCAAGGAGAAAGCACCCGAAGCGGTGATCATTGGCGAGGAGATCATGACCCAAAGCGGCGAACTGCTTGCCTTGTTTCTTCAGGAGAAAGTTCCACCGCGCCTCACCCCAATTGAGACCATTCAACGGTTACGAGAGCAGGGGGCATGGATTTGGGTGGCTCACCCCTTCGATACTCGCCGCAAAGGGCATTGGGATGTAGATATCCTCGAGGAAATCGCTCCTCTTGTGGACGCCATTGAGGTGTTCAATGCCCGTTCTCTTGCCCCCGGTGCCAATCGAAGAGCCCAAGCCTTTGCCGAAAAGCACCGCCTCTTGGGCATGGTGGGTTCGGATGCTCATGCATCCATCGAATTGGGGAAAGCCACTCACCTGCTGCCTGATTTCCACGATGCCGAGAGTCTTCGCCAGGCGATGAAGGTTGCCCAAAGCGAATTCACCCATTCTGCCCCATGGGTTCATCTGCTTTCGCGTTATGCTACCCTGCGAACGAGCCTGAAGAGTACAACGAATCTGTAAACAAACCTTGACCAAACAACGGATATGGATAGAATTAATATACAACTGGGGCGGTGGCGGAACAGGCAGACGCAGGGGACTTAAAATCCTCCGAGGGTGACACCTCTTGTGGGTTCGACTCCCACCCGCCCTATATTTATTTCATAAGGGGGCTGTTAATTTTATAAAAACAACTTCTGGTGTCAATTGAGTAGGAATTGGCAAACCCAGCTAATTGGAGTATGATTTATTGCTATGGCAGGGGCGAATGGCTATTCGCCCCTGCTTAACCGAATATGGAATATCATCCTTCGAATGGAGAAAACCTTATGATCAAGCGTCTTATCCTCTGGATAATCTTGGTGCTCATGCTTGCCTCTTGCCAGTTTTCTACGCCTGAACCCACCACAACGCCAACGGAAACACCCCTTCCTACGGCGACTTTCACACCAACGCTCACTCCAACGGTTACGATGACCTCTACCCCTACACCCACACTCACGCCAACCTATACCCCCACCCCGCCTTATCCCGCCGAGGGAAGTGGTCCTGAGGACTATCCCAGCAACGTCAATCCACTCACCGGTCTCTATGTGACGGATTCATCACTGCTGCAACGTCGTCCGGTTGCCATCAAGATCAACATCGTGCCGCGTTACAATCGTCCGCCCTGGGGGCTTTCCCTGGCTGACATCGTCTATGATTACTATCACAACGATGGTTACACCCGCTTCCATGCTATATACTACGGGAACGATGCCGAACTGGTTGGACCGATCCGCTCGGCGCGCATGCCCGATGATATACTCGTTCGCATGTATAAAAGCCTCTTTGTCTATGGCAGTGCCGATCCACGTGTCACCTACCGCTTGTTCAGCGCCGATTATTACAAGCGCCTGATTTTGGAGAGTGGCCCCTCGATCGTCTGTCCGCCAACCGATACATCACCGCTCTGCCGGGAAGACCCGAGCGGCTATGATTTCTTATTGGCAGGCACGCGCGAAATTCATACATATGCTGTCAGTAAAGGTATTGATGACTCTCCTCAAAACCTAGAGGGGATGTACTTCCACCCCACGCCCCCGGAAAATGGTAAAGATGGAACGCAAATTGCACTGCATTATTCATCGGATTGCTATGCGCGATGGGATTACGATCCAAAAAACAGTCTTTATCTGCGCTATCAGGATGACCAGTACCTCGATCAAGGGCAGATGGAGCAGTATAAACCTCTGATGGACCGCGTGACCGACCAACAAATCTCTGCTGCCAATGTTGTCGTCCTCATTGCACCTCATGCCTACTTCCAACCCCCGCCGGCGGAGATCGTTGAAATTCTGCTCAACGGCAGTGGCACTGCATATGCTTTCCGCGATGGTAAAGCCTACCAGCTCATTTGGAACCACCCGACGCCCGATGGCGTGCTTTACTTGACCTTTGCCGATGGCAGTCCGTATCCCTTCAAACCGGGCAATACCTGGTTCCAAGTGATGGGGCAAAACTCTTTGGTCACCCAACCCCAAGAGGAGACCTGGCGCTTTGAATTTCACTTTCCATAGGCTCATGAAGAGATCGACCGTTCTCCTTGCGTTCCTCTTGGTTACACTTGGCTGCACTTCTGGAATATATTCCAGCACAAATATGGAGACCTCGCAAACCGATGAGACTTGCGAGGTCTCATCATATCCTTCAAGTTCAGAAACAACGCCAATCCTTACTGTAACAGGCGTGCCTACGCCTCTTGCTACTATTGCCCACTCAAGCGAAGGATATACCGCCTCTCCCACGCACGCCTTCAAGCCTGCTCAACTCTTCCCATCCGATGTAGACCCATTGATTCAGCCGATCGTCAGTCCAGCGGTAACTCCACAAGCCATCAATCCGTTGACGGGGTTGATCGTGAGCGACCCGAGTAAATTGGAGCGTCGTCCAATTGCCATCAAGATTTCGAATTATCCACGCAGTGTTCGTCCGCAGAGTGGTTTATCGTTGGCAGATATTGTCTATGAATACTATCTCGAGCAGAATGTCACGCGTTTCATGGCGATTTTCTATGGGAACGATGCTGATAAGGTTGGACCGGTGCGTTCGGGTCGCTTCTTCGATGAACATATCTTTCGTATGTATCAGGCTTTCTACGTGTTTGGGAGCGCAGACGATCGCGTGATGGATTACTTTTTAACTCTTGAAAAATCCGTCATCAACCGTTTTGTGATGGAACAGCCCGAGGATAAAAAGCAAACCTGTAAGGTGGGCGTCAGCGTGCCTCTTTGCCGCGATCGTTCGATTCGCAGTTGGAACAATCTCTTTGTCAATACCTCGGCACTCATGCAACGTATCGAGGAAAAGGGGATTGACAACACCCGACCTAACTTGAGTGGTATGGTATTCGATGAACGGCTCATTCCGGGAGGAAAACCTGCGGGGAGCATTGACTTAGACTATTCTGTTTTCATGTATGCGTTATGGGTTTACGATGAAAATCAGGGGCGCTACCTGCGCTTTGACGATGCCCAGGATAATCTACGTTCTGCTGGCAAGGTCTATGCGCCACTGTTAGACCGATTGACAAATCGGGTCATCGCCGCGGATAATGTGGTCGTTCTCTTCGTACCTCACGAACATTTTCTACAATCGAATTCTACTGAGATCCTCCAGATGCAACTCGTGGACAATGGTCA
>FWPU01001959.1_pt1 | contig 59244 bp, 65 predicted proteins | sample 2228361 | NCBI WGS metagenome assembly FWPU01 (sample SAMEA103939777, study PRJEB20133) | metagenome
GCGCGGCGCTTGAGCCCCCCCCCGCGGCGGCGCACCCGCCCAGCATCGCCGCAGCCCACGCCGCGCGGGATGACCCGAAAGGGCCGGCGTGGTTGCATGGACGGGACGGGGAAGGAGGCAGCCGTGGAGGTCAAGGAGCTCGGGCACATCGTCCTGTACGTGCGCGACCTGGAGCGGTCGGTCCGCTTCTACCGGGACGTGCTGGGGTGGCGGGAGGTGGGCCGGTTCGGCGGGGTCGGCGCGATGTTCTCCTCGGGCCGGACCCACCACGAGCTCCTCCTCCTCGAGGTGGGCGAGGACGCCCCCGGGCCTCCCCCGGGACGGCGCGTCGGCCTCTACCACTTCGGGCTCAAGATCGGGGAGAGCGACGACGAGCTCCGCGAGGCGCTCCGCACCCTCCTGGACGCGGGCGTGCAGGTCGTGGGCACCGCCGACCACACGGTCACCCACAGCCTGTACATCCTCGACCCCGACGGCAACGAGATCGAGCTCTACATCGACGTCCAGCCCGAGATCTGGCGCGAGCACCCCGAGGCCATCGCGTCCCCCGTCCGACCGCTCCGGCTGTAGGTCCAGCGCCCGGGGGGCCGAGCGGCGGGGTCCCGTCGCCACGCCGGCTCAGCCCGCCTCCCCGCCCCCCTCGACGAGCGGTGCGGCGCCCACGTGCGCGGTCTCCCGGAGCGGCACCTCCGGGAGGAGGAGGACCGCCGCGAGCCCGAGGAGCGCGATGGGGAGCGCCGCGAGGAACACGGCGTGGACGGCGTCGGCGATGGCCCCGGTCACGAGGGCCCGGGTGGCCTCGGGGAGGGCCCGGATGGCCTGGGGGCTGTCGGCGAGGCGCGACGGGTCGAGCCCGGCGCCGGCCGGGAGGCGGGCCCGGAGCACCGCCGCGAAGATCGCGCCGTAGAGCGCCACCCCGAGGGTCCCGCCGATCGACCGGGAGAAGTTCACGGCCGAGGTGGCGGTGCCGAGGTGGCGGTGCTCGACGGCGTTCTGCACCGCGAGCACGAGCACCTGCATCACCATCCCCATGCCCACCCCGAGGACGAGCATCGCGGCCGAGGTGTCGAGCCGGCCCGACCCCGGGCCGAGCCGCGACAGCAGGAACGTCCCCGCCGCGGCCACCGCCATCCCCGCGATCGGCCAGGCGCGGTAGCGGCCGGTCCGGGAGATCACCCTGCCCGAGGTGACCGACGATCCCACGATCCCGAGCATCATCGGCACGAGCAGGAGCCCCGAGTTGGTCGCGGTCTGGCCCTGCACGGTCTGGAGGGAGAGCGGGAGGAACACGATGCTCCCGAACATCGCCGCGCCGATCACGAAGCTCCCCGCGGTGGCGACCGCGAACGCCCGTTGCCGGAACAGCGCGAGCGGGAGGATAGGCTCGGCGGCCCTCCGCTCCCAGGCCACGAACGCGGCGAGCAGCGCGAGGGCGCCAGCGGCCAGGCCCAGGGTCTCGGGCGACCCCCAGGGGAAGGTCCGCCCGCCCCACACCGAGACCAGGAGCAGGCAGGTGGCGCCGGCCACGAGCAGCGCCGCGCCCTCGAGGTCGATCCGGTGCGGGCGCCGCGCGAACGGCAGCCGGAGCGCGGACGAGGTCACGACGAGCGCGACGAGCCCGATGGGCAGGTTCACGTAGAACACCCAGCGCCAGCTCAGGTGGTCGGTGAAGAACCCGCCGGCGAGGGGCCCCATCACGCTCGCGAAGGCCCAGACCGCGCCGATGTAGCCCTGGTAGCGCCCGCGCTCGCGGGGGGCGATCACGTCCCCCACGATCGTCATCGTCATCGCCACGAGGCCGCCCGCCCCGACCCCCTGGACCCCGCGGGCCAGGATGAGGTGGAGCATGCTCCCGGCGGCGCCCGCGAGGACCGAGCCCGCGAGGAACACGACGATCGCGGCCTGGAACACGACGCGCCGCCCGTAGAGGTCGCTCACCTTCCCGTAGAGCGGGACCGCCGCCGTCGAGGTCAGGAGGTAGGCGGTGACGACCCACGAGAGGTGCTCGATGCCCCCCAGCTCGCCCACGATGGTCGGCAGGGCGGTGGCCACGATGGTCTGGTCGAGCGCGGCGAGGAGGAGCCCCGCCATCAGCCCGCCCATCACGACCACGATCCCGCGGTGCGTGAGCCCCCCGCCGTCCCGTCCCGCCGCCCGCTGCGCCTCGGCCATCTCCCTCCCCGGTCCCTCGATCCGCCCCCGGGCCTGGGCCCGCGCCGCCCCCGCGGCCACGCGACCCCTCCAGGGTACGAACCGCAGGCGACCCCTGACGCTTCCCGCCGCCGGCGGCCCCGGGAGGGGTCCCCCGGAGCCTCAGATCAGCCGGCGGTCGGAGGCCCAGCGGGAGAGCTCGTAGCGGTTGGAGAGCTGGAGCTTGCGGAGCACGGAGGAGACGTGGGTCTCCACGGTCTTCACCGAGACGAACAGCTCCCGCGCGATCTCCCTGTACGAGTACCCGCGGGCGATGTAGCGGAGGACCTCCCGCTCCCTGAACGTGAGCTGGTCGAGCTCGGGATCGATGGGCGGCGGCGTCCGGCCCGCGAACGCATCCAGGACGAACCCCGCGAGGCGGGGCGAGAAGACCGCGTCGCCCCCGTGGACCCGGCGGATCGCGTCCGCGAGCTCCGCCGGCGAGATCGACTTCGTGACGTACCCCCGGGCCCCGGCCCGGATCACGCGGATCACGTCCTCGGCCGCATCGGAGACGGAGAGCGCGAGGAACCGGAGGTCGGGACGGAGCCGGCCGACGGCCTCCACCACCTCGGCCCCGGACCCGTCGGGGAGCTGGACGTCGAGGAGCACGACGTCGGGGGCGGCCGCCGGGATCGCCTCGAGCGCCTCCGCGACGCTCCCGGCCTGGCCGACGATCGCGAAGCCGTCGCCGAGCTCGCCCTTCACCCCCGCGGCGAACAGCACGTGGTCCTCGACCACGAACACGCGGATCGGCCCGCCGCTCACCGACCGATCCTCGGCATCCGCAGCCGGACCTCGGTCCCGCGGCCGGGGCGCGAGACCACGACCGCCGCACCGCCGTTCCGCCGCATCCGGCCCTCGATGGACTCGACGATCCCCCGCCGGTCGGCGGCCACGGCCCGGGGGTCGAACCCCACGCCCTGGTCCCGGACGTAGGCCGAGACCTCCCCGGGCTCCACCTCGACGTAGACGGACACGCCCGGGGCCCCGGAGTGCTTGGCGGCGTTCACCATGGCCTCCCGCACCGCGTCGACCAGCGCCCGGAGGCCCTCGTCGAGCCGGGCGTCCCCCACCAGCACGAGCTCCACGCGGATGCCGTGCACGCGCTCGACCTCGGCCGCGGCCCGGTCCACGGCCTCCGAGAGGCGGTCGGCGTCCGTCCCCGGGGCCCGCCCGCGCCCGTGGAGCCAGTCCCGGAGCGAGCGCTCCTGCACGCGGGCCAGGCTGCGCATCACCCGCGGGTCATCGGCGCGCTGGATCAGGGCGAGGGTCTGCAGCACCGAGTCGTGGAGGTGGGCGGCGAGCTCGGCCCGCTCCTCCTGGCGGATCCGCTCCCGGCGCTCCTCGGCCAGCTGGCGGACCAGCCGCCAGGCCCAGGGGCCGAGGACGACGGCCAGCCCCACGGCGGTCGCCGCGACGGCGAGCGGCGCGTTCGAGACCAGCCGGAGGGGCGGGTTCGAACCGAAGAACGTGGCGAGGCCCGCGACGATCGGGAGCGCACCGATCCCGGCGCGCCCTCCCCCGACCCCCGAGACCGCCCGCTCCGCGTGGCGGGGCAGGCGGGCCACGACCCTCGCCCACCGCTCCCGGTCGACCGCGTCGCCCTGGGTCCAGAGCACCGCCGAGCCCAGGACGGCCAGGGACGCGGGCCAGACCACGCCGTCGCCGAGCCAGAGGCCCGCCTCCCGGAGCAGGAGGAGCAGGCCGGTCACCACGAGCGCGACGGCGGCGAGCCGCCGGGCCCCGGTCCGCGGCGGGCGCGGCGCGGCCATCGCTCGGATGGCTCACCGTGGGCACGGCCCTGTTCGCGGTGTCCTCCGCCGGGATGCTCGCGAACCTCGGCCTGGCCCGCCTCCCGCTCGTCGCCTACCCGGCCGCCGCCCTCCTCGTGGTGGGGGCGGGGCTCGTGCTCGGCGCCTTCTTCGGCAGGGCCCGGTGGCTCGCCTTCCCCGGCCTCCTGCTCGTCCCGGCGGTCCTCGCCGCGAGCCTGGTCCGGGTGCCGCTCGAGGGGGGCGTGGGCGACCTGATCCTGGTGGCCCGCACGGCCGAGGAGGCGGGCGGGACGTACCGTCGGGCGGTGGGGTCGATCCGGCTCGACCTCTGCCGGGTCCGCGAGGACGCGACCGTGCCGATCTCCGTCCGCACCGCGCTCGGCGACGTCTCCGTGGTCGTGCCGCGCGAGGCGGAGGTCCGGGTCGAGGCCGAGGTCGGCTACGGGCGGATCTCGATCGGCCCGCGGACCCGCGAGGGGTTCTCGCTCCGAGCCGCCGACGTCCTGCCCGCACGGGGCGCGCACGAGGGCCCCACGCTCCTGCTGGACCTCCGCACGGGGTTCGGCTCGGTCTGGGTGTGGCGACCCCCGCCGCCGCCCCGGGACCGGCGCGGGCCCGCCGAGGAGGGCATCCCGAGGGGCTGCGGATGAGGCGCCACCCCCTCGACCCGCTGTCGTTCGTGCTCGGGGCGCTCTTCGTCGTGGTCGGGGCGTCGTTCCTGCCGGGGACCCGCTCGGCGGCCGACCTCTCCCCCGCCTGGTTCTGGGCCCTCCCGCTCCTCGGCCTGAGCGTGTTCATGGTCCTCACGGGCCTCCGGCGGGCGCTCGCCCGGCCCGAGGATCCCGCCCGGGCCGACCGCGAGCACCACGGGCCGCCGCTCTCGGAAGCGGCCGGGGAGGGGGAGCCCCGGGACCCCCGCCCCCCTCCTGAGCGGGCGCCCCGGGTACGTCCGCGGGCGCCCCGGGCACGTCAGCGGGCGCCCCCGAGGCCTCCTCGGCCACGCGCCTGCCGGCCGCCGAGGCCTCCTCGCCCCTGGCCCGGCCCTCCTGGGCGGCGGTCCTCGCCTGCTCCGCCACGGACCTCCCGCCGCCCGGAACCCCATCGTCAGCTGCGCCCGCGGACCCGGCCTGGGCGGCCCCGGTCCCCTCTCCGTCGGGGCAGTGGGACGTGTCGCCGTCACCCCCGCCGGCGGCGGCTGCCACCGCGGCGCCGAACTCGCACCCGGAGATCGAGCCGTCCCGGAGACCGGGGAGGTTCTGCGCGATCGCGCCGAGGACGGCGACCGCGGTCTCGTCGGCCTCCTCGGGGAGCTGGTCCGGCGAGGGGACGTCGTCGACCTGGGCCCCGCGGGCGGGCAGGGTGATGCCCGCCGCCTCCAGGGCCTGCCGGGCCGCCTCGGGCAGCTCGACGACGCCCGCCACCGCGAGCCCGGTGGTGAGGAGCGAGAGGACGACGGCGCCGGCGAGGCCGGCCACGAGGACGCGGAGGGAACGGCTGCGGGACACGGGGATCCACCTCCTGGCGCTCCGGGGACGACCCCGCTCCGCAGGTGCCTCCCCCGCGGGGTCCGGGGTCGGGGTCCGCGCCGCCGCGTCGACGATCGCCGCGAGGTGGCGCCGTGCGATCGCCTCCCCCGGGGCCTCCGCGAGGGCCGCCGGGAGCCCACGGACGAACGCCGCCACGTCGGCCAGCTCCGGGCGGGGCTCCCCGCCATCCAGGAGCCGGTCGAGCTCCTCGTCGCTCACGTCGCGCAGCGGACGGACCATCATCTCGTCCTCGTAAGCGCCCGGGCCCGTCACAGGGTTACGCCCTCCCGCTGGAGCTCCCGCCGGAGCGCGGCGATCGCCCGCCGCTGGAGCTGCTTGACGGCCCCCGGCCGCTTCCCGACCGCCCTCGCCACCTCCTCGATCGTCATGCCGCCGAGCGTCCGGAGCAGCAGCACGTCCTGCTGGTCCGGCGAGAGCCGGGCGATGAGCCGTGCGACCCGCTCGGCCTCCACCGACGAGAGCGCCCGCTCCTCGGTCCAGGCGGCGGGGTCGGGGACCTCGGCCGCCGCCGGGTCCAGCGGCTCCACGGGCCGGCGGGCCCTGGCCCGCCGCTCGTCCAGGAGCCGGTGGTGGGCGATGGTGAGGACCCAGGCCCGGAACGACCGCTCGTCGCCCCGGAACCGGTGGAGATCGCGCACCACCTGGAGGAAGACCTCCCCGGTCAGGTCCTCGGGCTCGGCCGCACCGCGGACCCGCAGGTACCCCAGGACCGAGGGCGCCAGGTCCTCGTACAGCATGGTCCAGGCCCACTCGGCGCCGGCCCGGGCCGCGGCGAGCACGCCTCCGAAGGCCTCTCCGATCGCCATCGTCCCCACGAACGGTATCGGAAGCGGGGCGCCCGTTCCTTCAGGCCGGCACCTTGCGGCGCTCCCGCGCCAGGCGTCGCCGCTCGGTGGGGGTGAGCCCTCCCCACACGCCCTCGGGCTCCCGCCGCCGGAGCGCGTACTCCAGGCACTCCACCCGGACCGGACACTCCATGCACACCCGCTTCGCGGACCGCGCCGCCCGTCCCTTCTCGGGGAAGAACAGCTCGACGTCGAGGTCGCGGCAGCGGGCGTGCTCCTGCCACGCCAGGTTCGGGATCATCGGTCCCCGCCCTCCCTCAGGCTCGCCGTCGGCGCGCCACCCTACGGCGCGGAGGGCCCGGCCGGAAGTTGAGAACGCCTGTGGAATGCGAACCCACAGGTCGGCCCGGGAGGTTCCTTGTCACTCCCCTCGCGACCTGGGCGGACGCCCCTGGAGGGCCTGTGGAAACCCTGTGGACGGAGGCCGCCGGTCAGTTCATCGTGGGGTCCGGGGGCATCGTCGAGAGCAGCACGTACCGGCCGCCCTTCCGCCGGAGCACCGCGCTCCAGAGCGCCTCGGCCCGGTCGGCGAAGATGTCCTCCGGCCAGGCCCGCTCCACGATCCACGAAGCGCCCTCCAGCTCGGCCTCGAGCTGGCCCGGGCCCCAGCCCGCGTAGCCGGCGAAGATCCTCGCCCTGCGGACCGAGCGCGCCACGTCGAGGTCCACCTCGCCCGTCAGGAACCCGATGCCCTCGAGGACCGGGACGTCGGGCCGGGCCGGCTCGTCGAGCTCGGCGAGCAGCACCAGCTCGGTGGGCCGGACCGGCCCGCCGACGTACACCCGCGCCCCCTCGCCGGCCAGGGCGGCGAGCGGCGGGGCGACGTCGGCCACCGGGAGGTCGGTGGGGCGGTTGAGGACGACCCCGAGCGCCCCCTCCCCGTCGTGGGCGCCGACGAGCACCACCGTCCTCCGGAAGTTCGGGTCCTCGAGGCCCGGGCCCGCGACCAGCAGCTTCCCCCGCAGGCTCTCCACGCCCCCATCATCGCCCATGGGGCTGGCGTCGACCGCCCCGCCGGCCCTCTACGCTCACCGCGAGCGCCCGCCACGGGGGGCCCCGTGGTCGGCGCAGGCCGAGGGTCTCGCGCGACGGGGGGAGGCGACGCATGGACGAGCGCTACGAACGCGGGCTGGAGCGGATCGCTCAGGTGCACGGGCGGGCCCAGCGGAGGGTGGTGGAGTCCTGGGGCGACCTCGGGCGGTACGCGATCTCGTTCGCCTACGGCGAGGTGTACGAGCGGCCGGGGCTCTCCCTCCGGGACCGCGAACTCGCGGCGGTCGCGATGCTCGCGGCCCTGGGGCGGGAGGCGCAGCTCCGCGCCCACCTCGCCGCCGCGCTCCGGGCCGGGCTCACCCCCGAGGAGCTCGAGGAGCTCGTGATCCACACCGTCCCGTTCGCCGGCTTCCCCGCCGCGATCGCCGCCCACCAGGCCCTCCGGGACGTGCTCGCGCGCGAGGCCCGGCCGCGCAGGACGGCTGACGGGCGGTGAGCGCTCCGGCCGATCCTCGACCGGCATCGCCCCGGCGGGCGCGGCGGCCGGGGGGGAGGTGGTCCCGCGCCCCGAGGTAGGCTCCGGCCGCGGTGGACGACCTCGAGGCGGCGCGGGCCCGGCGCTGGTGGCGGACGGGGCGGCGGGTCGGGAGCCTGGCCCGGGCCGCCGCGTTCGTCGAGGACGTGGGGTTCGCGCTCCTGTTCCCCAAGGCCGGGGTGGAGCTCCCCTCGCTCTGGGACGCCGCGAGCGACCGGCCGATCCACTCGCTCGGGAAGGAGTGGGGGCCCGACGCCGAACGGGTCTGGGGGTGGAAGGACGAGCTCCCCCGCCGCGGCCTGGCCTGGTACGGCCGGTTCCTGCGGGGACGGCCGTCGTTCCTCTCCCCTGCGCTGCTCGCGGACCTCTACCCGAGGAGCGGGCGGCCCGACGACTTCGACGAGGAGCCCCTCTCGCCCGAGGCCCGGCGGATCGCCCGGATCCTCCTCCGGAGCGGGCCCCAGCCGACCTCGGCGCTCCGGGAGGCGCTGGACGCCCCGGGGAGGCGGGGCGGCGAGCGGTTCGAGGCCGCCCTCACCGAGCTGGGCCGGCGGCTCGTGGTCAGCCACTTCGGGGTGGAGGACGAGGGCGCCGGCTGGCCCTCGGCCGTCCTCGAGCTCACCGCCCGCGCGTTCCGGATCCCCCGGCGGCGGGACCCCGAGCGGGCCCGCCTCCGCGCCGCCGCCCGGTTCCTCGACACCATGGTCCGGGCCCGCCCGGGCGAGCTCGCCGCGGCCTTCGGGTGGACGGCCCGGGACGCCCGGGCGGCCCTCGACGCGCTCGTCGGCCGGGGCGACGCCGTGCGGGCGGGGGCGGCCTTCGCGCCCGCGCCGTCCCGGGGCAGGCCCGGCCCGCGCTGAGGGCGGGTCGCCGACGCCGGCCGTCGCGCGCCGGTTGTCGGCGGCGTGCGCCGTGCGGCACCGTATGCGGCCGTGGACGTCCCCGACCTCTCGGCGGTGCGGGAGCGGTTCCCGGCCCTGGCCCGGACCGGGCCCGACGGCCGGCCGTTCGCGTTCCTCGACGCGCCGGGCGGGACGCAGGTGCCGGCGGTGGTGATCGAGGCGATCGCCTCCTACCTCCGGACCTCCAACGCGAACCTCCACGGGGCGTTCGAGACCAGCCGGGAGACCGACCGGGTGGTCGAGGAGGCCCGGCGGGCGGGGGCGGACCTGCTCGGGGCGGACCCCGGCGAGGTGGTGTTCGGCCCCAACGCGACCACGCTCCTCTTCCACCTCTCACGGTCGATCGCGAAGGAGCTCCGGCCGGGCGACGAGGTGGTCGTGACGCGGCTCGACCACGACGCGAACGTCGCCCCCTGGCTCCTCGCCGCGGAAGAGGCGGGCGCCCGGGTGCGCTGGGTGGACCTCCGAGAGGAGGACGTGACCCTCGACCGGGCCTCGTTCGAGGCGGCCCTCGGGGAGCGGACCCGCCTCGTGGCCTTCACGCTCGCCTCGAACGCGGTGGGGACGATCCCGCCGGCGGCCGCGCTCGCCCGCCTGGCCCGCGAGGCCGGCGCGGTCGTGGTCTGCGACGGCGTCCACCTCGCCCAGCACCGGCTCCTCGACGTCCGGGCGCTCGGGGCCGACGTCGTGGTGTGCTCCCCCTACAAGGTCTTCGGGCCCCACCTCGGGATGCTCTGGGCCCGCCGCGAGCTGCTGGAGCGGTGGCGCCCGGCCAAGGTCCGACCGGCGCCCGACGAACCCCCGGCCCGGTGGGAGACCGGGACCCAGAGCCACGAGGCCCTTGCCGGCTGGACCGCGGCGGTCGACTACGTCGCCGAGGTCGGCCGCGCGTACGGGGGCGCCGCCGCGGGCGGACGGCGGGCGGCGGTGGTCGCGGCCTTCGACGCGATCGCGCGCTACGAGACGGCGCTGGCCGACCGGTTCCTCGCGGGGCTCGACGCCCTCCCCCACGTGCGGCTGTTCGGGATCGGGGACCGCGGCCGCCTCGCCGAGCGGACCCCGACGTTCGCGGTCCGGGTGGGCGCCCAGCACCCCGCGGAGACCGCGGCGGCCCTCGCGGCCCGGGGGGTCTTCGTCTGGGACGGGAACTACTACGCGCTCGCGGTGATGGAGCGGCTCGGCCTGGAGGCGACCGGGGGCGCCGTCCGGATCGGGTTCTGCCACTACTCGACGGTCGAGGAGGTGGACCGGGTCCTCGAGGAGCTGGCCCGGCTCCGCTGAGGACGGTGCGTTTCCGCAGGTGCCGGGGTTGGTAGGATTCCGGGCGTCTCCCCCGTGACCCGAGAGGACGGACCATGCGCATCCTGATCCTGGGCGGCGACGGGTACCTCGGGTGGCCGACCGCGATGCGGTTCTCCCGGCTCGGCCACCAGGTCCACGTCGTCGACAACTACCTGCGCCGCCGGGCCCACGCCGAGGCCGGGACCGACTCGCTCACCCCGATCCTCCCCGACCTCCCCTCGCGCGTGGCGGCCTGGCGCGAGGTCACGGGCCTCGAGATCGGCTGGACCGAGGGCGACCTCACCGACTGGGCGGTCGTGGAGCGGGTGTTCCGGGGGTTCCGGCCCGAGGCCATCGTCCACTACGGCGAGATGCCCTCCGCGCCGTACTCGATGATCGACCGGGAGCACGCGGTCTTCACCCAGACCAACAACGTGGTCGGCACGCTGAACGTGCTGTTCGCGATGCGGGACCTGGCGCCCGACGCCCACCTCGTGAAGCTCGGAACGATGGGCGAGTACGGGACCCCCAACATCGACATCGAGGAGGGCTTCATCGAGATCCACCACAAGGGGCGGTCCGACGTCCTCCCGTTCCCCAAGATGGCGGGCTCCTTCTACCACCTCTCGAAGGTCCACGACTCCCACAACATCCACTTCGCGTGCCGGGTGTGGGGGCTCCGGGCCACCGACCTCAACCAGGGCGTGGTGTACGGGATCGAGACCGAGGAGACCCGCCTCGACGAGCGGCTCGCGACCCGGTTCGACTACGACGAGGTCTTCGGGACCGCCCTCAACCGGTTCTGCCTGCAGGCGGTGATCGGCCACCCGCTCACGGTCTACGGGCGGGGCGGGCAGACCCGCGGCTACCTGAACATCGTGGATACGCTCCAGTGCGTCGAGCTCGCGGTGGCGAACCCCGCCGCCCCCGGCGAGTACCGGGTGTTCAACCAGTTCACCGAGCAGTTCTCGATCGTCGAGCTGGCCGAGCTCGTGCAGCGGGCGGGGAAGGAGTACGGCCTCGAGGTCGAGGTCCGCCACCTCGACAACCCCCGGGTGGAGGCCGAGGAGCACTACTACCGGGCCGCCCACACGAAGCTCCTGGACCTCGGGCTCCGGCCGCATCTCTTGTCGGAGACGCTGATCGAGTCGATGTTCGCGGCCATCGAGCGGTACCGCGACCGGGTGATCCCCGACCGCATCGACCCGGCGATCCGCTGGCGGCCCCTGCCCCCGGCGGGGTAGCGCGTGGTCGCCCTCCGGGTCCTGGGCGGGCTCCTCGCGGTCGCCTTCGTCGCCTGGAGCGTCTCCCGCTACCGGCGCCGGCAGATCTCCCGGCTGTCGCTGATCATCTCGGGGGCGATCGGCCTGGGCGTCGTCCTCCTCGCGGTCGCCCCCGACCTGTTCAACCCGCTCTTCGAGCTCTTCAACTTCCAACCCCGGAGCGGGCGGCGGCTCACCGCGGTGCTGCTGTTCGCGGTGGTGGTCCTGGCCCTGCTCCTGTTCCGCCTCCAGGCCTACGTCGACCAGAACGAGCGGAGCATCCGGCTCCTGGTCGAGGCGCTCGGCGCGAAGGAGTTCGACTGGGACCGGGCCCGGGCGCTGCCGCCGGGGCGGCGGATCGTGGTCGTCTCCCCCGCCTTCAACGAGGCGGAGAACGTGGGCGAGGTGATCCGGGCGCTCCCCGAGGAGGTCGAGGGGTACCGGGTGGTGCCGATCGTGGTCGACGACGGGTCGACCGACGGGACGGCCGAGGCGGCCCGGGAGGCGGGGGCGCTCGTGGCCCGGCTCCCGATCCGCCGCGGGGGCGGGCTCGCGCTCCGGGTGGGCTACGACCTGGCCCTCGCGCTCGGCGCCGACATCGTGGTCTCGATCGACGCCGACGGCCAGCACCTCCCCGAGGAGCTCCCGACCCTCGTGAAGCCGATCGTGGCCGGCGAGGCGGACCACGTGAACGGCTCCCGGATGCTCGGCTACTACGAGGGCGGGCCGCTCCTCCGCCACCTCGGGGTCCACTTCTTCTCCCGGCTCGTCACGATCCTCACCGGCCAGCGGATCACCGACATCTCGAGCGGGTACCGCGCGACCCGCGCCGACGTCCTCCGCAAGCTGGTGCTGGAGCAGGACCAGTTCTGGACCAGCGAGGTGACGATCGAGGCCCTCCGCCACCGGGCCCGGATCGTGGAGGTGCCGGTCACGTTCCTCACCCGGCGGGGCGGGGTGTCGAAGAAGCCGAAGTCGCTCCGCTACGGCTGGAGCTTCCTCAAGGCGATCGCGAAGACCTGGCTCCGGTAGGCGGTCGCTGGCGCGCGTGGGGCCCGCCGGCCCCGGCCGAGCGCCCGGCGGCGGAGACCGGGGGCGGGCCGCCCGCGGCGGGAAGCTCGGCGCCCGTGCTGACGTTCCACGTGGTGTGAGGCTGCTCCGCTGGCTCTTCGGCGCGGCCGTCGTGGGCGCGGGCGCGCTGCTCGCGCTCTCCACCCTGGCCGGGCTCCTCTTCCCACGGGGGCCCGTCGGCCCGTACCGCCCTCCCGCCGGCATCCGGGAGGACTTCCGCCAGCTGCTGGGCAGGGACGACATCCTCCCCATCTACGAGCCGAGCTTCGTCCCGGCCGCCCGGGCTGGCCTGCACCCCGCCGAGCTCGTGATCGGCGTCGAGATCGCGGGCGAGGCCCGCGCGTACCCGGTCGGGTACCTGAACCTCCGGGAGATGGTGAACGACCGGATAGGCCCCGTCCCCTTCCTCGTCACCTGGTGACCGATCTGTCATACCGGCATCGTGTATGACCGGCGGGTGGACGGGAGGGAGCTGGTGTTCGGCAACCAAGGGGCGCTCTACAAGAACGCGATGACCTGGTGGGACCACGAGACCGGCTCCGTCTGGTCCCAGGTGACCGGGGAGGCGCTCTACGGGCCGTTGCGAGGCGTCCGTCTCCGGCAGATCCCCGCCGCCATCGAGACCTGGTCCGCCTGGCGCGCCGGGCACCCGGACACCTCGGTGCTCGTCACCCCTCGCGGCTTCGCCGGGGAGGGGATCACCCCCGACTTCGTGATCGGGGTGCGGATCGGCGAAGCGGCGGCCGCGTTCCGCTTCCCCGCCGTGGTGGAGCGGGGGCTCGTGCAGGACGTCGTGGGCGGGGAGCCGCTCGCGGTCTACGCGACGCCCGAGCAGCTGATCCGGGTCTACTCACGGGACCTCGGGGACCGGGTCGTGGACCTCGTGCTCCGCGGGGGCCTCCTCGTGGATCCCCGCACCGGGACGGCCTGGGACCCCCGGACGGGCCGGGGGGTGCGCGGGCCGCTCGTGGGCCGCTCGCTGTCACCGATCCCCTGGGCCTCGTCGTTCGACTGGGCCTGGGCCGACTTCCACCCCGACAGCAGGTTCGTGGGCTGACGGCGCCTACCCCCCGCCCCGGGGCGCCGTCTCACGGGCGATCCGCCGGCCCGCCTCCCATGTCCTCGGCCGTCGGCCACCGCGGCTCCCGCGACCCCCGGAACACCCTCCAGGCCCGCAGGCGGCCCCGAGGGTTCGCCACCTGGGACAGCGGGGGCCAATCCGGGACCACGGGGACCCCGTACGCGAGCGCCAGGGGACCCAGCTCGAGGGGGTCCCCCACGAGGGCCGCCGGGTAGGCGAACTGGGCGCGCCAGCCCTTGGTCCCCTCGATGACGCGGCCCCACAGCTTCACCACCCCCACCGCGGCGCCGCCGGGTGGGAGATCGGCGGGATCGGCCATCCCCCAGATGCCGCAGTTGCAGGTCCGCACGGGAGCCTCGTGGTTGCCGCGGCGCCGGAACAGGAGGTTCCCGGGGGACAGGCACCGGGCCTCCAGCGCCTGCCGGATGGGCCACGGGGTCGGAGCCGACGTCGACCACAGCCGCCCGCCCCGCACCGACCACGCCCGCGCCGCGAGGATGGGGCCGACGACGAGTTCGCTCACGCCGGGACCCCGTCCGGCTCCCGGACCGGCTCCGCCGGGACCTCCGTCGGGATCTCCCGCGGCACCGGCTCCTCGAGCGGCACCACCTCGATCTCCCGCTGCGGCTCACCGATCGACGTCGCCCTCATGCCGCCTCCACGCCGGGTGGTTCGGGGGTCGCGCCACCGTAGCAACCGCCGGTCGCGCGCGTCAACGACCCGCGCCCGCCCGGGTGGCGGCGCCCACCCGTCGTGGGATGCCGCTACCCGACCGCCCTGGCGCGGGCCGCGGGGGCTGCCCGCCCGTCAGCCGGCGAGCCACTTGGGCCCGCGGGCCCGTCGCTCGCGGCGGGGCCGGGCGAGGCGGATGGCGTACGACAGCACGTCCTCGGCGCACGCCTCGCAGAACCCCTCCTGGGCGACCAGCCGCCCGCGGAGCAGGTCGCGATCCTGCCTAGCGAGCTCCGAGCCGTCCTCGAAGGCGGTGAGGGTGGGCGCCACGTCGCGCCAGGCGGGGGCCAGGACCAGCTCCACCGCCTCGTCCATGCGCGGGTCGGCCCCCCGGAGCGGTCCGCCCAGCCGGTCGCGCGCCCGGCGCAGCCCCCAGAGCCACTCCTCACGGAGGTCGGTCCGCCAGTAGCCGGGCACGCCCAGCGCCTCCTCGAGGCGGCGCAGGGAGCGGAGCTCCCGCTCGTCCGTGCCGCCCGCCCAGCGCTCGAGGTCGCGGAGGCCGTCCCGGATCATCGCCTCGGCGACGTCCGGGTAGCCGGGGACCGTCGCCCGTCGGATGGTCTTCCGGACGAGCTCGTCGTGTTCCTCCCGGGCCAGGCGGAACAGGCCGACCCAGGCCTCCCGCTCCTCCTCGCGGAAGGCCGCCCGCTGCGACAGCCCCTGCCAGAGCGCCTCGAGCGCGTGGACCCCGCTGAGGCAGACGGGCACCCCCGCCAGGGCGTTGGACAGCTGGGTCATCATGAACCGGGGCGACAGGCCTCCCAGGCCCTCCTCGGGGGCCGCCGCCCGGAGCCTCTCCAGCTCCCCCGGTCCCGCGTCCCTCACGAACCGCCCGTCGTAGACCCAGAGCTTGCGTTGGAGGCCACCGCCGGTCTTCGCCAGGCGCGACAGCACGGCCACGGTGGCGACGGTCGGCAGGGCCAGGGGCGAGATGTGCAGGCCGCGGAGGTCCGTCGAGCGCAGCATCTTCTCGTAGATCCGGACCTCGTCCCGGACGGAGAGGACGTAGCCGACCCGGACGACCACCAGCCGGTCCAGGAGCGCCGCGGCCTTGGGTTCGCTCACCATGGCCTCGAGCTCCCCCAGGTTGCTCTCGCCCACCAGGACGACGTCGGCGTACATCGTCCCGGGCCCGCTCACCTTGAGCAGCCGCTCCTCGCTCACGGTGAGCAACGTGGACAGGAACCGCTCGTCCATCTTGAAGATCTCGACGAGGTCGGCGAGCCCCCGGTTCGCCGCGTTCAGCGCCCCGTCCAGGCGGAACGCCCGGCGCGCGGCGGGGATCGACGCCCCCTCCAACAGCGTGGGGTCCACCTGCCCCACGAGGCGGGTGAGGTCCTCCGACCCCGGGTCGGTCGCCACGAAGGTCCCGATCCCCACCCCCTCGGCCTCGCTGAACACCACCCGCTCGACCGGAACCCGTGCGATGTCGCCCCCGTACACCTCCCGCACCAGCCAGCGGCAGTAGGGGCAGAGGTCGCCCTCGACGTGGATGCCCTCGAGCGCAGGCCGGTGCGCCGGAGGGATCAGGTGGAGGGGGTCCTCCTGGACCGGGCAGCCCTTGATCGCGTACGTGGCTCCTTCAGGGGTCGTCGTGTACCGCTCGAGCCCGCGCTTCAGGGCGTTGACGAGGGTGGACTTCCCGGAGCCGGGGGGCCCCACGATGAACAGGATCCGCTTGCGCATGTCCAGGCGGCGGGCGCCCGCCGCGAGGTAGTCGACGACCTGCCGCACGGCGTCGTCCGCCCCGAACAGCTCATCGCGGAACAGCTCGTACCGCGCCCGCGCGTCGGGCGCCGCTTCGACCCCCGCCTCGACCACCATGTCGTGCAGCCGGGCGTGCGCCAGGCGGGCCAGGCGCGGGTCGGCCCGGACCTCCTCGAGGTAGGACTCGAACGGCAGCTCCCGCGAGAGCGCCGCTCGTTCCTGCCGGATGGCCTCGAACACGTCCTGGCCCATCGCGAGCCCCCCGGGCCGGCCGGGAGGCCGGGTGCGCCCCGACCTCCCGACCGGACCGTTCCTCCGCCCTCGGGTCCGGGAAGCGGCGCGCTCCTACGTCAGGACGCCGAAGGGGGGGCCGAACCCGACCGCGGCGATGGCGGCGCCGAGCACGAGCACCACCCATCCCGCGAACGAGCGGAAGCCCCGCACGGTGGGGATGAGCGCCCCCGACACGAAGACCAGCACCGCCGCCAGCGCCGTCAGGAGGGCCCCGACGCCGAACGCCCCCACCGCCTCCCTCGAGGCCGCCAGGCCGGACAGGGCGGCTGCGAGGAACCAGAAGAGGCTGTAGAGGCCCAGGGTCCGTTCGCCTCCGACCTCCGCGCGGACGGTGGCCGTCGCGAGACCCCCGAACACCGCGCTCGTCGCGGCCAGGGCCCAGATCGGCACGGACGGCTGGCCGGCCGCGGCGAAGATCGCCACCCCGCCGAGGACCGCGGCCGCGGCCCCCGTGCCGATCGCGGACGTGCGGCTGTCGGTGAGCCCACCCCAGTACCATCCCAACGTCGCCAGGGTGGCACCGACCAGGATGAGCACCAGCTCACCCATGGCTACCTCCTTTCCGAGCCCGTCTCGTTGGTTGGTCGAACGAGCCCCACCCGGGAGGCGTGCGCCTCCGACCGGCGACGGGCGGATCCCCGCCGATCCCTCCCCCCCGGGAGGCCGAGATCATCCACCCACCTCGGCCCACAGGCCTCCTCCGACCGGCGGACGAGCTTCTAAAAGAAGTATGAATCATCGATTGAGAACTGGGAAGCCCCGCCGACGCCGCACGGACCGGCCCGGTCACCGGGACGGCATCGCGGCGGCGACGGCCCCCGCGAGCTCGGCGTTCGCCTCGAGCAGCGCGAGGTTCGCCTCGAGGCTGCGGCCGGCGGTCCGCTCGGCGAGGCAGGCCAGGAGGAAGGGGGTGCGGGCCTTCCCGGAGACGCCCAGCCGGTCGGCCTCGGCCTCGCAGGCGCGCAGGGCGGCGGCCACCTCCGCGGCCTCCATCGCCCGGGCCTCGTCGATCGGGTTGCAGAGCAGCACGGCCGCCCCCACCCCGAGCTCCCGGCGCGCGGCGGCCACCCGGGCCGCCTCCTCCGGGCTCTCGACCCGGTGCTCGAGCGCCACCGGGGCCTCCCGGACCACGAAGAACGGGAGGCGGCCGCACCGGTGGCCGACCACGAGGATCCCGAGCTCCTCGAGCCGTTCGGCCGTGGCCACCGGGTCCACGATCGACTTGGGGCCGGAGCACACGACGAGCCCCGGCGTGCGGGCCAGCTCGACGAGGTCCGCGGAGACGTCGGCCGTCCCCGGGTGGACCCCGCCGATGCCGCCGGTGGCCACCACCTCGATCCCCACCCGGTGCGCGGCCCAGAGCGTCGCCGAGACCGTGGTCGCCCCGAGGCCGCCCCCGGCCACGGCGGCCGGCAGGTCCCGGCGGGCCACCTTCGCCGCGGCGCCCGGGGCCGCCAGGCGTTCGAGCGCATCCTCCCCCAGGCCCACCACCACCGCGCCGCCCTCGAGCGCGACCCAGGCCGGCACGGCGCCCCCCCGGCGGACCGCGAGCCCCATCGCCGCCGCCGCCTCGAGGTTCCGGGGCGCGGGGAGCCCGTGGGCCAGGACGCTGGTCTCGAGCGCCACCACCGCCCGCCCCTCGTCCAGGGCCGCCCGCACCTCGTCGGAGAGCCGGAACGGCCCGCTCACGGCCACTGCTCCCCCGACGCGGCGACCCGCCTCCCGGCCGCGCAGGCCCGTCGGAGCGCGTCGGCCGGCGACCCCCCGAGCGCGAGCGCCGCGAGCAGCACCCCGTCGAACGCGTCGCCCGCCCCGGTCGCGTCGGCGTCCGCGACGGGCTCGACCTCCCCTCGGAGCGGGCCCCCGTCGATCCACCCGACCGCCCCCCGCGGCCCGAGCTTCACGAACGCCCCCCGGCGCCCCCGGGCGAGGCGCGCCGCGGCCGCACCGGGCTCCTCCCCCGCGAGCACCTCGGCCTCGCGCTCGTTCGCGAACAGGAGGTCGGCGCGGGCGACGGCTTCGAGGAACCGGTCCGGCCCGAAGGCCTCGAGGAGCGGCCAGGAGGCCGCGTCCACCGCCGAGACGGCTCCCGCGGCCCGGGCCAGCGCGGCGAGGGCGGCCTCCCGCGAGCCCTCCGCCAGCACGAGGTAGCCCGAGACCAGCACCGCGCGGGCGTCCAGCCGCTCGGGGAGGTCGGCCGGGGCGAGCCGGTCGTTGGCACCCCGGTCGGCCACCATCGAGCGTTCCCCGCCCGAGCGGACCACGAGCATCGTCCCCGTCGGGGCGGCCGGGTCCACCGCCAGCGCGGCCTCGACGCCGCGGGCAGCGACCGCCTCCCGGAGGAGCCGTCCCGCGAGGTCGTCGCCCACCCGGCCGTGGAGCCGCACCCGCGCCCCGGCGTGGGCCGCCCACACCGCGGCGTTCGCCCCCGACCCGCCGGGGCGGAGGCGGACCGAGCCGTGCACGTCCCCGCCCGCGGCGAGCGCGGGCGCCGCGACGCTCACGTCCACCATGACGTCCCCCACCACCGCGACGTCCACGCCCGGGCCAGCTCCCACCGGGGCGCCCTACCGGCGGGCCAGCGCCTCGAGCGCGTCGGCCTCGGTGACCTTCCGCCGGCGGAAGTTCCGCAGCGCGAACCGGTCGCACGCGGTCTCGGCCGCCGCCTTCCTCCCCAGGCGCTCCTTCAGGTACCAGTGCATCCACTCGTGGAGGTAGAGGAACCGCAGCACCTCGCGGGGCGTGCGGAACGTGAGGCCCTCGGTGAGCCAGATGAACCGCAGGCCCTTCCCCGGGCGCCGTCGGGCTCCGTAGGGGACCACCTCACCGAACGCCAGGAACGGCTGGGGGAGCTGGAGGACGATCTCGCGGGCCTCGAAGTCGGTCCAGGCGGCGAGGTGCGGCTTCTCGCGGTAGCGGAGGGGCCGGACCACGACCCGGTAGCCCCGGGCGGGCGGCAGGCCGGAGAGCATCCGCCGGACGCGGTCGGTGGGGAGGTCGGGGACGTCGGAGCGCACGCGCATGGCAGGACGAAGGATAGGGGGCGCCGCCGACGTCAGCCGGCGCCCTGGGCCACGGGCTCGGGCAGCCCGGCGAGGAGCGCCCGGACCGCGGCCGCGGGGTCCGGCGCCTCGGTGACCGCGCGCACCACGACCACCCGCCGGGCGCCCGCGGCCACCACCTCCGGCAGGTTCGCCGGCGTGATGCCCCCGATCGCGAACCACGGCCGGTCCACGGTCCGGGCCGCCCGCCGGACCAGCTCGAGCCCGGTCCCGGGCCGGCCGGGCTTGGTCGGCGTCTCCCAGATGGGCCCGGCCGTGAGGTAATCGGCCTCGGGGGGCGCGAGGTCGTGGTCCTCGGGCGCATGGCAGGAGAGCCCGATCAGGGCTTCGGGCCCGAGGATCCGCCGGGCCACGGCGGGCGGGAGGTCGTTCTGGCCCAGGTGCACCCCGTCCGCGCCCGCGGCGAGCGCGACGTCGGGCCGGTCGTTCACGAGGAACAGCGCGCCGTGGCGGGACGCCGCCGCCCGGAAGACCTCGGTCCACCGCAGGAGGTCCCCGGCCTCCGCGTCCTTCTCCCGGAGCTGGACCAGGTCGACGCCGGCCGAGAGGATCGCCTCGAGGAAGTCGGCCAGGTCGCCCCGCCCCCGCCGGGCGTCGGTGACGACGTAGAGGCGCGAGCGGGCGAGCCGCTCCCGCCGCCAGGCGCCCACGTCGCCCCCGCCCGCCACCGCGCGCACGAGCTCCACCCGGTCGCCGGGGGCCAGGGTGACCTCCGCGTAGCGGGCGCGCTCCACGGGCTCGCCGTTCCGCTCCACGATCACGAAGCGCGGTTCGAGCCCGAGGGAGCGGATCAGCGCCTCGACCGTCGCCCCCTCCGGGACCTCCCGGGGCTTGCCGTTCGCCAGGACCTCCACGCTCCCAGTGTAGGGATCCGCCCCCCGGGGGCCAGGGACCAGAAAAGTCGAAAAAGTTCCCCGGATCGTGAGCCCGATCACTGCAGGGGAAACGGATCCCCGGTAGCGTCCGGAGCATGAGCGTTGGTGCCGCCGAGCTCGAGGCCCGGGCCCGGGAGGGGGCGCTCCCCCCGGGCGCGGCGGCCGCCGGGGAGGCCCCGCCCCCCGAGGGCGCGGCGTCCCCGGAGGCCCCGCCCCCCGAGGACCCAGACCCCTGGGCCGTCCACGAGGAGGCCCTGGCCCGCCTGGATGGGGCGGCGGTGGCCCTCTGCCGGGCGGCCGCGGCGTTCCTCGAGGAGGTGGCGGCGGCGTCGGGGAGGGTCCGCCCCTGGCAGGAGGGCTACCAGGACCTCCCCCACCTCGTGGCCTCCCGCTACGGGTTCGCGGCCTGGAAGGCCCACCGGGCGGTGGAGGCGGCCCGGGCCCTCCGCGGCCTCCCGGGGATCCGGGGGGCGCTCCGCCGGGGCGAGCTCTCCTTCGACAAGGTCCTCGAGCTCTGCCGGTTCGCGAGGCCCGGGGAGGAGGAGCGGCTCCTGGCCTGGGCCCGGGGGGCGTCGGTGGGGGAGGTGCGCTACCGCGCCGACCAGCTGAGGGCGGCGGGGGCCAGGGAGGAGCGGCGGCTCCAGGCCTCGCGCTCCCTGCGGTGGTGGCACGAGGAGCGGGCGTTCCGGCTCTCCGCCGCCCTCCCCCCCGCCGACGGCGCCCTCCTGGTCCGGGCCCTGGAGGAGGCGACCCGGGAGGTGCCCCTCCTCCCGGGGGAGGGATCCCCCTCCCCCCTCGAGGCCCGCCGGGCCGACGCCCTGGTGACCCTCGCCCGTGCCTACCTCGGGGGGCGGGAGCGCCCGGTGCCCGCCACGGTCGTGGTCCACGCCCGCTGGGACGCCCTCACCCGGGGCCGCCGGGGCGCCCACCTGGCCGAGGGGGTGGCCCTCAACCCCGAGGTCGCGAGCCGGCTGGCCTGCACCTCGAAGATCGAGGTCCTGTTCGAGGGGGAGGATGGGCGGGTGCTCGCCCGGTCCGCCCTCCGCCGCCGGCCCCCGGCCTGGATGGTCCGGGAGCTCCTCCGCCGCCGCCCCTGCTGCGCGTTCCCCGGCTGCGGCAGGCGGCGCTACCTCGAGATCCACCACCTCCAGTCCTTCGGGCGCGGGGGGCCCACCACCCTCGAGAACCTCGCCCCGCTCTGCGCCTTCCACCACAAGCTCCCCCACGAGCTGGGCTGGGGGTTCCGCCGGGCGGGGGGACGCGAGGTCTGGACCCGGCCAAACGGCATGCCCTACGGGCCCGGGCCCTCCCCGCCCCCGGAGGTCGTGCCCCGGTGCTGAGCGCTCTTCGGCGGACTTCCGTGAGGCGGCGCAGCGCGTCCGTGTGCTCCTGCCCGTCACGGCCGCGCGCGCCTTCCATCTTCCTGGTCCATCACCCGAGCGAGGGTGCCCCCGGTGGCCGGGCAGGCTGGCTCCTCGCCGCCCCCGCAGAGGAGCGCCGCCACGCCGCCGTCCACGCCCCTCTGCCCGAGGTCGATATGGGCGGCGCTCGTGGTCCTGGTGAGGCCGGAGTAGATGAGCTCCCACTCGAGCGTGGTCCAGGGCTCGGCCATGCCGCGGCTGCCGGCGGTTGCACGGGAGACGGACACCCCGGTACGGTTCGGGCATGGATGCTCAAGAAGTCATCGGGATCGTCGCCAGCGTGGGGATCTTGGTCGCCTGGCTGCTCTTCATGGGGTTCCTCGCTCACCAGCTCGGGCTCGAGGATCTCAGGTGGCAGCTCAAGGACCTCGACCGACGTCTGCGCAACCTCGAGGAACGAGTGAGGGGGCCGAGCCCTCTGTCCTTGGAGAGGCGTCTCGATGAGCACGAGATCTCGCACCTCCAGTGGCCGACCACCCGGTCCCTCGAGGCGAGGCTGGAATCGCACGAGCGGAGCTACTACGCTCACCCCTGGCCCCCAGCCGGCCGCTGAACCACACCCGCGCGCGGCCCGCTGCGTCCGCCCGCGGTCCCGGCCTCCCCCTCGCGCCTCGAGCGGGACCTCGCGCCGTGTCGGAGGGGCCTGCTAGGGTTCGGGACGATGGGAGCGGCGATCTGGACGGCGATCGCGATCCTCGCGGCCTCGAGCCTGGGGTCGCTCTTCTACCTGGGGGCTCGCATCGACGCCCTCGGGGCGCGGCTCGACGCCCGGATCGACGCGCTCGACGCCCGGATCGACGCGCTCGGCGCCCGGATCGGCGCCCAGGCCGCCGAGATCCGGGAGCTCCGTACCGACCTCGACGCCCGGATCGGCCCGCTCGCGGTTCGCCTCGACGACCACATCCGCCGTCACGCCGGCTGACGCGAGTACCGGGAGCGGTTCATCGATCGTGTCATCGCCGAAGCCCTCGCGGAGCTGCCCGCCGTCCTCGTGGTGGGCCCCCGCGCGGCGGGCAAGACCACCACCGCCTCCCGCCACGCGGCCACGGTGGTCAGGCTCGACCGTCCCAGCGAGGCCGCGGCGTTCCGGGCGGATCCGGACGCCGTCCTCCGCGGCCTCGAGGAGCCGGTCCTCCTGGACGAGTGGCAGGTCGTGCCCGAGGTCCTGGGGGCGGTGAAGCGAGCGGTGGACGAGGATCCCCGCCCGGGCCGGTTCCTCCTCACGGGCTCCGTGCGCGCGGCGCTGCGGGAGCAGATGTGGCCCGGGACCGGGCGCCTCGTGTGGGTGACCCTGCACGGGATGACCGTGGCCGAGCAGTTCGGCGCGCTGCCGGCGAGGTCGCTCCCCGAGCGGCTCGCGTCGGGGGAGGAGCCCGCGGTCCCGCCCGCGGTCCCCGATCTCCGCGGCTACATCGAGCTCGCGCTCCGCAGCGGGTTCCCCGAGCCGGCCCTGCGGCTGTCCGAGCGGGCCCGGCGCCGATGGCTCGGGTCCTACGTGGACCAGCTCATCGCCCGGGACGTTCCCGCCGTCGGCGGGCGACGGGACCCCGCGCGCCTCCGGAGGTTCCTGGAGGCGTACGCGCTGACCTCCGGGTCGGTGGTGCACGACACCACGCTCTACGGGGCGGCCGGCGTCCAGCACAAGACGGGCCGGGTCTACGAGGGGCTGCTGCAGGACCTGTTCGTCGTCGAGGCCGTTCCCGCGTGGAGCACCGAGCGCTTGAAGCGGCTCGTTCGGTCGCCGAAGCGGTTCTTCCTCGACCCCGGCCTCCTCGCGGCGCTGCTGGGCGCGGGCCCCGACGACGTGCTCCTCGACGGCGACCTGCTCGGGCGGGTCCTCGAGACGTTCGTCGCGGCCCAGATCAGGGGGCAGCTCGCGGCCGCGGCCGCGCCACCGCGCCTGTTCCACCTGCGGGAGCAGAACGGCCGTCGGGAGGTCGACCTCCTCGTGGAGGTGGACGGGCGCCGGGTCGTGGGGGTGGAGGTCAGGGCCACCGCGGCGCCCACCCGGGCGGACGCCCGTCACCTCGCCTGGCTGCGCGACCGGCTCGGGGAGGGGTTCGCGGCGGGCGTCGTGCTCCACACCGGCAGCAGGCCGTACGTCCTCGACCACCGCATCGTCGCCACGCCCATCTGCTCGCTCTGGGCGGCCTGAGGCGCCGTCCGAGCCGCCACCGCGGGACGGGCCGCGGGCGCCCCGGCCACGAGCTCCACGGCCCGCACGCCCCACACGCTCCAATCGGGGAAGTCGCCGGCGGCGACGAACGCGATCGAGTTCTCCGCCCCGTCCCGGAGCACCTCGTCGGGGAGGGTCACGGAACGCGTTGCGCTCCAACGGTTCCTGCGCCCGGCGGTGAGGTCGGCCACCTTCCGCCAGTTGGCCCAGACAGAGACCTCGCCGGCCTGGAGGTCGAAGAGCTGGAACCGGAGCGTCCAGCCCCCGGCGAGGGGGCCGGCCCGGAAGAAGACCTCCTTGGGGTGGGTGCGGTCGCCGCGGGGGAGGTTCCCCATCGCCGGCGTCCCGCCCACCGGGACCGGGAGCGGCGGCGACTGGCGGGGGTTCACCGGGAACCCCGCGAGCTCTGCCCAGTCCTCCGGCCCGCTCGTGTCGAAGTCGTAGAGGCTCGCGCCGAGGAGCCCGTGCTCCCGCGCCGCGCGGACGTAGCCCTCCACCTCCCCGGCGTCGAGGTCGTTCGCGATCCCCCCGATCGCGTGGATCGGGACGTTCGCGATCCCGGTCTGCTCCCGGATCAGCTCGACCGCCCGCCGGACGTAGGCGTACGAACGGGCCCGGCCCTCGACGTCGTAGCCGAAGTAGGTCATGGGCAGGAACACGTCGTAGATCCCGGCCAGCTCCCGCCAGGGGAACCCGGGCCAGCGGTCGGGGTAGACGAGGAGCCGCACCGGGTTCGGGGTGATCGCCCCGAGCGGGTAGGCTGGCCCGACCAGCTCCCGGATCCGCCGGGAGAGCCGCAGGAGCCGCCGGGTCCGCTCGGCGGGATCGGAGACCACCGTCGCCTCGATGTCGAGGGCGAAGGAGTCGAACCGCTGCCCCGACGGGCTCTCGAAGTCGATCGCGGCCCGGGTCCGGCGGAGGTCGCGGCGGAGGTTGGCGAAGCCCGGGAGGTACCAGGCCACGATCCGCATCCCCGCGGCGTGGGCGGCCTCGATGAACCGTCCCGCCGCCTCCCGCCACACGACGACCTGCTCCCGCGAGAAGTTCGAGGTCTCGAAGTAGACGGTGCGGACCCCGTAGGCGGCCATCTGCTGGACGGTCCCCTCGGGGTCGGCCATCTGCGCCTCGTCGTAGATGTCCACCCAGGCCCCCAGGCCACGGTAGGCGGCGAGGGGCGCGCCCCGGCCGGCCCGCGCCGGGAGCGGCGAGCCCGCCGGCAGGGCCGCGGCGAGCAGGAGCGCGAGCGCGAGCCGTGCGCCCCGGGTCACCTGGCCACCCACGCCTCCCCCGGGTCGGGGCCGGGGAGCACGAGGAGGGCGTTGGTCACCGCCCGCTCGCTCCCGCCGGAGGGGCGGTTCACGACCTCGCCCTGGACCCACACCGTGGTGGACCCGCCGCCGTCGAGGTTCACCGCCCACCGGGCGCCGAGGCGGAGCATGAACCGGGCCAGCTCCCCGAGGGACATCCCCACCGACCAGTTCGGTTGCCTCCCGTCCACCGCGACCAGCAGGACCCGGCCGTCGGCGGTCACCCCGGCCGCGGTCCGGGGGTGGCGGCGGCAGAACGAGGCCGTGCAGGACCCGAGCACGACCTGCCCGTCGGCCACGAGCATCGGCACCCCGCCGATGGCGTCCAGGGCCCGGGGCGAGCCCACCGACCATGACACGGTGAGGGCCTCGCCGGGGGTGAGGGAGCGGAGGAACAACGCCTCCTCGGTCCCCGGCTGGGCCGAGAGCACGAGCCCCCCGGCCACCGCCATCCCGTCGGCGTCGCACTCCACCCGGTCCACGGCGTGCGCGAGGGAGACCGCCGCGTCGTCGACCTGCGGGCGCCCGGCCGGGACGAGCCGCGCGTTGCAGGCGAAGGCGGGCGGGGACTCCTCGCCCCCGCCCCGCTCGGTGAAGGCCGCGAGCTCGCCCAGGGCGGGCGGGCCCTGGTTCCACCGGGAGATCGCCCACCGCTCGCCGGTGTCGGCCTCCAGGACCTCCGCGGAGACCCGGGGCTGGACGATCCGGACGGTCTCGTCGTCGGCGATCGTGAGGAGCGTGCCGAGCACCCGGGAGGTCTGGACCAGCTCCCCGTCCTCGGCGTAGGGGTGGGCGGGCCGGCCGCTGAACGAGCCGAAGTCCCCGTTCACCGCGGCGAGGGCGCCGTGGCGGGCGGCCATCGAGGAGGTCCGCTCGATCGCGCCCAGCCGGTCCTGGGCCAGGGCGACGTCGAGGGTGAGGTCCTGCCGGGGGTCGACGGTGAGCACGTAGATCCGCCGGGGCGCCCTGGGCTCGACGATCCTGGTGAGCGTGAGGCCGGGGGCGATGACCCGGACCCATTGCTTGGTGCGGCCGCCGGCCACGGCGGGGGCCTGGGGGTGGGTCGCGATCAGGACCGACGCCGCGACCAGCGCGACCCCGGCGCCGTCGAGCCTTCCCCGGAGCCGGTGCAACACCCGCCGCATCCTATCGGTTGACGTGCCCGGCATCAGCCCCCTAGGGTCATCCGGGTGTTCCGGCCGTCCGCCCGCACCAGACCCTCCGGGCCTCCCGCCGGGTTCCCCTCGACGGCCGGGTGCCGCGCCGGGCCCCCCGCGAGGACCGCCACGCGTGGCGCCGGAGTCCCCACGACGACGGCCGGGTGCCGCGCGGGGGCCGACACCCGAGCCGTCGCGTTCCTCGCCGTCGCGCTCCTGCTCGGTGGGCTCGTGCTCGCGGTGCCTGCGGCGCCCGCCGGCGCGACCTTCCCGGGGGAGGCCGGGCGGATCGTGTTCCGCTCCGCGCGGGACGGGGACGCCGACCTCTACGCGGTGGGGGCGGGCGGCGGGGCGCCCGAGGCCCTGACCCGGACCGACGCCGACGAGCTCGACCCCGCCCTGTCGCCCGACGGGCGTCGGATCGCGTTCGTCCGCCGGCCGCGGCCGGGCGGGCGGACGGACCTGTTCGTGGCGAACGCGAACGGGACCGGGAGGGTGCGGATCACGGCCAGGCCGCTCTCCGAGCGGCAGCCCGCGTGGTCTCCCGACGGCACCCAGCTCGTGTTCGCGAGACGGGAGTCGCCCGGGGGACCCTTCCGGCTGTTCGTCGTGAACGCCGACGGCTCGGGGCTCCACCAGCTCACGGTGGGGCCGAAGGGCGACGACCTGGCCCCCGCGTGGTCGCCCGACGGCTCGCTGATCGCGTTCCACAGCACGCGGGCCGGGGGGTTCCCCGAGCTGTACACGATCCGCCCGGACGGGGGCGGCCTCGCCCGGCTCACGCAGAACGGGGAGGTGGACGCGAACCCCTCGTGGTCGCCCGACGGGTCCCGCCTGGTCTTCGAGCGCTGCTGCGCGTCGGGGAGCTCCGACCTCTGGACGATCGGGCGGGACGGCTCGGGGGCCGCGCCCCTCGTCGCCACCGCCGACGAGGAGTTCGACCCCGCCTGGTCGCCGGACGGGACGCGGGTGGCCTACGCGGCGTTCACCCCGGGGGTGGGGGACCGGGACGTGTGGGTGGCGAGCGCGGACGGCACCGGGGCCGTGCGGCTCACCGACGACCCCCGCTCGGACCTCTCACCCGACTGGCAGGCCCTCCCGCCCTGCACGCTCGACGGGACCGCGGGGCCGGACTCGCTCTCGGGCACGCCGGGGCCCGACGTGATCTGCGGGATGGGCGGGGACGACGTGATCGACGCGGGGGAGGGGGACGACGTCGTGATCGCGGGACCCGGGAACGACGTCGTCGCCGGGGGCGGGGGACGGGACGTGGTCTACGGGGAGGGGGGCGACGACGCGCTCTCGGGCGGCCCGGGGTTCGACGTGCTCGACGGAGGGCCGGGCTCGGGGGACGTCTGTTCGGTCGAGCAGGACGGCGGGGCGGCCTTCCGCTGTCCCTGACCGAGGGGGGGCACGCTGCCCGACGACGCACGGTCGGCGGGAAGGGCGCCACCCGTCGACTGCGTCTGCCTGGACCGGTCCGTGTCGGACCGCCGTGGTAGCGTTCGCACCGGTATGGTCGGCGTGGCCTGGGCCGCGATCGCGCTGCTGGCGGCGACCCTGCTGGGGACGCTCTGGCACCTCGGCGGCCGCATCGACGCGCTCGCCGCCAGGATCGACGGCGTCGACGCCCGGATCGACCAGCTCGCCGGCCGGATCGACCAGCTCGCCGGCCGGATCGACCAGCTCGCCGGCCGGATCGACGCGCTCGGCGCGCGCCTCGACGCACGCATCGACGCGCTCTCGGCGCGGATCGACGCCCACCTCGAACAGCACCGGGCCGGGTAGAAGCTCGGGGCCGACGCCGGCCCGTTCGCGCCTCACATCCGGACCTTCGCCCCTCCCGGGGTCGCCCTTCGACCTCCCCCGCGGCCGGATGGCGCGTCCCTCCTCCTCCCCGGTCCCCGTGACCTGCCGGGGGCCCCCGGGATGATCCCCCGGGGCGGTGCGGGCGGAGGCGCCGGCCGCCGATACCCGAACCTGGGTGGCTCGGGAGGTGGGATGACCGACACGGGAGGGATGGTCGAGCGGCTGCGGGTGCTGATCGCGGACGACGAGCCCCACGTGCGGGAGGCGCTCGCCGACTTCCTCTCCCGGAGCCCGGGGCTCGAGGTCGTGGGGCTCGCGGCCGACGCCGCCCAGGCCATCGACCTCGCGCGGGAGCACCGCCCCGACGTCGCCGTCCTCGACGTCCGGATGCCCGCGGGCGGGGGCGCCCGGGCCGCCCGGGAGATCCTCCGCCGCTTCCCGACGGTCCGGGTGGTCGCGCTCTCGGCGTACTGCGACCCCGGGAGCGTCCTGGGGATGCTCCGCGCCGGCGCCGTCGGCTACCTCCCGAAGGGGAGCCCCGGCGACGAACTGCTCGCGTTCCTCCGCGGGCTCGACGGCGCCCGGCGCGCGGACCCCGCCGAGCTGGAGCGGTGGGCCGCCCGCTTCCGCTCCGAGGAGCGGCGGGCGATGGGCGAGCGTCGCTGGGCGCGGCGGATCCGGGGGGTGATCGCCCGGGGCGGGCCGGCGCTCGCCTTCCAGCCCATCGTGGACCTGCGGAGCGGGGAGGCGGTTGGCTTCGAGGCCCTGGCCCGCTTCTCCGGGACCCCCACCCGCCCCGACGCCTGGTTCGCCGCCGCCGCCCGGGTTGGGCTCCTCGTCGAGCTCGAGCTGGCCGCGGTCCGCCGCGCCCTCTCCCACCTCCCCGAGCTGCCCGGCGACCTCTTCCTCGCGGTGAACGCGTCGCCCCAGACGATCCGTTCGCCCGCCTTCGCGGGGACGCTCCGGGCCGCGGGCCACCTCGACCGGGTGGTGGTCGAGCTGACCGAGCGCGTCGAGGGCCGGGACCTCGGCGCCCTCGCCGAGGCGCTCGAGGGGCTCCGCGCCGGGGGCGTCCGGGTCGCGGTCGACGACCTCGCGTCGGACCGCGGTGCCCTGGAGATCCTCGCCCGGCTCCGCCCCGACCTGGCGAAGCTCGACATCAGCGTGGTCCGGGGGGTCGACGCGGACCCCGTCCGGGAGACCCTCGTCTCGGCGCTGGCGTCGCTCTCGACCGCGATGGGCGCGAGGGCGGTGGCCGAGGGGATCGAGACCGCGGGCGAGCTCCAGGCGCTCCGCGCCCTGGGCCTCCCCCTGGGCCAGGGGTTCCTCCTGGGGCGGCCCCAGCCGCTCGAGGCCTGGCTCACCCGCCCCCGGCCCGCAGGGCCCGCCGGCGAGACCCAGGTCACGTCCCCCCGGCCCGCCCGGCCCGCCGGCGCGACCTCGATCACCTGACCGCGCGCTGCCCTAGCCGCCGAGGGTGGCGCGGGCCTCCGGCACGGTCTCCTCGGGCCTCACGCGGTACCAGGCCCGCTCGATCCTCCCCTCCTCGTCGATCAGGAACGAGGAGCGGAGGATCCCCACGACCCTCTTCCCGTAGAGCGTCCGCTCGCCCCACACGCCGTAGGCGTCGGCCACCGCGTGATCTGGGTCGGAGAGGAGCGGGAACCCGAGCCCGTATTTCCGGTCGAAGGCCGCCTGGTCCTCGGGCGGGTCGGGGCTGATCCCGACCACGTCCACGCCGAGCGAAGCCAGCTCCTCCCTCGCGTCGCGCACGGCGCAGGACTGGGTCGTGCAGCCCGGCGTGTCGGCCTTGGGGTAGAAGTAGACGAGGAGCTTCCGCCCCCGGAAGTCCTCGAGCCGCACCGTCCGCCCCGCCTGGTCGCGGAGGGCGAACGCGGGTGCGGGGTCGCCGGGTCCGAGCCTGGCCACGGCGGAAGGATAGCGGCGCGGGGCCCCGGCCACGGCCCCGCGGGCGGAAACGCGCGCGACCCTGGCCACTACGCAGCGGATGCGCTCCGCGGCCCCTCAGGATGCCGCCGGGACGTGGTCCGGGCAGTCGACCCTGATCGAACGGTCCCCGAAGGGCGCGTCCACGAACGCGCAGTGGTGGGGCCGTTCCGGGTCCTCGGGGTGGGCGTTGGGCCGGAAGTACCGGCAGGTCGGGCACATCCGCGCGACCGGGATCCTCCCCTGCTCCTGGAGCGAACGGACGAGCTTCACCACGGCGCCGAGGAGGACCGCCTGCTCCGAGGGGGAGAGCGCCCCGATGCCCTCGAGGAGGAAGTCGGGCCAGCCCGCGAGCCGCTCGGCCTCCCTCCGCCCCGCCGGGGTGAGCGCCAGCCGCACGGACCGCCCGTCGGCGGGCGAGCAGCTCCGCCGCACCAACCCCTTCGCCACGAGCGGCGCGAGGGCCTCGCTCACGGTGGGGAGCCCCACGCCCAGCTCGCGAGCCACCTCCCCCGGCGTCCCCGGGCCCCCCGGCCGGCGGAGGAGCGCGAGGATCTCGGCCTGGGTGGGGGAGAGTCCCCGCGCCCCCGCCTCCCTCCTGGCGCCGTGCTTGAGGGCGAGCCCGACCTTGGCGAGGCCGGTCACGAGCCGGGCCTCGAGCGGGCCGCTCTCCGCCTCGAACGCCCGGGCCCGGGACGCCGCGCTCACCAGTCCTCGCCGGCGTAGGGCCGGCTCCACAGGGCCACCTGGAGCACGACCGACTTGAGCCAGGCCTGGTGCATCCGCTCGACGTCCTCGGGGCCGTGTCCCTTCTTCGCCAGGAAGTCCCGGATCGTGAGGGAGATGGGCGCGATGAACGCCACCACGTAGCGGAGCGGGATGTGGGGCACCGAGGAGACCCCGTCGGTCCGGTTCTTCTTCGACCGGTGGTGGCGCAGCCCGATCTCCTCGGCGTAGTCGAGCCACGCCCGGTCGTGGGGCCGCTCGCAGGTGTCCAGGATCCACCGCCCGAAGCGCCGGCGGACGGCGGCGAGGTAGGCGGCGTCGGGCTGGCCGTCCGGCCCCGAGAAGTAGTGCACGAGGAACGGGTGGGAGCCCACGAACCCGTACCAGAGGTCCAGGACGTCCTCGATCTGGTCGGCCAGGACCTCCCCGGCCATCCGCAGGTACCGGGCGTCCTCCTCGGTGAACAGGGTGGCCGCCTCGAGCCTGGCCAGGTCGTCCTCGCTCACCGGGGAACGGGCCGCCTCCGGCGCGCCGTAGGTGTAGCCGGGGATCTCGACGGCGGACGTGCTCATCGCTGACCTCCTCCCTCCGACTCCCGCAAAGGAACTTCGGACCCCGAACTATATCGGCGCGTGCGGGAACCGGTCAAGGGCCCGCCAGGTGAGGCTCACCGCACGGGGCGATGGCGGCACGTCAGCCCGCGAGCCGCGCCGCGAGGGCCGCCGGCTCGGTCACGGGCAGCTCGCAGACGAACCGCCGGCAGACGTAGGCCGTGGCCCGCCCGTCCACCGGCGCCCGGCCCTCGAGGAGCGGAAGCGCCCGGCGGGCGGCCTCGTCGTCGGGGGCCGCCACCGCGAGCACCCGGTTGGGGAGGAACCGGCGGACCGTGACCTCCTCCACCAGCGCCCGGGTGTCGGGGGCGGCCGGGTCGCCCACGATCGCCACCTCGTGGGCCGGCCCGACCCACAGGTCGAGGGCCTGCAGGGCGTGCCCGAACGCCGTGGGCGCCCGGGCCATGCCCCCCCGCACCGCCCGCAGCGCCCCCTCCGCGGCGCGCTCGTACCGCTCCTCGCCGGTGAGGAGCGCCATCCGCAGCAGCACCTCGGCGGCGGCCGAGTTCCCGGAGGGCACCGCGTTGTCGAGCAGCTCCTTCGGCCGCACGACCAACCGCTCCTGGTCGGCCCCGGTCTGGAAGAACCCGCCCGCTACGTCGTCGTGGAACAGCCCGAGCAGCTCCTCGACGAGCCGCCGCGCCTCCTCGAACCACCGCAGCTCGAACGTGGTCTCGTAGAGCGTGAGGCAGGCCTCGGCGAGGAGCGCGTGGTCGTCGGCGAACGCGGGCCCGCTCCGCCGCCCCGCGCGCCAGGCGCGGTGGAGCCTCCCCTCCGGCCCCCGGAGCTCCCCCAGGACGAACCCGGCCGCCTCGACCGCCGCCTCGACGTACCGCGGTTCCCCGAAGGCCCGCCCCGCCTCGGCGAGCGCCGAGATCGCGAGGCCGTTCCAGCCGGCGAGCACCTTGTCGTCGGCCCCCGGGCGCACCCGCTCCCCGCGGCGGGCGACGAGCCGCGCCAGGGTCGCCTCCACCGCCGCCTCGAGCTCGTCGGGGTCCCCGCCCAGCTCGGCCGCCACCGCCGCGGCCGGGACCGGGCGCCAGAGCACGTTCGTCCCCTCCCAGTTCCCCTCCGGGGTGGCGCCGAGGCAGGCGGCCACCGCCTCCCCGAGGGCCCGGTCGCCGGCCCCCGCCACCTCCACGAGCTCGTCGTACGGCCAGACGTAGAACCGCCCCTCCTCGCCCTCCGAGTCGGCGTCGAGCGAGCTCCAGAACCCGCCCTCGGGGCCGCGGAGCTCGCGGAGGAGGAAGTCGAGGGTGCGCTCGGCGACCCGCCGGAACCGGGCCTCGCCGGTCACCTGCCAGGCCCGCGCGTACAGCCGCGCGAGCTGGGCGTTGTCGTACAGCATCTTCTCGAAGTGGGGGACGTGCCAGGCCGCGTCCACCGAGTAGCGGTGGAAGCCCCCGCCGGCCTGGTCGAAGATCCCGCCGGCGGCCATCCGGTCGAGGGTCAGGGTGAGCATCTCGAGCGCGTCGGGCATCCCCCGCAGGTGGCAGCGGAGGACGAACCCGAGGGTCATCGGCTGCGGGAACTTGGGCGCGCCCCCGAAGCCGCCGGAGCGGCGGTCGAAGGCCCGGCGGAGCAGCTCGAAGGCCTCCCGGAGGAGGTCCGCGTCGAGCCCGCCCCCGCGGTCGGTGCCGAGCGCGGTCCGCCCGATCGCCCGGACCACCCGGTCTCCCTGCGCGAGCACCTCCTCCCGCCGCTCCCGCCAGGCCTCGGCGATCGCCAGGAGGACCTTCCGGAACGCGGGGAGCCCGTGGCGGTCCTCGGGCGGGAAGTACGTCCCGGCGTAGAAGGGCTTCCCGTCGGGGGTGCAGAAGGCGGTGAGCGGCCACCCCCCGCCGCCGGTCATCGCCTGGACGGCGTCCATGTAGATCGCGTCGACGTCGGGCCGCTCCTCGCGGTCGACCTTCACGCAGACGAAGTGCTCGTTCATGACCGCGGCGGTGGCGGGGTCCTCGAACGACTCCCGCTCCATCACGTGGCACCAGTGGCAGGCCGCGTAGCCGATCGAAACCAGGAGTGGCTTGTCCTCCCGGCGGGCGCGCTCCAGCGCCTCCTCGCCCCACGGGTACCAGTCCACGGGGTTGTACGCGTGCTGGAGGAGGTAGGGGCTGGTCGCCCCGACCAGGCGGTTCGGCCGTCGCTCGCCCATCCCCGCCATCATCCCCGGTTCCGCGCGGAACGACGAGCCCCGTGTCGGCGGCCCGGGGTAGGGTCCGCCTCGGGGCGGGGGCGGCCGCCCGACGGCCGGTCCGCGCCCAGCTACGTGGGAAGAAGGGAGTCCATGGGAGAAACGCGATCCGTGGTACTGTTCCCTCAGATGGGCGGAGAGCCACCGGGTCCAGAGGAACTGACCGTCGACGACCGGGGGCGCCTCCTGCTCCCGGCGGAGGTCCGCCGCCGCCTGGGCCTGGGGCCCGGGGCCGCGCTCCTCCTCGAGGTCGAGGACGGGACCATCCGCCTGGTGCCGAGGGCCGTCGCGGCCCGGCGGGGCCACGGCATCTTCGCGGACCGGGCCCGGGGCCGTGCGCTCGTGGAGGAGCTGCGGAGGGAGCGGCGGGCCGAGGCGGCCCTGGAGGAGGCGCTCGCCACCGGGGACCGGGCGCGGATCCGGGCCGCGCGGCGGGCGCTCGCGCGGGCCGCGCGGGAGGCGCGGTGACCGTCGCGCTCGACGCCTCGGCCTTCCTCGCCTACCTCCTCGGCGAGCCGGGCGGCGAGGAGGTCCGGGACGCCATCGGCGGGGGCGCGGTCATCTCGGCCGTCAACTGGGCGGAGGTCCTCTCGAAGCTGGCCGACGTGGGGGTGGAACCGGCCGGGGCGGCGGCGCGGCTCGCGAGCGAGCGCGTGCTCCCCGGCGCGGTGTCGGTGGTGCCCTTCGACGCCGCGCAGGCGCTCGAGGCCGCGCGCCTGCGGGCCTCCACCCGGCCGGTCGGCCTCTCCCTCGGCGACCGCGCGTGCCTCGCCCTCGGCCGGGTCACGGGCCTCGAGGTCCTCACCGCCGAGGCGTCCTGGGCCGCGCTCGACCTCGGCGCGCCCGGGATCGTGGTGATCCGCTGAACCCCCTCAGGGGCTCAAGGTATCGGGCCCGCCGCGCCGATGCATCAGGCGATGGCCGAGCAGGTGCGGGTCCTCGTGGTGGACCACCACGAGATGTTCGCGGAGGGGCTCCGGCACGCCCTGGCGGGCGAGCCGGGGATCGCGCTCGTGGGCGTGTTCCCCACCCCGGCCGAGGCCCGGCTCCACCGCCCGCGGGCCGACGTCGTGCTCCTCGGGGCGGACGACCCGGAGCGGAACCCCGCCGCGGACGTCCGGGCGGTCCGGACCGCGGCCCCCGACGCCCGGGTCATCCTGCTCACCGGCGGCGGCTCCCCGTGGGTCCTCGCGGAGGCCCTGGCCGCCGGCGCCGTGGGGTTCCTCAGGCGGAACCAGCCGTTCGCGGACCTCGCGGGGCTCGTCCGCCGGGCGGCCCGCGGCGAGGTGGTGATGGCGGCGAGCGACCTCCCCGGGCTGCTCGAGGCCATCCACGGACCGGCCCGGGTCGTGCCCGCCGAGGTGGCGCTGGCCCGGCTCACGCCCCGCGAGGCCGAGATCCTCCGGGCCCTGGCCGAGGGCGCCTCGGCCCGCGAGGTGGCGGAGGCCCTCGGGATCAGCCGGCTCACGGTCGAGAGCCACGTGAAGAGCATCCTCGCGAAGCTCGGGGTGCACTCGAAGATCGAGGCCGTCACGCTCGCCTGGCGCCACGGCCTCGTCCCCGTGTCGAAGCCGGCCTGAGCCGGGCTGTGGAGCCCACGGCCTCCGCCATCGCGCGCAGGACGCGGTGCCGCCGACGACCGCGATCATCGCCCGGCGGGAGGTGGTGCCGCCGACGGTCCCTCGGTGCCTTCCGTCTACCGCGCCGGGGAACGCGGGGGGGGCAAGCGAGGGCCGATCACGTGGTCCCGAAGCCGGTCTCCGTGAGGTGGCGATCGACGTCGTCCGCGACGTCGCCGGGCCCCCTGCCCACCCCGATGGCCTCGATCCTCGGCGGTTCGAGGTCGCGGGTGGCCTCTCGGAGGGCACGACGGATCACCTCCGCCTTCGAGATCCCCTGGCGGATGGCGAGTCTCTCGACGGCTCGGTCGAGCTCGGGCTCGAGGTACACGGTCGTCTTCTTCAGGCGGTACACGGTACCCCCCCCGACCCGCGACGTCGGGGTAGCCTTGGAAGGTCATGGCGGGCCGCATCGAGGGCTCGGGGCGTGCGCGCCTCCGGGTCCTCATCGTCGACGATCACCCCATCCTCCGGAACGTGGTCCGGATGGCCTGCGAGGCCTCCTCGCTCCTCGAGGTGGTGGGGGAGGCGGCCGACGGGGAGCGCGCGCTCGAGGCGCACACCCAGCTCCTCCCCGACGTCGTGGTCCTCGACCTGATCCTCCCGGGCCTCGACGGGATCGAGGTCGCCCGGAGGATGAAGGCCGAACGGCCGGAGACCCGGATCCTCGTCCTCACCGGGCGCACCGACGGCGGGGCCCTGCTGGCCGCGATGCGGGCGGGGGTCGACGGGTTCCTGGTGAAGACCTCGGGGGTCCGTGACATCGCGACCGCCATCGAGCGGGTCGGCCGCGGCGAGCGGGTGTTCGCCCCCGAGCAGGAGCGCCGCGCGATCCAGGAGCTGGGCCGGCTGGTCCGCGAGACCCGGCGGCGGACCGAGGCCGAGACCCTCGTGACCGAGCGGGAGCGGGAGGTCCTCCAGCTCCTGGCCCGGGGGCTCACGATGCAGCAGGCCGCGAGGCGCCTGGGGATCTCGCCCCGGACCGTGGAGTCCCACGTGGCGAAGATCTACCGGAAGCTCGGCGCCGACTCCCGCGTCCAGGCCATCTCGAGGGCCGCCGGCCTCGGTCTGATCGACCTGGGGTGAGGCCGTTCGCTACGGTTGGCGCATCCGAGGGAACGCCGCGTCAGGCGTCGCCCGCGGGGGACGGGGCGAAGGGGTTCTCCACGAGGATCCCCGCGATCCGCAGGCCTGGGGCCAGGTCCTCGGAGACCAGGCGCTCGGCGCCCACCACCTCGGCGGCCGCCACGATGAGAGCGTCCCAGAAGGACAGCCGATGGTGCTCGCCGAGCGCCGTCGCCCGCAGGATGATGGGGAGGTCGACGACCACGAGCCGCCACCGGCCGTAGCTCGCGAGGAGCCGCCGCGCCGCGGCCGCCGTGAGCGGTGGCCGGAACTTCCGTGTCACGACGACGTAGAACTCCTGCAGGACCTGGGTGCTCAACGCCCCGGCCCGGGCGTCCCACAGCGAGGCGAGGAGATCAGCGGCGACCCGCTGCTTCAACGGCTCCGAAGCATCGTGCGCGTATGCAAGCACGTTGGTGTCGACGAAGGTGAGGGGGGTCCCGCGTTGGCGGATCACCGCTCGTAGAGATCCTCGCGACGCCAGCGGCGGCCGCCGCGCCGCGAGACCCCCGAGAGGGCCTCGAGCGCGACGCGCCGTCCCTCCTCGTATCGCTCGTCCTCCTCGACGAGCTCGCGGAGCTGGCGGGCGACGAGGCCGCTCACCGAAGTACCCCTCCTCGCGGCCAACACCTTCGCTCGGCGGATCAGTTCCTCGTCCAGTTGAAGCGTCAGGTTCCTCTTCGACATGTCCACAGTCTAACACGTGGACCACAGGATCCCACACATCCGGACTCCTCCCTCCGGACCCCGAGGCCGATACTTGACCCGTGGGAACGGGCGAGCTCCGTGCCGCGCTCCGCCGTCGCCTCCTCGAGGCGCGGGCGCCCGACGGGGGGTTCGGGGTCCGCCCCGGGCAACCCTCGGAGGCCGAGCCGACGGCGCTCGCCGCGATCGCCCTGGACGACCCCGCGGCGCGGGACTGGCTCCTCGGCCACCAGGCGCCGGACGGGGGCTTCGGCCTCAGGATCCCGGGGGACGTGAGCGACGCCGCCACCCCGCTCGCCGCGATCGCGCTCCCCGCGGGCGCAGCGCGAGAGCGGGCCCTCGACCACCTCCTCGCGAACCGGGCGGAGCGGGTCCCCGACACCCCCGAGGTCCCCCACCGCCCCGACGTCGCGGGCTGGGGGTGGACCCCCGACACGTTCGGGTGGGTGGAGCCCACCGCGCGGGCGGTCCTCGCGCTCCGGCTCCTGCGGCCCGCGGCCGAGGCGGCGATCGCCGACGGCGTGGCGCTCCTGGAGGATCGGGAGTGCGTGGGCGGGGGGTGGAACTACGGGAACCGGGTCGTGCTGGGGGAGGAGCTGCCCCCCTACGCGCAGACCACCGCGGTCGCGCTCCTCGGGCTCCAGGGGCTCGGGCTGCCCGCGGTGGCCCGTGGGCTCGCCGCGCTCCGGCGCCTGTGGCGGGCCGAGCGCGGCGGGCTCACGCTGGCCCAGGCCCTGGCCGCCCTCCGCCTGGCGGGCGACCCCGAGGCCGGGGCGGTGGAGCGGGCGCTCGCGCGGCGGTTCGAGGAGACCGGGTTCCTCGGCGACGCTGTGGCCCTGGCCTGGGCGGCCATCGCGACCGGGGAGGGCCTCGAACGGATCAGTATGCGGTCCCGTGCGGAGCCGGAGGCGATGTGACGTGCGTCGGGGGGTCCCTCTCTCGCACGTCGTCCGGGAGGCCCTCGAGGAGAAAGCCCGTCAATACCGACCGCGTCCCGGGAGCCTGGGGATCGGGTCCTCGGGGCCGAACCGCGTCGCCTCCACCCAGGCGACGGTACCGCAGCCCCCCTCGCCGTGGCGCTGATCCCTGCGTGCCGGGGCGTGGCACTGAGCCTATCCCGTCGGTGGCTCGGCGTGGGATGCTTGGTGCCATGCGTGATCGCGAACCCCCGCTGAGCGCTGTCGACGTCGCGGCTGCCATCCTCCGGGCCACCGGCCCGATCGACCACATGAAACTCCAGAAGCTGCTCTACCTCGCGCAGGCGTGGCACCTGGCGTGGTACGGAGAGCCGCTGTTCGAGGAGCCGCTGGAGGCCTGGAGATGGGGGCCCGTGGTCGGAGACGTCTACCAGCTGTACAAGCGCTTCGGCGGGGAGCCGATCCCCGAGCCCCTGGCAGGAGACCCCGGCGCGGTCCGTGGGCGGGCGGCCGACGTGGTCACCGTGATCGCCGGGACCTATGGTCGCATGACAGGGCCCCAACTGAGCGATCTGACCCACGAGGACCCCGTCTGGCAGGCCGCGTGGAGCCTCCGGCGGAGTGCGAAGAGGGGTCGTCAGCGGATCCCGCTCGACGAGCTCGCTCGCTACTACCGACCGCACGGTCGCTTCGCCGGCGGCGTGCAGCCGGCCCGGGTCGATGCGGAGAAGGCCCGGCGCGTGCTCGAGGACCGCGACGCGGATGCGCTCCGCGAGATCTTCGAGGCATCGCTCGGCGTTCGCGCGGAGCGTGCGTAGCGGGGGCGGTGGCGTCCGGTCCCGGCCCGCCAGGTACGCACAGGATCACCTTGGGCCGCGTCGACTGGGCGGATGCTGCGGAGAGACGGGTGCGGAGCGTAGAGGTCGTCTACCTGGACGAGGAAGACCAGGGGATCGAACGTCAGGAGATCCGGTTCCGGGCGAACCCGTACTATCCCGACGATCGAGGACTGCTACGCCATCATCGAGGGGATCAACCAGCGTCGCTGGCGGTCTCCGTAGGTGGGTGAACGAGAGGGACGCCAGGTGGCCGGGTCCCCTGACCACGGGCGGCGGATCAGCCGGCGCGACTTCCTCGTCCGCTCGGCGAACGCGGGCCTCGCCGCGACCCTCGTGGGGCTCGTCGGGTACCGGATCCTCCGGCGGGAGCCCGAGCCCTGGGACCACGCCGCCTTCCCCCCGCCGGGGGAGGCGCGGGTGGCGGTCCTCCCCGCCTCCTCCTACGAGGCGGACCTCGAGGGGCTCGTCCTCGATGGACTCCGCGCGATCGGGGCCGAGCTGCGCGGGCGGCGGGTGCTCCTCAAGCCGAACCTGGTGGAGTTCGTCCCCGGTACCACGATCAACACCGACCCCCGGCTGGTGGCGGCGGCGGTCCTCGCCGCCCGGCGGCTGGGGGCGGCCTCGGTGATGGTCGCCGAGGGCCCGGGCCACCGCCGGGACACCGAACTCGTCGTCGCCCAGTCCGGCCTCCTCGAGGCGCTCCGGGAGGTGGAGGCGCCGTTCGTGGACCTCAACGCCGCCGGGCTCGTCCGCCGCCCGCTCCGGAGCCGGTTCTCCTCGCTCGAGGCGCTCTGGCTCCCGGCCCCAGTGGTGGAGGCCGACGTCGTGGTCTCGATGCCGAAGATGAAGACCCACCACTGGGCCGGGGTCACGCTCTCGCTCAAGAACTGCTTCGGCTGCGTCCCGGGCCGGGTCTACGGCTGGCCGAAGAACGTCCTCCACTGGGCGGGGATCCAGGAGGCGATCGTGGACGTGGCCGCCGCGGTCCGTCCCCGCCTCGCGATCGTCGACGGGGTGGTGGGGATGGAGGGGAACGGGCCGATCCAGGGCACCCCGGTCCGGGCCGGCCTGCTCGTGTTCGGGGACGACCCGGTGGCGACGGACGTGACGGCCGCCCGCCTGATGGGCGTGGACCCCGCGCGCGTTCCCTACCTCGCCCAGGCCGGGAGGTTCCTCGGGCAGGCCGACCCCGAGCGGATCCGCCAGGAGGGCGAGGAACCGGGGCGCTTCGCGCGACCGTTCGAGCTGCTCCCGGGCTTCGCCTGGCTCCGGGAGGGGGCGCCGCTCCCGGAACCGGGAGGGCCGCGCTTCGAGCCGCCCGGGTAGCCGCGGCGCGGGCCGCCCAGGCGGCGTAAGGCGCTCAGGCCGCGCCGGCCCCGACCGGGGTCCCCGGCGGGTAGGCCCGCCCGTCGAGCACGCGCCAGACCCCGTGGTCGCGGGCCGCCCGCTCCCCCTCTACCGTGATGCGCGCGCCGGCGACCACCGGGAGCGCGGGGAGGCCGGCGCCGCCGCCTCGTCCAGCACGCGTTCCAGCTCCTCGAGCGTCAGGGGCCCGATGCGGGGGACGATCCCGCCGAAGTGGACGTGCGGCGACTCCGGGAGGGTGCGCTCGAAGGACCACTCGCAGAGCTCCCGGAGCTGGTCGAGCACCTTGTCCCAACGGGCCAGGCGCCCCTTCCAACCCACCTCGTCCGATGGACGGCGGCCCTTCGCGTGGTCACCCATGGAGGCAACCATAGGCGGCACCTCGGGGGGCCGCGATCCCCCGCCGTCGATCGGCCGCGAGCGGTCCCCGGCGGTCGGGTCCCCGGCCCGGCTACGGAGGCCACTACGTCGAACGACGTACGACGTTCGCATGCCACATCCTGGTTCTTCGGATGATGGACCCGGTAGCGGGGCTCCTGTACGGTTCCGGCTTGAGGGAAGGCCCGGACCCGCCGATACGAAGGCCAGGATGGCGACGAGGAACCCGAAGGCCCCCGACCCGCCGGTCGCCCCGAGGCGGCGGTTGGGGGTCGTGGTCGTCGATCCGCTCGCCGTGGTGCGGGCGGGGCTCGCCCTCCTCGTCCAGGAGCGCCCGGACATGGAGGTCCTGGCCGAGGTGGGGTCGGTCCGGGAGGCGGTGGAGGCGGTCCGCCGTATCCGCCGGAGCCGGCTCGTGGTGGTCGTTGCGCTCGGGATGAACGGCGACCGCGACTCGTTCTGGCTGATCCGGACGCTCCGCGAGGGGTTCCCGCAGGCGGCGATCGTGGCCTGCGGGGCGAACGCGGAGCAGGTCGCGATCTCGCGGGCGCTCTTCGTAGGGGCCGACGGCTACGTGGACAAGCGCGTGGACCCCGTCGAGTTCCTCCAGGCCATCCGGGCCGCCGCCCGGGGGGAGATGGTGCTCGTCGGCCCGCCGCTCGAGTGGGTCGGCCCGATCGCCGAGGGCGTGGAGCGGCGCCGGGAGGTCGAGTCGAAGCTCACCGACCGGGAGCTCGAGGTCCTGGCGGCGGCCGCGGAGGGCCTCACGGCCCGCGAGATCGCCCGCCGCCTGGGGGTGGCGGAGCGGACCGTCACCACGCACCTCGGCCGGATCTACGGGAAGCTCGGCGTGAGCGGCCGGGTGGGGGCGATCCTCACCGCGGCCCGCTCAGGGCTCGTCACGGTCGGCGCGTCAGAGTAGGCGCTCCGTGGCTGCGACGGCGCAGGCCCTGAGGGTCGAGGCCGTCGAGAGACCGACCAGGCTGCGCCTCAGGCTCGTCGCCCTCAGCTTCCTGATGCTCTTCGTCGAACTCGCGCTCATCCGCTGGACGGGGGCGCACGTGCTGTATCTCTCGTACTTCTCGAACTTCGTGCTGCTCGGGAGCTTCCTGGGGATCGGTCTCGGGTTCATGAGGGCGGAAGCCCGCACCGACTTGTTCCGGTACGCACCGGTGGGCTTGGCCTTCCTCGTGGCGTTCGTGCTCGTCTTCCCCGTGGAGATCGACCGCTCGGGGGGACAGCTCATCTACTTCGGCACGTTCCAGCGAACCGGGCTTCCCGCATGGCTCACGCTGCCCCTGATCTTCACGTTGGTCGCCTGCGTGATGATGATGCTCGCGGAGGGGGTGGCTCGGACGTTCGTGAAGTTCCCGCCGCTCGAAGCGTACCGACTGGATATCGTTGGCAGCCTGGCCGGCATCGGCGCCTTCACGGCGCTCTCGTTCCTCGAGCTTCCGCCCGTGGCATGGGGCCTGGTGTTCGGCTGTGTGTACGCGTCTCTCTGGGGACGGCGTGCGACGGCGCTTCAGCTCGTAGCGCTGATTTCGTTGGTCCTGATGACCGGTCGGGACTCGATGTATCCGAACCAATCGTGGTCTCCGTATTACCGGATCACCACCTGGGAGACAGGCGATGGCAGGATTGATGTTGCGGTGAACGGGATCCCGCATCAGGCGATCCTGCCGCTCTCCCGCATCCGGGGAGAAGAGCCAGTGTACGTTCGGCCGTACGAGATCGTGTCTCGAGCGCCTCGGTGGGTCCTGGTGATCGGTGCGGGGACCGGGAACGACGTCGCCGTCGCGCTCGATGAAGGCGCCCGACGCGTGGTCGCCGTCGAGATCGATCCTGCTCTGTACAGGATCGGCGTGGAGAGGCACCCCGCCCGACCGTACCTCGATCCCCGGGTTCAGGTCGTGATCGACGACGGGCGGGCCTATCTCGAGCGGAGCGATGAGCGGTTCGACCTGATCGTCTTCGCCTTACCGGACTCGCTCACGCTGGTGTCGGGGCAGGCACAGATACGCCTTGAGAGCTACCTGTTCACTCGGGAGGCGATGGTCGCGGCCCGCGACCACCTGGCGGCGCACGGTACGTTCGCGATGTACAACTACTACCGAGAACCCTGGCTCGTGGATCGGTTGACCTCCACCCTCGCCCAGGTCTACGGGCATCCGCCCTGCGTCGAGGACCACGGTCCGGGAGCGCTCGCTCTGATCGCCACGTCGCTCGACCCTGGGCAACTCCGGTGCCCGGCCTGGGAAGGCGGGGCGGGACCGGACGAAGGTCCCGTTCCAGACGACCGTCCCTTCGTCTACCTCCGGGGCCGAGCGATCCCTCTGCCGTACGTACTGACTCTCGTTGCGATCCTCGCGGTGTCGTTCCTCAGCATCCGTCTGACAGCCGGGGCATCGGGCGAGCTCGTGCGCTATCTCGACCTCTTCTTCATGGGGGCGGCCTTCCTCCTCCTCGAGACGAAGAGCGTGGTGACGTTCGCGCTACTCTTCGGTTCAACATGGCTGGTGAATGCGCTGGTTTTCGGCGGGATACTCCTCGCGGTGTTCGCCGCCGTGGAGGTGTCGCGCCGACGCGGAGTCACGAGGCCGCGCCGGCTCTACGCGGCGCTTCTTGTTGCACTGGCAGTCGCGTGGGCGATACCTTCGTCTGTGCTCCTCTCGCTGCCTGTGGGGGTGCGACTAGGCGCCGCAGTCACTATCGCGTTCGCTCCGGTCTTCCTTGCCAATGTGGTTTTCGCGCAGAGATTCCGAGAAGTCGAGGGCAGCGCAGGTGCCTTCGGCGCGAACCTGCTGGGCGCCATACTGGGCGGAGTCCTCGAGTACGCCTCGCTCGCGGTGGGCTACCGGAATCTCCTTGTTCTGGCGGCTCTTCTCTATCTTTGCGCCTTCGTCTCCTGGCGCAAGCCCGTGGCGCACCGCTTGCGTGGGCGAGCCGTCCGATGATCAGGAGGGAGCGTCCCCGTCCGGGTTCCCGGTTAGGCTCATGACATGGCGAGCACGCCACCGACAGGTCGACCACCGCGAACCGTTCCCGGGTCGGCAGTCGCAACCGGCCCGTGGTGGATTAGTCTTACGCAAGCAACCCTGTTGTCTCTCCTCCTTTCGATTCTCCTCATCCGTTCCTGTGGGCCGGGGGGGTGGGGCCCAGGAGCTCGTCATCCCTACTGCTACACAGACCTTGGGCCCTTGTACGCGCAACGAGGGTTCGCGGAACATGCGGTTCCCTACCTCGAGGCCCCGAACGAGTACCCCGTCCTGACCGGCTTCCTCGCCTACGTCGCTTCGCTTCCCGTCAGTACCGTCGGCGGGTTCTTCCTCGTGAACGTGGTACTTCTCGGGGCAGCCGCCATCGGGATCTCGCTGCTGCTGAGCCGTGTGGTTGGGCTTCGGGCGGCGTACTTCGCCCTCGCTCCCACGCTGGTCCTATACGCGTTCCTGAACTGGGACCTGATGGCGGTCCTCCTCGCTACCGCCGCCACGTACGCGTTCCTCCGGAAGCAGGATCGCTGGTCCGGCATCCTCCTCGGACTGGGCAGCGCGGCGAAGATGTTCCCGGCCCTCTTGGTGCTGCCGTTCGCGATCGATCGACTCGCCGGGGGGGAACGGCGGGCCGCTCTGCGCCTGGTCCTCGGGACCAGTCTCGCGTGGGCGGCCGTCAACCTCCCGGTGGCGCTCATGTCGTTCGAGGGATGGAGCTACTTCTTCCGGTTCTCCTCGGAACGCCCCCCGACCTGGGGAACGCTCTGGTCCGTCGGCTGCCGTGCCCTGTTCGGGACCACGTGGTGCCCGGGGGTCGCGGTGATCAACGGGCTCTGGCCGCTGGCGTTCCTGGCGCTGGCGGGCGGTGCCTGGTGGATCGCCCGTCGGCGCACGCCGGCCTTCCCGGCGTGGGCCTTCGGCCTTCCGCTCCTGTCGATCCTGCTGCTCACGGCCAAGGTGTACTCGCCCCAGTACTCGCTCTGGCTCCTCCCGTGGTTCGCCCTCGTGCTGCCCGACGTCCGGACCTTCTTGCTCTTCGAGGCGTCGGACGTCGCCGTGTTCCTGACCGAGTTCTCCGCGCAGGGGGCCCGCTTCGGCCTGGATCCCTTCCCTCGGTGGGCGCTCGACGTGGCCGTGCTGTTCCGCGCCGCGGCGCTCGTGCTCATCGTTCTGGCCTTCCTCCGGGATGCGCGCGCTGGGACGCTTGCGGCTCGTTCCCACGAGATTGGGGAACGCCTCGGCGAGGTCAGGCGACCCGGGTAGCACGACCCGCTCGATGTCAGGATCGCCTCCTTCTGGATCCCACTAGGGGGATCGGACGAAAAGCACGCCATCGCTGTCGGCGTACACTTCGGTCCATCCGGGATCCTCCCTTAGTTGAGGGATCAACGCGTACTGCTGCTCCCAGCTGGCGACCACCGCCCGCACCCGCCAGCGCGCGAGGATGGCGCGCCAATCCGACGCTGCGAACGTGACTTCGAGGTAGTCTCGCCAGACACGCGGGGGGAAGAATTCACTCCGGGAGTCCACGAGGAGGGGCCGCCCCGGCACCGCGAGCTCGAACCAGGACGCCCACAGATGCGAGGTGAACAGGCGTTCCCCGGGCGCCACGGCCTTCAACACCGCAGCGGTCACTCCGGGGGGTGCTTCGACGAGGGGCGAGCGGGTCGGCCCCAGGCCTGGATCGCGCCACCACGGCAGTGCGACGACGCAGGCGACGACAACGGTGCCCACGATCACGAGGTTCAGCCGGCGACGTGGCTCGACGGCGTCGGGGGCGAGGTCCCTGGCCAGGAACGCGGATGCGGGCGCGGCCGCCAGCGCCCACCAGAGGATGGCTCGTTGATCCCGGACGGAGAGCACCGCGAAGAACGCCAGCTCGAGGATCACCCACACCGGTAACCGGCCGCGGGACCGCAGCATCGCGCAAACGAGGACCGCCACGGATGCAGCGAACGAGATGCCGCCAGGTGCGACGAGGCTTGGACTCTTCCACTCACCGATGAGGTCCTGCACGACGGGGTTCCCAACGAGCTGCCGCACGTACAGCCAGACGTCTGCCCCGAAGGGGTTGATCAGCGTCGACGCGAGGGCGGAGAGCGCCACGGATCCGAGCAGGGCCACCGGCCTCCTGGTGAGGGCGTCCTCGAGGAGGGCGAACGAACACAGGATGAGGACGAGGGGGAACGTCCCGTGCAGGTTGGCCCAGATGAGGGAGAGGAGGGGGAGCGAGAGCAGGGCGCTCGGCCGCTCGTGACGCACCCACAGGATCCCGTTGAGGACGACGAACAGGAGCGCGGCGAGCAGCTGCGGGCGTAGCGCCAGCGTGCCCGTGGTCGGGGCGGCCACGAGGAACGCCCCGACCGCGGCCGCGGCGCTGAGCCGGCGAGAGGCGCCCCGGTCCCGGCCCTGCCGGAGGAGGAGCGCGAAGAGCGTCCCGAGCAGGACCGCCCGGAGCACGACCATCGTGGGCCAGCCCCCGGCCCGGAACGCGAGCGCGAGGACGATCTGAGCCCCCCATTGCTGATCGATCCATGGCTCACCGGCCATCGAGAACGTGAAGGGATCCGTGCGGAGGATCTCGCCCTTCTCCAGCATCAGCTCCCCGGCCCGGATCTGATAGGCGAGATCTCCCGACGGGAGGCGAGCGATCAGGCCGGCCAGCACGGGCAGCGAGATGGCCAGGAAGAGCCATGCGTCGGACAGTCGGATGCCCCGTGCGGCTCGCACCGCTGCCCCGCGGAGCCGGACGCCGACGATCCCGAGCACCCTGGAGAGGCTAACGCACCGGCTGCACCCCGACGTGGAACCCGACGCCTAACACGTCCGGTCTCACGGGGACCACGCAGGGTGGCGCTTCCGACACGCCTCGTCCAGGGGAAGGAAGTCTCCCCGAGGCCGCCTCGGCTGTCGGAACCCCGGTGCTCCTGCGCCAGCGTGCCGCAGGAGCGGATCGCGCCCGGGCTGACGAGGTTGGATCACGGCCCGTCCACCCGGACGAACAGGGCTCCCTCCTCGTCCTCGTAAACGAGGCGCCAGGCCGGATCCCGCCGGAGCAGGGGGATCAGCCGTGCCTGCTGCTCACGCTCCGCGACGACGGCGCCGACGCCCCAGTCGTCGAGGATCTCGTCCCAGCGCTCGTGCCCTGTGGAGGCGTCGTAGTACCGGCGCCACACCTCCGGGGGGAACAGCTCGATCCGTGCGTCGACCGCGACCCGGTACTCGGGCGCGGCGAACTCCAGCCACGACCCCCATACCTGCGCGTTGAAAACGCGTTCTCCCGGTGGGACGTGCTCCCGCAGGGCGCTCGTGAGCGCCACAGGGGCGTGCCACAGCAGCCCACCCAGCGGCGGGCGTCCGCGCCACTGGAGCGCGAGGACGACGGCGAGGGCGGCGAGGGCGGCGACGATCCCGGTGTTCGCCATCGATCCCGACCGCTCAGCAGTTCGCGCTCGGGTCGCGGTTCCTTGCCGGTCGTCCCGCCGGGAGTGCAGGATGTCCGCGACGACCGGGGAGGCGCCCAGAGCCCACCAAACCATGCCCCGGATCGCGATGAGGGCGAGCCCCGCGAACAGTGCGAGCTGGACCAGGGAGGGCCAGGCGAGCCGCGTGCCCCGCCGTGCCAGCAGGCCAGCAACCAGGAAATAGGAGGCGAAGATGATGACGCCGGGCCACGACCGCAACGTCGGCGGTTGCCACTCCAGGATCGATCCGGTGACCTGCGGGTTCGAGGGCAGACCGATCGCGTATCTCCACACACCCGGGCCGAACGGGTTGACGAACGTGGCGAGCGTCCCGGCGACTAGGATCCGGAGCGTCCATCGCCTGGTATCGGCGCGGGCCCAGACGTCCTCCAGGAAGGCCAACCCGACCAGCACGAGTCCCACCGGGAAGCTCCCATGGGTGTTGGCCCACAGCACGATGAGCGGGGGGATGAGAAAAAGCCTCCGAACTTCTCGCGCCCGCCGGTCGAGCAGCCACAGCACGAGCGCGAACAAGAGGAGGCCGAAACTCTGAGGGCGGAGCCCAAGTCCGGGGGCACCCACGACGAAGACCACCACGCACAGGACCCCCGCGCCCCGACCGGAGAGCCCGCGCTTCCTGAAAACGTCATAGAGCAGCCGGAACGTGCCGGCGATCAAGGCCGCCCTGAGCAGGGCCAGCCCGAGCCACGATCCCACCCCGTATACCCACGCGAACAGGATCTGGGCCCCCCACTGCTGGTTGAGCCATGGGTGGCCTGCCGCCGTGAACGTGAAGGGGTCACGAGCGAGCAGGTCCTTTGTGGCGAGCATGATCCGACCAGCCTGGATCTGGTAGGCCAGGTCAATCGTCGAGATACCGACGCCGAGCGAGGCGATCGCCGGCAGCCCCCCGCCCACGACTGCCCAGAGCGCTGCCAACGTGAGCTTCGCCGGTGCGCGACGTACACTGCCGGCCTCGACCATCTGCCCCATCCTAAGGGGTCATCGGAGCTTGGCCGGCGGACCTGAGCCCCCTTCCGCTTGGATACGTAGTGCTACGTAGCGACGCTCCGGGAAAGTCGGAATACCGCCCCGCGTGCTGCGGACCGTAGGCTGGCGGCCAGGCAGGACGGATCCGTGAGACGGAGGTCGTTCCGCCGTTCGTCCGAGAAGGGAGGTGGATGGATGCTCCTTCGGCTGCAGGCCAAGGCTGTCGCCTGGCTGACGAGGGTCCGTGACGAGCGAGGCGCCACCGCGGTCGAGTACGCGCTGATGGTGGCACTGATCGCCGCGGTCATCATCGTCGCGGTTGCGCTGCTCGGTCGGCAAGCGAGCAACGTGTTCACCACGGTCGCCAACACGATTGGTGGTACTACCGGCGGCAGCTAGTCACCGGGTGCCTAAGAGCGGCCGGTCGCCGGCCGCTCGCTCCTCCGGGAAGGGGGAGGGGGAGCGAGGGGCCGGCGAAGCGGGAAGGGGGGACGGTCCGAAGCGACCACGCCCGGATCGGCCTACGCCCGGCCCGGAGAGTGAGGATGCGGCGGATGACGATGGGACAGCGTCCCCGGACGGGGGCCGAGCGCGGTGCGGCGGCGGTCGAGTTCGCGATCGTCGCGGCGCTCTTGTTCATGCTGATCTTCGGGATCATCAACTTCGGCCTGCTCTGGAGCCAGAAGAACGTCTACGTCGGTGCGGCGCGGGAGGGCGCACGCTTCGCGGCCGTCCGCTGCGGCGGGACATGCGGCCCCACCTCGGTCCGCGACCGAACGGTCGCCGCGGCCGCCGGCTACCCCATCAACGCAGCCGGCATCGTGGTCGACGTGGAGCCCTACGGCAGCGCCGACGATGGCTGCACCCCGACGACGTCCGGAAGCCAGGTGAAGGTCTCCTGGACCCAGACCATGAGGGTCGATCTGCCGTTGCTCCCCCAGGTCACCCTCGACGTCCCGATCGAGGCGGTGTTCCGATGCGAGTGATCGAGAGGATGCGGATGAAGGAGGAGAGCGGGGCGGTCCTCGTGATCGTGACGCTCTGCCTCGTGGCGCTGTTCGGGATGGTGGCGCTCGCCGTCGACATCGGCGGCCTGGCGGCCAAGCGGCGCGGGCTGGTGAACGCGAGCGACTCCGGCGCGCTCGCCGCGGCGATCTCGTTCGCCAAGCGCGAGGCCCAGTGCGGGACGGACGAAGCCCCCGCCATGGCGAAGGCCGATCAGCTCGCCGTGAGCAACGTCGCCACCGTCACGCGGCAGGTCGGACCGGCCGGTTGGCTGACGGACTGCGCCCAGAGGACCGTGACGGTCGGCTACCAGGACATCCAGCGGTTCTTCTTCGCCCAGGTGCTTGGGCTCTCGAACCAGGCCGACGTTCTGGGGACCGCGACCGCGACGTGGGGCCCAGCCGGCTCGGCGAACGGCGTGGTCCCGGTCGTGAACTACCTGGGGACCTTCCAGGGTAGCTGCGACGTGCGGGAGAACCCCCCCATCGACACCGAGTGCTACATGTGGTGGGACAACGACCTGTTCGATGGCTCGGCGTTCGGGTTCATGAACCTCGGCCGCTGGGGCGTCTCCGCGGATGCGAGCTGCCCGAACGCCGGTTCCGCGCAGCGCAGCGACTGGATCGTCAACGGGTACCCTGTCAGCCTCTCCCTCAACTACCCGAACCCGACCTACGTGTGCCGCGACTCGGGGCTCGCCCGGAACGACTGGGAACGCGACCTCGAGAGCCAGATCGGCCAGATCAAGTACTTCCCGGTGAACGACCCGGCCACGATGATCTGCAAGAGCGGGAACACCTACCGGAACTGCAACCCGGGCGAGGGGCCGCCCGACAAGTACAACATCATCGGCTTCACCGCCTTCGAGATCGTGGACGTCCTCACGCCCCAGGAGGCCGGGGGGACGGACTGGCGGAGCTGTAGCGCGGCGTGGAACGGCGTCACCGTCGGATCCACCCTCGACCTGGACGGCCTCGGCTGCCTGGCCGGCCGGGACCCGAGCAAGGTCCAGATCCGCAGCCTCACGATCACGCGGGGCCAGGGGAACAACCGGACCACCTACGAGGAGGGCGTCAACTACTCCTTCGACGCCCCGATCCACGTGGTCACCTGGATCACCCCGTCGAACGTCGGCCAGCTGGATGTGGCCTTCGAGTGGTCGGAGGAGGGTCGGTGCGGGGTCCCGCCGGGCAACAACGCGAGCGCCGCGTGCATGGTGCTGAAGTGGAAGGGCTACCAGACCGGCGGCGGCGCTCCAGGGGGTGGCGCGGACCTCGGGCTGCAGGCCGTGGCCCTGATCCGATGAAGTTCAGGTTCCCCGTCAGAGGGCCGATGACTCTCACGGATGCGAAAGGGGTAGGGCCATGAGATCGCGAGGACTGGTCGTGGTGCTGGCGCTGTTGCTCGCGGCGGGGGCCACCGCCGCGGTGTTCCTCTACGTGCGCGGCGTGCGGGAGGAGGCGCGCACGGGCGGGGAGCTGGTGCGGGTGATCGTCCCGACCCAGGACATCCCGGCCGGCACCCAGCTCGACTCCCTCATCCAGCAGGGCGCGTTCCGGGAGCTCGAGGTCCCCCGCGACGCCGTGGTGGTGGGCGCCGTCACCGACCTCTCCCAGCTCCGCGGCCAGACCGCGACCTCGGCCATCCTCGCCGGCGAGCAGATCCCGACCCAGCGACTGTCGAGCGGGGCCCTGCCTGGCGGGGCGCTCGGGCTCACCGAGGGCTACCAGGCCGTGACGGTCTCGCTCTCGGCCGAGCAGATCGTGGGCCCGGCCCTCCAGCGGGGCGCCCACGTCACGGTCTACGCGGCGTTCTCGGGCGTCGACACCCGCTCGCTCCGGGGCGCCGCGGCCCCGGCCCCGACCCAGGTCCGCGGGATCCCCGGGCTCGTGATGCCGCTGGTCCACGAGGTCCGGGTGCTCGACGTGCTCCGGCCCGGGGTGGCCGAGGGCGAGCAGGCCGCCGACCAGGGGGCGCTGGTGACGCTCGAGCTGCTCCCGGTGGACGCCGAGAAGGTGGTCTTCGCCCAGCAGAACGGCAGGATCTGGCTCGGCCTGATCGCGCCGGAGGACGTGGGCGCGGTCGAGGTCATCCGGCCGGTGGACTTCCTCCAGCTCGCCAAGAGAACCCAGTGACCGAGCCCTCCGTCGTCGCCGTCGGGACGCCCCAGTCGTTCCGCCAGCAGCTCGCCCGCGCGCTCGAGGTCGAGCCGGACGAGATCGGCTGGGTGCAGTCCTGCACGGCCGCCGAGGAGATGCTCATCAGCACCGCCCGGCCGGTCGACGTCCTCGTGCTCTCGCCCGAGGTGAAGGAACCCGACGCCCTGGGCCTGGCCGAGTTCGTCGGCCGCTCCGCGCCGGCCACGGCGATCGTGCTGGTCCGGGACCACACCTGGAACGGGCTGCTGCCGGCGGCGATGCGGGCCGGGATCCGCGATGTCGTGGACCTCACCCAGGGGACCGAGGAGCTCCGCGACGCCGTGGAGCGGGCCATCACCTGGGCCACGAACCTCCGCTCGATCGGCACCCAGGTCGTCGCCCCGAAGCAGCGGGGGAAGATCATCTCGATCTTCTCCTCGAAGGGCGGCAGCGGGAAGACGTTCCTCACGAGCAACCTCGCCACCGCCCTCGCCGAGATGGCCGGGGGGAAGGACGTCGCCGTCGTCGACCTCGACATCGACATGGGCGACGTCTTCACGTACTTCGGGACCGAGCCGCAGGGCTCGATCTCGGACCTGATGGAGCTGGGGGAGGCGAACGACCCCGGCGCGGTCCGGGCCGGGGGGCGGAAGCTCGGTGAGCACCTGTGGGGCTACGCGGCGCAGCCGGACCCGACGGCCGAGGCCCCGGCCGGGGAGGCGGTCGGGAAGTTCCTCCGGGCCCTCCGGAACGAGTTCGGGTTCGTCGTGGTGGACGCCTCGGTCGACTACTCCGACGCGGCCCTGGTCTGCTTCGACCTCTCCGACACGATCATCCTGGTCACCGCCCTCGACGTGGTGGGCGTGAAGCACCTCTCGAAGGCCCTCGACACGCTCCTCGCGATCGGGATCCCCCGGGACCGGTTCCGGATCGTCCTGAACCGGGCCGACTCCAAGGTGGGGCTCGAGGCGGGGGACGTGGAGCGGGTGATGAAGATCCAGGTCGACGCCATGATCCCCTCGAGCCGGCTGGTGCCGATGGCCCTGAACAAGGGCCGGCCGGTCGTGCTGGACGAGCCCCGCTCCGAGGTGGCCCAGGCCATCCGGGCCCTGGCCTCGCGCTTCGTCGGCGCGGGGTCCCTGGAGGAGGCCGCGGCCGAGCAGGTCCCCCAGCGGAAGCGGGGCGGCCTGTTCCGACGTTCGTAGGAGGTCCCCATGTCCCTCGCAGACCGCCTGGCGCAGACGCAGAAGAAGGACCGGCTGGCGGAGGTCCGCACCCGGGTCCAGGAGCGGCTCGTGGAGTCCCTCGGGCCGCGCCTGTACGACTCCACGATCTCCGACACCGAGCTGGAGGGGATGGTCCACCAGCGCCTCCGGGAGCTGCTCGACGAGGAGGAGGTGCCGCTCTCCGCGCAGGAGAAGCTCCTGATCGTCCGCCAGATCGGCGACAGCGTCCTGGGCCTCGGCCCGCTCGAGCCGTTCGTCCGGGACCCGGAGGTCACCGAGATCATGGTGAACGGGTGGGACACGATCTACGTCGAGCGGGGCGGGAAGCTCTACTGGACCGGGGTGAAGTTCCACGACGAGGGCCAGCTCCGCCGCACGATCGACAAGATCGTGGCCAAGGTCGGCCGGCGGGTGGACGAGGCGTCGCCCTACGTCGACGCGCGCCTCCCCGACGGCTCCCGGGTGAACGCGATCATCCCCCCGCTCGCGATCGACGGACCGTGCCTCACGATCCGGAAGTTCGCCACCGACCCCTACCAGGCCGAGGACCTGATCGAGTTCGGGACCATGACCTCCCCGGTGGCGAAGTTCCTCGACGCCTGCGTCCGGGGCCGGGTCAACATCCTGGTCTCCGGGGGGACCGGCGCCGGGAAGACCACCACGCTCAACGTGCTCTCGTCGTTCATCCCCGACGACGAGCGGATCATCACGATCGAGGACGCGGCCGAGCTGAAGCTCCAGCAGCCCCACGTGGTGCGCCTGGAGTACCGCCCGCCGAACATCGAGGGGCGGGGCGAGGTCACGATCCGCGACCTCGTGCGGAACGCCCTCCGGATGCGGCCCGACCGGATCGTGGTCGGCGAGGTCCGGGGCGGCGAGGCCCTCGACATGCTCCAGGCCATGAACACCGGCCACGACGGCTCGATCTCGACGATCCACGCGAACTCCCCGCGCGACGCGCTGTCGCGCCTGGAGACGATGGTGCTGATGGCGGGGATGGACCTCGGGGTCCGGGCCATCCGGGAGCAGATCTCCTCGGCCCTCAACCTGATCATCCACCAGGGTCGCCTGAAGGACGGGACCCGCCGGATCACCCACATCACCGAGATCGTGGGGATGGAGGGCGAGGTCATCACGCTCCAGGACATCTTCCTGTTCGACTGGTCGGCGGGGATCGACGAGAACGGCCGGTTCCGCGGGCGCCTCAAGGCGACCGGGCTCCGGCCCACGTTCCTCGACGACCTCCAGGACAAGGGCGTGTACGTGGACCCCGACATCTTCGCGCCCGAGCAGCGGGGGGCGGCATGAGGGGAGCGGGGCGCCGCGCCTTCCTCGCGGCCGCGGTCGCGGGCGCGCTGGCCCTGGGGGCCGCGCCGGCCGACGCCCAGGAGGAGGCGGCCCGGATCACCGGCACCGACACCCACCGGTTCCCCGAGGTCCGCGTGACGTTCACGGTCCCCGGCGGCGAGGTGGATCCCTCGGCGGTCCGGGTGAGCGAGAACGGCGCGCCGGTGGCCGACCTCGTGGTCCAGCCGATCGCGGAGTCCACGACCGAGATCGACGTGGTGCTCGCCCTCGACGTCTCGGCCTCGATGCGGGGCGAGCCCCTGGCCCGGGCCCTGGAGGCGGGCCGGGCGTTCGTGGCCGGCCTCCCCGAGGGCAGCCGGGTCGGCGTGCTCACGTTCGCCGGCGAGGTCCGGGTGGTGAGCCCGCTCAGCCCGAACCTCGAGGCGGTGCGGGGGATCCTCGAGGGGGAGTTCGAGGTCTCCCGGGGGACCGCGCTCTTCGACGCGCTGGTCCAGGCCGCGGGGATGTTCGACGGCGAGGGGCAGCGGAACGTCGTCCTGCTCGCCAACGGGCCGAACAACGTGGGCGATACGAAGCTCTCGGACGCCGAGGCCGCGCTCCGGAAGGAGCGGACCACGGTCTACTCGGTGGCGTTCCGGGGCGGGGACGCCGACGTCCTCACGATGCGCCGCCTCGCCGACACCACGGGCGGCACGTACTCCTCCGGCCAGCTCGCCGAGCTGTCCGCGCTGTACGAGGCGATCGCCTCCCAGCTCTCGAGCCAGTACGTGGCGACCTACCGCTCGACCTCGACGTTCGGGAGCCAGCTCTCGATCCAGGTCCTGGGGCCCGGCTTCACGGCCGAGGCGGTGACCCTCGCGCCCCGGAAGCCGCGCCCGGCGGGCCCGCCGCCCACGGTCGAGCCGACCCGCCCCCTCCTGCGGGGGACCTGGGGGCTCGCGGTGGTGGGCGGGCTCGTGTTCTTCGCCGCCTTCCTCCTGGGCGTGATGCTCGTGGGCACGGGCGTCCGGGTGCGGCGGGAGCGGGAGGCCGCGGCCCGGATGACGGCGGTGGCCCGCCCGCAGGCCGTGCGGATCGCCGAGGCCGAGCGGAGCGCCGTGCCCTGGATCCCCGAGCAGATGATCCAGGTCGGGCAGCGGGTGGCCCAGGCCGGGGGGTTCGCCGGGATGCTCGACCACAAGCTCGAGCAGGCCGGGGTGCCCCTCCGGGCCGGGGAGTTCGTGGCCGCCACCGTGATCGGCGCGCTCGGCGCCGCGGTCCTCTCGCTCCTGCTCTTCCAGAACCTCGTGCTGGTCCTGGCCTTCACCGCGGCCGGGGGGCTCCTGCCCTGGGCGCTGCTCTCGCGGAAGCTCTCCCAGCGGAAGGACAAGCTGAACCGCCAGCTCCCGGAGGTGCTGAACATCATGGCCAGCTCCCTCCGGGCCGGGTACAGCTTCCTCCAGGCCCTCGACACCGTGGCCAAGCAGATCCCCGAGCCGGCGGCCGCCGAGTTCAACCGGACCATCGCCGAGATCCGCCTGGGCCGGAACGTGGAGGAGGCCCTGAACGCGATGGGCGAGCGGGTGGGGAGCGACAACTTCCGCTGGGCGGTCCTCGCGGTGAACATCCAGCGGGAGGTCGGGGGGAACCTGGCCGAGATCCTGGACACCGTCGCCCACACGGTGCGGGAGCGCGACGAGCTGCTCCGGGAGGTGGACGTGCTCACGACCGAGGGCCGGATCTCGATGTGGGTCCTGATCGCGCTCCCGGTGCTCCTCACGGTCTACATGCTCGCGGTGAACCGCGAGTACATCAGCCTGCTGTGGAGCACGCGGCTGGGCTGGGTGATGATGATCACCGGGGCGAGCCTGCTCGCGCTGGGGTACGTCTGGATCAAGCGGTTGGTGAGGATCGATGTCTAGCACCGGGTTCCTCGTCATCGGGCTCCTCTGCACGTTCGGCGCGGTCATCCTGCTCGGGCTGGCCGTGGACTTCTCGCTCACCGAGCGGCGGCGGGCCCTCCGCCTGCTCCAGGCGCAGGTGGGGGCCGCGGCCCCCGGCGAGATCCCGAACCTCCGCGAGCGGGAGCTGTCCCGGGGGTTCGCGCAGCGGGCGATCCTCCCGCTGGTCGGGGCCGCGGGGCGCGCCGCCCGCCGCTTCACGCCGATCGGGGCCCGGGAGCGCTACGCACGCAAGCTCGTCCTCGCCGGGAGCCCCGCGGGGTGGGACGCCGAGCGGGTCGCGGCCTTCAAGGTGATCGGCGGCATCGTCGGCCTGGTGGCGGGGATCGTCCTCACCTCGGCCGTGGGGATGGGGCGGCTGCCGCAGATCGGCATCGTGCTCCTCCTCACCGCGGTGGGGTTCTTCGGGCCCGACGCGGTCCTCGACCGGAAGGTCCAGGACCGGCAGAAGGGGATCCTCCGGGCCCTGCCCGACACCCTGGACCTCCTCACGATCAGCGTGGAGGCCGGGCTCTCGCTGAACGCGGCGATCGGGCAGGTCGTGAAGACGGTGCCGGGGACGCTGTCCCGGGAACTCGCCCGGATGCTCCAGGAGATCCAGCTCGGGGTGTCCCGGGCCGACGCGTTCAAGAACCTCGCGGCCCGGACCGACGTCGAGGAGCTGAACGGGTTCGTGCTCGCGATGGTGCAGGCCGACGTGTTCGGCGTGCCGATCTCCCAGGTGCTCCGCGCGCAGTCGAGGGACCTGCGGATCCGGCGGCGGCAGAAGGCGCAGAAGCAGGCGCAGCAGATGCCGGTGAAGATCGTGTTCCCGCTGATCCTCTGCATCCTGCCGGCGCTCTTCATCGTGGTGGCGGGGCCGGGCGTGATCCGGATCTTCAACGCCCTCCTCGGGCCGGGCGGCGTGCTGAAGTAACTCCCTCGTAGGGCCCTCGGCCATCGGTCCGACGTATCGCACCTACCGCAGGCGCCGCATCGCAGGCGGCGCGGCCCGGGCTACGCTCGCCGTAGCGCTCTCGAGGGGAGGACGTGCGTGCGGCGCGTGGCGATCGGTGCGGCGATGGCGGTGGCGCTGGTGGCGGTACTTCCGACCGCCGCCCTGGCGCAGTACCCGCCGTCCCCCAGCCCGTCGCCCTCGCCCTCGCCCACCGCCACCGCGTCCCCCTCCGTGCTGCCGACCTCCACGGTCTCGCCGCCCGGCGGGGGGCCGGGGGGCGGTGGGGAGGTCGGCGGCGTCGAGGTCGTCCGGCCCGCCGCCGGCGGCATCGCCTTCACCGGCGCGAACGTGACGTGGGGGATGCTCCTCGCGGCGGCCCTCTTCGTGGTGGGGGTCGTGCTGCTCGCGGCGGCCCGCCGCCGCAGCCACACCGACTGACCCCCTCGGCACCTTCGCGAGGCCGGCGGGTGGTATGCTGGCATACCATGAAGCGGACGACCGTGAAGCTCCCCGACGAGCTGGATGCGCGGTTGCGGTACGAAGCCCGGAGGCGCGGGGTCACGGTTTCGGAGCTCACCCGTGACGCGATCCGCTCCTACCTGGGCGCCGGCCGGCGTCGGTTGATCGCCGCGAAGGCCGGACGGAGCGGTCACCGGGATACGGCCCGGAAGATCGAGGAGATCCTTCGGGCGGAGGCTGGCCGATCGCCCTGATCGTCGACGCCGGCCCCCTGTACGCCTACGTGGATCTGGACGACCAGGACCACGAGAGCTGTCTCAGGCTCCTCGAGGAACACCCCGGGCCGCTCATCGTGCCGGAGCTGGTCGTGTGCGAGGTCGCGTATCTCCTCGCGACGCGGGTCGGCGCGGAGGCCGAGGTGCGGTTCCTCGGGGACCTCGCGGCTGGGAACCTGATGCCCGAGCCGGTCCACGCGGCCGACTGGCTCCGGATAGCGGAACTGGTGTGGGCGTACCGCGACCTTCCGTTGGGCACGGTGGACGCGTCCGTGGTCGCAGCGGCGGAGCGCTTGGGGATCACGGAGATCGCGACGCTCGATCACCGGCACTTCTCCGTCGTGCGGCCGAAGCACGCGGACGCCTTCCGCATCCTCCCGTGAGGGCGTTCACGGGCGGGCTCCCGTCGATCAGCGGCCGAACACGGGCGTCCGGAGGAACTCGAGCAGCTCGCGCCACAGCCGCAGCGGGAGGGGCGGCGCGAACGAGACCTCGAGCTCGAGGACGGGGCCGGGATCGCCCTCGTAGCGGAGGCCGCCCGCCGCCGGCTCGAGCCCGGGGCTCGCCGCGGTGACCCGCATCCCGGGGGGCGGGACGACCTCGACCCGCACCCGGGGCGCGCGGACCGTGGGCTGGGTCAGCACGGTGAGCCGGTAGCTCCCGCCGGTGCCGTCGCCCGACCACGCGCCGGGGGTCACCGTGGACATCCCCAGCCGCGCCGCCTCGCCCCGGGGGATCCGCACGTAGCCCCGGACGAACGGGAGGCCCCGCTCGAGGCCCCCCGAGAGCGGCTGGGGCTCGCCGCCGGCCTCGAACGTCCGGGGCCGGCACCGGGGGGCGCAGTACAGCTGCACGATGGCGGCGTTCTCGAGCGGCGCCAGGCCTGGGGCCACGGAGGCGGTCGGCGCGTCCCGGGGCGCCCGGTTCGCCAGGGTCACGGCGAGGCTCCCCCGGGCCGAGCCGTCGGCGGCGAGCACCACCCGGTAGGAGACCTCGGTCTCCTGGTAGAGGTCGAGCTTGTTCCCGCCGGCGTTGTTCTGGACGACGGCGACGAGGTCGCCGGGCCCCGCCCGCAGCGCGCCCCCGACCGGCGTCCGCTCCAGCACCGCCTGCATCCCGGGGTCCCGGCTGAACGCGTGGAGGTGCCCGGCGGCCGCCACGCCGGCCAGGGTGCCGAGCGCCTCCGGCGAGGGGCGGGAGGCGAGGAACCGCGCGAGCACCGCCCCCGCCACGTCGCCCAGCGTGACCTTCCGGACGGTCTGCTTCACGAACAGCTCCCGGGCCTCGACCGCGAGGAAGTCCACGACGTCCTCCGCCTCGAGGCGGACCCCGACCCGGGGCACGGTCACCGGGCCGGTGACGCGGACCAGGGCCTCGAGCGCGACGGGGTCGGCGGTGATCACCCCGTCCAGGCGCTCGCCGGTGGCGGCCCGGTAGGCGTCGAGGATGGCCCGGGCCGCGGTGGGGAAGTCCGGGGTCATGTTGATGTTCAGCCAGAACCCGTTCCCGTCGCGGAAGGGGTCGTAGAGCGCGACGTACTCCTCGGTGGGCCCGGGGACGTCGCGCCGGTCGAGCTCGGGGAGGCGCTGGACCGGGGCGAACCGCGAGAGGGAGACCCGGCCCCGGTCGGCGGTGACGATCGCGTAGGCGCCGATCAGGCCGCCCGTGCCGCGCAGCTCCGCGGGGTTCTGGGCTCCCAGGAAGTACCGGCGCGGGCCGTCGGCGCCGAGGAACGACGGCAGCTCCCGGAGGAGCCCGGCGGCGGTGGCGAGCGAGCGGCGGAGCGCCGAGAGCTCGTCCTCCGCGAGGCGGCGGGCCCGGGCGAGCGGGGCGGGGAGGAGCGAGGCCGGGCTCCCGCGCACCTCGGCCAGGGCCTCGGCCACGAGCCCGGCGGCGCGCCGGGCCGGTTCCGCGAGCCCCTCGTAGGCCTCGAGCGGGAGCCGCCCGTCCCGGGGCCCCAGGCCGGCGAGCCCGTCCGGGACCTCCTCGAGCGCCCCGGCCAGGATCTCCCCGGCCAGGGCGGCCTCGGCCGCCGCCTGCGCCAGGGCCGTGGCGGCGTCG
>FWPU01001960.1_pt1 | contig 59226 bp, 48 predicted proteins | sample 2228361 | NCBI WGS metagenome assembly FWPU01 (sample SAMEA103939777, study PRJEB20133) | metagenome
GTGCCGGACGGTGGCACAGGCGTTGTTGCCTGTGCAGACCTGGCGGACGTGTTTGGCGTGGCTGAGCAAGCGGGGACGCTTGCTCTACGGAGCATAAGCGTCCTCGCTTGTGCAGATGTGCCGGACCAAAGAGCTGCGGGCCGCAGCCCTTTCCCGGGCCACGGGCCAGTTGCTACGCTGTAGGGCCGCAACGTCCGCCTGCCAGCGGCCCCCCGTTGCAGCCCTTCAACGCGTGAAAGGTTTCGATCGCCATGAGCATTTCTGCCCAGACGCTTGCACGGCTTGCCGAATTCGATACGCCCACCATCTGCAATGTCATCGAGCTGTTCGACATACGGCCCCGCAACCAGGGCTATCTCGACAACCGCATCAGGTGCAACTTTCCCGAGCTGCCGCCCATGGTGGGCTTTGCCAGTACGGCCTCGTTCCGCAGCGATGCTCCGCCGGTGGGCGGAGATGCGTACAGCTCCATCGACAGGCAGATCGAGACATTTGCCGCATTGCCTGGGCCGGCCGTCGTGGTGTTTGCAGACCTGGACGATCCGCCGGTGGCCGCCACGTTCGGCGAGGTGATGTGCAGCACGTATCAGGCCTTCGGCTCGGCAGGGCTGATCACCTCGGGTGCCGGGCGGGATCTGGAGCAGGTGCGAGCCATCCGTTACCCGGTGTTTACCGGGTCGACCATCTGTTCGCACGGATACTGCCACATTCTGCACGTGGGCCTGCCGGTACGCGTGGGCGGGGTGACCATCCGCCAGGGCGACCTGCTGCACGGAGATGCCAACGGCGTGACCACCATTCCGCTTTCGATTGCCGCCGCAGTTGCCGAGCTGTGCAGCGAGTTTGTGGCAGCCGAGAAGATCATCCTCGACTATGTGCGCGGCCCAGGGCCCAAGACGCCCGCCGGTCTGGCCGCCGCACGCAAGGAATACTCGGCTGTGGTGGCGCGTCTTGCCCAACAGGCCAAGGCCAGCCGCTAAGGCCGAACGGTGGTGCTGCGCAGCTCGCGCCAGCGGGCGGGTAGCTTGTGCTGCGTCGCCGCTGGGGGTCAACAGGCTTTGCTAATTGCGGCAGCGGCATCATCGTACAACTCGCGGGCGGCCGCCGCCGTGGCGGCCTCGACAATCAGCCTGACCATTGGCTCGGTTCTGCTGGGCCGAACCAGCAGCCACCGCTCGGGCCAGTCGAGCCGCAGGCCATCTAGCGTGCTTGCTTCTGCCGTGTTGAAGCGGCGGCGCAGGCATTCAAACGCATCGGCTACTCGCTCGGCCGGCAAATCCAGGCGGCCCTTGATCATGTAGTAGGCGTTGAGCCGGCCCGCCAACTCCGCCACACCTTGGCCCGAGACAGCCATGGCCTCCAGCACCAGGGCCATGGCTACAAAGCTGTCTCGCACATAGCCGACGCGCGGATCGATCACTCCGCCGTTGCCCTCTCCGCCAATCACTGCATCGTGGGCTTCCATGGCCTCGACCACGTGCACCTCTCCCACGGCAGACCGGCAGCAGGGCACTTTGTGCCGCTGGGCGATGTCGTCGATCATCCGGCTTGTGGCGCAGTTGGCGACCACCGCGCCGGGATTCTGCGCCAAGACATGGTCGGCACAGATGGCCAGCGTGTACTCTTCTCCCAGGTAGCGGCCGGCTGAATCGACCAGGGCTAGCCGATCCGCGTCTGGGTCTTGGAAAAAGCCAACCGCCGCACCAAGCTGGTGCACCTGAGCTGCGGCGTCGGTCAGGTTCTCGGCGATTGGCTCGGGAGGATGGTCGAATTCGCCGTCGGGCACCTCCCCGAGCACGTGTACCTCGCAGCCCAGGCTTTCAAGCAGCCTGCGGCCCAGGCAGCCGCCAGCGCCATGATTGGCGTCGAGCAACACGCGATAGCGCTGCCGGCGTATGCACTCGGCATCGACCATGGCCAGCAAGCGTTCCAGGTGCGGTGCATGCGGGTCGGATAGCTCCAGGCGCCGTCCCCAGCGGGCGTGCCCGGCACGGCGCCACACACTGCTCTGGAATGCTTCTGCTGCCTGAGTGGCGGCTGCTGGTCCCAGGAGCCTGCCGTCGGGGCCGAACGCTTTCAGGCCGTTGTACTCTGCCGGATTATGGCTGGCAGTGATCTGTAGTCCGCCGGCAGCGCGCAGGCTGTTCACAAGAATGCCCAGGGTGGGCGTGGCGGCAATGCCCGCGTCGAGCACATCTCGGCCCGCGGCACACAGGCCCGCCGTGGCGGCTGCGGCCAGCATGTGGCCGCTGCGGCGCCCATCTCGCCCTAACACGACCGTGCCGGGAGGCAGGGTGACAGTAAGCCCGTTGGCATAGCGGGCGGCAACCTCGGCGTTGAGTTCATCGTCTACTCGCCCGCGCACGCCAGAAACGCTGATGATCAGTCCAGACATGCGTCAAGCTACTCCTACAGCACTGGGTCGTTCGTTAGGCTTTCTGGCCTGGCTCCGAAAACACTGCCGAATCCGGGAGGTTGGGTTCGGCCCCGACAGCGTGACGTACAGGAAAGCACGAACACTGCCCGGTCTGGAAGGCGACGGGCAGCCTGAAAGGCTGATGTACGTTTTGGCACTAAAAGACTATCCGATCGAATCCGGCAGGCCCCAAGGCTGGCGATACTGCTTGGTGAGCAAGCGATCGGCCTCATCGTCATGCAGGATACGCTCGTTTTGAGGATCGAAGTGCAGCACGCGTTCCACGCGATAGGCGATCTCTCCCAGATGCACCAGTCCGCAGGTGAGGTGTGCTACTTCGGCCGATGCGGCCGGCTCGCGCCTTGTGCGTACGCAGTCTAGAAAGTCTGCCACATGTTCAGAGATGCCGGTGCCGCCGCGCATGCTGGGTCCTGGCTCGTTGGCGGCTCCCATGTATACCTGGAAGTAGCCGCGGCGGGAGAAGATCATGGTTCCTTCGCTGCCGTAGAAGGCATTTCCGCTGTCGAAGCCGTACATGCCGTTCTTGGTCCAGCCGCGATCTTCGTAGATGAGCACTTTACCCTCGGCGTACTGGTAGGCGACGAGCATGTTGTCTGGGAACTCGCGTTCGCCTTGGAGGTCGATACGGCTGCCATGGGCGGTGATGCGTACGGGGTGGGTGGTGACGCCCAGTGCCCAGCGAGCCATGTCGATGTCGTGCACGCCGTCGTTGCCGATGTCTCCATTGCCGTAGTCGCGGTACCAATTCCAGGAGCCGTGGAAGCGGTTGGGATTGAAGGGCCGCAGGGGTGCGGGGCCGAGGTACATGTTGTAATCGACTCCTGGAGGGGCGGGGCCATCGGGGGCGGGCTGCCTGTGGGAGTGCCGCTGCACATTCCACGCGTTGGTCATTTTGATCTCGCCCAGCAGGCCGGAGGCGAGCAGTTGGCCGGCGGCGGCGGTGACTTCGCTGGAGCGCATCTGGGTGCCATGCTGGACGATGCGGCCATGCTTTCGCGCGGCTTCGAGCAGCAGGCGGCCTTCGCGGAAGACGTGGCTGGCGGGCTTTTCGAGATACACGTCTTTACCGGCGAGGAGGGCGGGCACAGCGATGGGGCAATGCCAATGGTGCGGTGTGGCTACAAATACGGCATCGATGGCTTGCTCGTCGAGCAGGCGTCTGAAATCGGCGAACTCGCGCGGTCGATGGCCGAGCATGCTGGCCACCAGTTCTGCGGCGGCGGCGCGGCGTGCCTCATCCACGTCGCAGACGGCGGCGACCTGCACGTCCTGCCTGCGGGCGAACTCATTGAGGAAGGTCTGATAGCGGCCGCCAGTGCCGATCAGTCCCACCGTGATCGACTCTGCTGCCGCCGCCGACGGCTGATCTGCCAGTGCCGCCTGGCGCGATGCAAGCATGGCCGATACGGCGGCGGCCGTACCAGCAGGCCATATGCCGTCTAAGAAGGCACGACGCGAGAATGCAGACATGGCACGCCTCCTGAGCAACTCGCAGCCAACCTGGGCCGATAGCGCCCTCGCCATTCGCGCCCTGCCTGTTGGACAGGAAACACGTTCAGGCGCGCCAGCAGCATACGTCTCGCGCCTTGGTGCGGCAAGCCGTCCCAGGTCGATCTTTGTGCGCTGCTGTTTCGCGTGGGGCGACACGAGGCACCCTCACCATGAGCCATTGGGCCATGGTTGCTAGCAACCGCCAGGCGGTCTTGGCCGCAAGTCCCTGTTGTGTTACAAACGCCGCTTCCACGTGCAGGCTGCGCGGCTGGAGGTCCGCACGCCTCCGGCGGTCCCGCTGGCGGCAAAACGTACAAGAGTCACGGATGAAGAGCTTCGCCAGGGCACTCGTGCTGGGCCTACGATACCGATGGACCTTTGCGGCATCGCTGGTCTGCGCGCTGCTGGTGGCCGTGCTCTGGGGAGGGAACTTCGGCGCCCTCTACCCCCTGGCCGAGGCCGCGTTCAACCGCGAAACGCTCCACTCCCTCGCCGAGCGGCAGATGGCCGAAACCCGGGCGGAGATCGGCCGCCTCGAACACCAGATCCAGGACCTCCAGCCGGGACCGGAACGAAACAACCAAGCTCGCACGTTGCGCCGCGAGCTGGCCGCCAAGCGGCAATGGCTCAACACACAAGCGTGGCTCAAGAGGCATGTCTTGGACCCGTTTCTGCCGCGCGATCCCTTCCGCACCCTGGCGCTCGTCGTCGCCGTGGTCGTGGCGGCGACCTTCATGAAGAGCCTCTTCTTCGTGCTTCACCAGGTGCTGTGCGCCCGCCTCTCGCAACGCGTGGCCATGGACCTGCGCAATGCCTTCTTCCGCCACACGTTGAACATGGACCTGGCCGTATTCCATCGCGAAGGCACCAGCGAGCTGATGAACCGCTTCACGGCCGATATGGAAAGCCTCGCCTCTGGCATCAACGAATTTTTCGGCAAGTTGGTGCGCGAGCCGCTCAAAATGCTGGCCTGCCTGATCGGGGCCGCCTGGATCTCATGGCAGTTGCTATTGTTCTCGCTGCTCGTGGTGCCGCCGGCAGCGGTGCTCATCCGCTGGCTGGCGCGCACGCTCAAACGGGCCAACCGCCGCGCCATGGAAGAGATGACGCAAATCTTTTCCATCCTGGAAGAGTCTTTTCAGGGCATCAAGGTCGTCAAGGCCTTTACCATGGAACGCTACGAACGCTGGCGGTTCCGTACAGTGAGCCGGAACTACTTTCTCAAGGCCATGCGCATTGCCCGCTATGATTCGCTTACGCGGCCGCTCACAGAAATCCTGGGCATTCTCACCATCAGCGTGGCCATGCTGGCTGGCGCGTACCTGGTGCTCAACGAGAGGACGCACCTGTTCGGCATGCGGATGAGCGACGGCCCGCTGAGTCTTTCTGCGCTCTTGGTGTTCTACGCCATGCTGGCAGGCGTGAGCGACCCGGCCCGGAAGATGTCTGAGATCTTCAGCCGGATCCAGCGAGCCGCAGCGGCCGGGGACCGCATCTTTCAGCTTATGGACCGCCAGCCCGAGATCGTCGATCCTGTCCGCCCGCGGGCGCTGGGCCGCCATCGCCAGGACCTGGTGTTCGATGAGGTGAGTTTCCACTACCAGGCCGGCCAGCCGGTTCTGGAACAGATCTCGCTGCAAGTGCGCTTCGGCGAAACCGTGGCGGTGGTAGGCCCCAACGGGTGCGGCAAGACGACGCTGGTCAGCCTGATTCCACGGTTCTTCGACCCGGTGTCGGGTTCGGTGCGCCTCGACGGCATCGACCTGCGCGAGGTCCGCCTGCGCGATCTGCGGCGGCAGATCGGCCTGGTGACCCAAGAGACGCTGTTGTTTGACGACACGGTGTACAACAACATTCGCTACGGTTCGCCGCACGCCACGCGTGCAGATGTGATTCGCGCCGCCGAACAGGCGCATGCGCACCGCTTTATCGAAGAGAAACTCGCCCGGGGCTATGAGACGGTGGTGGGGCCGCGCGGCAGCCTGCTTTCCGGCGGCCAGCGGCAGCGGATCGCCCTAGCCCGCGCCATCCTCCGCGATCCGCCCCTGTTGATCCTAGACGAGGCCACCAGCCAGATCGATCTGGAAAGCGAACAGCTCATCCAGAAGGTGCTGGAGCGATTTATCCGCCAGCGCACTACCATTATTATCACCCACCGCCTGGGCACACTGGCACTGGCCGACCGCATCGTGGTCATGGATGCCGGCCGCATTCTCGACATCGGCCAGCACGACGAACTCATCCGCCGCTGCGACCTGTACCGCCGCCTGCACATGCTGCATTTCCGAGAGACGGCTTGAAAAATTAGGAGCAAGCCGCACCCGGCCAATGCGAGTGCGCGCATAGCGTGCTCAGCCCGCGCGGCTCGCGGCCGCTTGGACGCGAGGACTTGGCATAAGGCCGCACACAGCCCGCCTGCAAAGGTCTAATGTGCGCGGCTGAAACAGCAGACTGGCAAAGTCGCGGGGGCGCAGCCTGGGACCTGGGCAGCAGCGCACGGGCGTGGCGCGATTGTTTCAGCGAGCACGCTTTCGCCTGGATGCTTGCCAGCCGGATTCGGCCACGCTATGCTAGCAGCCGCTGAACCAAGGAGGGAGCATCATGCTTGTGCTGTCGAGGAAGGTGGGAGAGAGGATTCAAATCGGCACCAATATCACGGTGACGGTGGTGCGGCTGGCGGACGGGGCTGTGCGATTAGGAATCGAGGCCCCGCCCCACGTGTCGATCGTGCGGCAGGAGCTGATGACAGACCAACAGGCCGCGCTGCAGCGCCCAGAGCAACAGGCCGCAGTCAAACCGGTCTAGCTCTGCCGCTTGGAACAGTAGCATCGGCGTGCTGCACGCATTGGCAGGGTTGGTTCGAGTTACAGCTTTTTCGTCGAGCCGCGCGGGCAGTTGCGGGCCGCGCTGGATGTGCAGCCGCCGCGTTCCTTGGCCCTACCGCAGTTTTCCGGCGGGCTTTGCGGCCAAGCGACGTTCTCTTGGCGTGCGGAGGTCAATGACGTCTGCCGGCCATGTGCGCCCGTGCTGCTCGAACAGGCTGCGTAGCCGGGCGGCTTTCTGATGCGCCGTATCGTCAGTGGCGGTTCCCCAGATGATGCGCCCCCCGTCTTTAGTGCGCAGCTCGAACTGGGGCGCCCGGTCTGTTTCGGGCCGTTCATCGGCTAGGGGCAGGATCCGCCATAGTTTCATTGCCTGCCAGTCATCGATCAGTGCGGCTGCAATGCGAGCGGCCGCAGCCACCTGAGGATCGTTCCACGCTGTGCCCAGCGGCCCTTCCGTGGCAGGGCGTACGCCGCCGAGCCGCGGGTAACGGACGACGTCTGCCGGCGTGAAGTCTTCGCTGGGCAGGGGCACCGCCTCTGCGTCGACGGCCAGTAGCCCGCCCGGCACCTCCACCATCAGCACCGGCCGGCGGTACTCCAGCTCAACGATTACCTGGGGCGGCAAGCGGCGCGTCACCCGTACCACTCGCGCCACCCAAGCATGCTGTGCAAACGCCTGCTGAATGCGGACCAACAAGTCTTCTTGCAGTACCGACAGAGGGGGTTCAACGCCCGCCATGCGCAATGCCTCGGCACGCACGTCTGCTCGAATCCAATGCGGCGGGGCCGTCACCTGGATCTGGCTCAGATCCAACTGGTACTGCGGCGCGGTTCGGATCCGCGCTTCGAGGCTGATCCACACGCCGTAGGCCGCCGTGCCCAAGGCCAGCACCAGCACGAGGCGCAGCCAGCGGCGCACAGCCGGCTGCGGCGTGCGCGAAGCGACTCCTTTCACCAAATCTCGATCTCCGTCTCTAGCTCCACACCCAGACGGTCGGCAACCCGGCTGCGGATGAGTTCGATCAGCCGCAGCACGTCCTGCGCGGTCGCACCAGGCTCGGCAATGATAAAGTTCGCGTGCCGCTCGCTCACCTCCGCCCCCCCGATTCGCGCACCTTTCAAGCCGGCCTGGTCGATGAGCATTCCGGCACTGATGCCACGAGGGTTCTTGAAAATGCAGCCTGCGTTCTGGTGGCCCAAAGGCTGGCTGGCCTTCTTGATGATCCACTGCGTTTGCATCCGCTTGGTCAGCTCCTGCGGATCCTCCTGCTCGAGCTGAAACTCCGCCTCCAGGATCACCAGCTCGTCGAGGCTGCTCTTGCGGTACGCAAACACCATGTCCTCGCGGTTGCGTTCCAGCGTGTCGCCCGTCACCGTCATCACCACCGCGCGGTGCGTCCACTGGCCGATGTCTCCCCCGCGGCCGCCCGCATTGCCGTGCAGCGCGCCGCCCACGGTGCCCGGTATGCCCACAAGAGACTCCAATCCCCCCAGACCCTCGCGCACCGCGGTGCTGATCACATGGCCCAGCCGCGCGCCGCCGCCCGCAATCACGTGCCGCCCCTGGACGCGTATCCCCCCAAAACACGGAGCAGAAAGGTGGATCACCAGCCCCGGCACGCCTTCGTCTCGTATCAATACGTTCGAGCCTCCGCCCAGCAGGCGTATAGGCTCCCCTTCGGCGTGTGCGCGGCGGATCAGCTCGGCAAGCTGCTCGCGAGACTGCGGCAAAGCAAAATACTGCGCAGGCCCGCCCAGGCGAAACCAGGTGTATGGCGCCAGGGGCTCACCCTGCCGCACGATGGACTCGAACTCGCTCAACCAGCTCATCCCTTAACCATCCCATCTCCGCGGCGGCCAGCGCAGCAACCACGTCGCCAGGAGTGCAGCACTCGGCCACTGCGGCCGCCACTTCGTCGGCGGCGTGGGCGGGCAGCACTGCTGCCCCCAACTCGGCTGCGCGGCGGGCCAGGTCTCGGGCTGTGGGCTCGTCGCCTCGAGGCGGCCCTTCCCGCGCGCGCACTACTTCGACCACCGCCAGCAGATCGGCATTTTGCAGGCTGTGTGCAAATTCGTCCAGCATCCGGGCGAGCCGCGAAGCCTGATGGGGCTGAAACACGCAGATCAGCCGCCGCTGGGGGAACATGGCCCTCACGGCCGCGAGCGCCGCGCGCACGGCCGTAGGATGATGTGCGTAGTCGTCCACCCAGGCAACACCTGCGGGCAACATGTGGTGCTGGAGCCTGCGCTGAAGGCCCGAGAATGCATCCAACCCCGCTACGATATCTGCGGCTCGCACGCCCGACTCCCACGCCAGAGCGGCCGCTGCCAGTGCATTCGACACATTGTGCTGGCCGGGGACCGACAGCGCCACCTGGCCCAACAAGCGATGCTCTCGCGACAACCGAAAACGAAAGCGGCCCTGCCGTTGGCGCAGGTCATGGGCGATCCAGTCGGCGTGGGTCTCGAGTCCGAATGTTTCGACGCGTGCTACGGTATGCGTGGCAGCTCGGCGTGCGCGGGCATCTGCCTCCGGCACCAGCAGCAGTCCGCTCTGCGGCAGCCGGGCGGCGAATCGAGCAAACGCCGCATCCAATTCGCCAGGGGTGGGGTAGCAATCGAAGTGATCGGGTTCCACGTTTAGGATGGCAGCCGCACGCGGCGTGAGCAGTAGGAATCCTCGGCGGTACTCGCACGCCTCGACAACGGCCATGCTTCCTCGGCCGGCGCGACCGCAGGTAGGCTCACTCAACGGCGCTGCCCCGGCATATACCATTGGGTCTGCGCCTGCCTGGCGCAGGATGCGGGCCAGCATCGCCGTAGTCGTACTCTTGCCGTGGGTTCCTGCCACCGCCAGCACCCGCCGCCCTTGGGTGAGACGGGCCAGCATTTCCGGCAGACTCAGTTCGGGGATCCCCTGCGCACGTGCCGCTCGCCGCTCGGCGTTATCGACGGGCACAGCGGGGCTGTAAGCCAACACTTGCGTATCTGGCGCGACGTTCTCGGCACGATGCCCGGCATGAACGCAGACGCCATGCTGCTCCAGCCAGCGTGCCGGCCCGGGCGCAAGGTCTGAGCCCGTGAGCCGCCAAGCTCGTTGCAGCAAGATGGCCGCCAGCGCCTGCATGCCGCTGCCGGCAATGCCCACCAGGTGCGCCCTCGTCCCCTGGTCCCCGCCGTGTGAGGACCACGTGCTTGCTCCCATTAGCATCATGGTGGGCATTCTCTCCGGAAGCTGCACGCGCGACAACATCAATCTGTGCGTGCTGCGGTTGCGGTTCACGCGGGCAGCCCTCGCTATAGCACGGGCGGGCAGGCTTGTTCTGTATAGCGCCAGCGGGTATTCGCAGAGGCGAGCAGGGGCGGCTGGCAACTAGGCCGCAACGGGATGCCTGCCTCGGGTCATGCATCCCCCGGCAGCGCAGCCGCGGATAAAATGGCTGTCAGCCTGAAGAATGGCTTTCGGTACGAGAGAATCTGGAGGATCCCACATGTTGCGCCCGCGCTCCCTTGGCTGGCCGATCACGCTGGCCGTGGTGATGATCGTCCTGCTGGTGCTGCTGGTGGTGGGATGGGTGATTCTCTCCATCCGCTCGCTTGCGCTGCTGGTGATCGGCGCCGTGCTGCTGGCCTTGATGCTGGCCGGCGTTGTGGCGTACCTGCTGATCTCGATCAGCGAGATCCGGCTGAACCAGCGGCAGTCGAACTTCATGGCGAGCGTGACGCATGAACTCAAGTCTCCCATTGCCTCGCTCAAGCTCTACCTGCAAACGCTGGTCAGGCATAACGTGAGCGAACAGCAACAGGCCGATTTCTGCCGCTCGATGATCGAAGATGTCAACCGCTTGGACGCCCTCATCAACCACCTGCTCGACGCGGCGCGTGTGGATCAGGAACCGCTAGAGAACGAGCGTGTGGAGGTGAACGTGGCTGCCGTGCTGCGGAATTGTGCCACGGCGGCGTGCCTGCGTTACCACGTGCCGTTGGAACGCATAGAATTGAACGTAGTTCCGACGACTGTGTGGGCCAGGCCGCTGGATGTTGAAATGCTGTTCCGCAACCTGATCGACAACGCGCTCAAGTACGCGGGCGAGCCTCCCTGGGTGGCGATCGAGTCTCGCCCGCAGGGGCGAGGGCGCGTGATCACGCGGATCAGCGATAACGGCCCCGGGATACCGGCCGATTTGCGGCGCAAGATTTTCGGCCGCTTTGTGCGGGCAGGCAACGAGCTGGAGCGTTCGAAGCCCGGCACGGGCCTGGGGCTGTTCATCGTGCGCACCTTGACCCGCCGGCTGCGCGGCCGCGTGAGCATCTCCAACCGAGTCCCGCCGCCCGGCACGGTGTTCGAGGTCGAGCTGCCCGGAGAGCCGGCCTTAGAGGATGAATCCGCTCCAGCCTGCGCCGCAGTGGAACAAGCCTAGCATGGTCTTGCGTTTGCCGAGGGCAGCCGTGGAAGCGTCGGCCAAGCATATTCTGATCGTCGAAGATGAGCAGCACCTGGCGCAGGGCATCCGCTTCAACCTGGATGCCGAAGGCTACCGGGTCACTGTGGTGGGGGACGGACCTTCCGCCCTGCGACTGCTGCGTGCCGATCCCACTGCGGTCGATCTGATCATTCTAGACTTGATGCTGCCCGGCATGAGCGGCTACTCCGTGTGCGAACATATCCGCCAGGCCGGCAACGACGTGCCGATCCTGATCCTCAGTGCGCGCACGCTGACCGAAGACCGCATCCGCGGCCTCGACGTGGGAGCCGACCAGTACTTGCAAAAACCATTCGAGCTGGATGAGCTGCTGGCGATGGTCCGCAACCTGCTGACGCGCCGCGGGCGGTTCAAACTGCCCGCGGCCGGCAAGAAGGTGGGAGATACGCTCGAGTTCGGCCGCGCTTACGTGAACTTCGATACGTTCGAGGTCACGGTCGATGGGCAGCGGCTGCGACTGACGCCCATGGAGCTGAAGCTGCTCCGCTACTTTGCAGAAAACGAGGGCTCGGTGCTTTCCCGTGCACAGCTTCTCGATGCCGTGTGGGGGCAGAAGAGCACCGTCGTCACCCGCACGGTAGACAACTTCGTGATGCGGCTGCGGAAGTACTTTGAAGTCGACCCGGCACAGCCGCAGCACTTTCTGAGCGTGCGGGGTGCCGGCTACCGGTTTGTGGCGAACAGGCCGGAGGAGGCATAGTCGCGAAGGTTCAAGCAGGTGCAGGAGTTGGGCTAGCGCTTCGCGGCATAAGCGGCAGGGGAGAGGCATGTGCCGCAGCGCGAGACGGCACACAGGTGGCTGTGGGGGCCGGCATGCCAATGGGATCCGCTTGCCAGGTTCAGGCCGGTAGAGTGCGGTTGGCGGTGAGTTTGTTGGCCCGATCCGGTGTGTGATGTTGGTCTGGGACGTGTTCTGCAACGCTAGTGAAGAATCGGTGAGCTTGTTGGCATGGCACGGCTTGACCGCCTCGTTTCCTGCGTGTGATGCAAGGTAGCGTGTACGGGCGGAATGGGCCAATGGCTTTGCACCGCTGCGTGCGTTCGACCCATTCCATCGAGGGGAGTTTTCATGGCCGCTGTTGGTCGCGGGCTGCCGCTGCGCCTGTGCGCTCTGCCGTCCACCGCGTGCCCGCACATGCTTGCTGGCCGTGCGCCACCGGTGCTCTCGTTGCAATCCCACGCCACATCGGCCAAGCTCTAAGGGCCGGCGTCGAACACTTATGGGGTGGTTTCCAGATGCCGTTGTTGATCCCGTTTCAAACCGAGGAGTAGCCCATGCACCATGTGCTTCTACGTAACCCTAGTGTCCGTCTGACTTTGGGAGCGTTGTCCGCGGCGCTGTTGGTTGTCGTGGCCATCGAGGCGGGGCGAAGTGGTGCTGACGAGCACGAGGCCAAAGCGCCGATGGTCGAGGGCATCTGGGACGGCACGCTCAAGGTGCCGGGTGCAGAGCTGCGGGTACTTTTCAAGATCCGGCGCGAGGAAGACGGCAGCTTGAGCGCCACCATGGACAGCGTGACGCAAGGAGTGAAGGGCATTCCCGTGAGCAGCGTCAGGCAGGAAGGCCGGCGCGTGGTGTTGGAGTCGAAGGCGATCTCGGGGGTGTTCGAGGGCGAACTCAATGAGCAGGGCACCGAGCTGTCAGGAACCTGGAAACAAGCGGGGCAGGCACTGGCGCTGAAACTAGTGCGGATCGAGCGCGAGCCCGACTTGAGCCGTCCGCAGGATCCCAAGAAGCCCTATCCCTACCGGGAGGAGGAAGTGGTGTTCGAGAACGCCAAGGACGGTACTCGGCTGGCCGGCACGCTGACGCTTCCGGAAGGCAACGGGCCCTTTCCGGCCGTGGTGTTGATCACAGGATCCGGTGCGCAGGATCGTGATGAGTCTCTGATGGGCCATCGTCCCTTTCTGGTACTGGCAGACCATCTTACGCGCAAGGGTATTGCCGTGCTGCGTTACGACGACCGGGGCGTTGGCGGTTCGACGGGGAGCGTGTTTACCGCCACGCTGGAAGACACTGCCGAGGATGTGATGGCGGCCATGGCCCTGTTGCGGGACAGGCCGGAGATCGACCGGCAGAAGATCGGCTTGTTGGGGCACAGCGAGGGCGGAATCGTCGCGCCGCTGGTGGCCAGCCGTTCGGCCGACGTAGCGTTTGTTGTCATGCTGGCAGGCACGGGGGTTTCTGGGGAAGAGATTCTGGTTTCGCAGGGGGGACTGGTACCCGCGGCCGAGGGGGCCGATAAGGAGACGATCGCGCAGGCCGTGGCGGCCCAGCGCAAAGCCCTAGACATTCTCAAGACCGAGACGGACCCCGCGGCGTTGCAAGAAAAGCTGCGCGCCGCATTGGCGGAAGATGTCCAGCGGCTAGTTGCCAGCCAGGGCTTGGACGAAGAGGCCGCCAAGGCCGCCATAGAGACCCAGGTAAAGGTTGTGGCGACTCCGTGGTTTCAGTCGTTCTTCCACTATGACCCGCGGCCCGCACTGCGCCAGGTGAAGTGTCCCGTACTAGCGCTCAATGGCGAGCGGGATGTGCAGGTCGATCCCAAACTCAATCTGCCTGAGATCGAAAAGGCCTTGAAAGAGGGAGGAAACGCAAGTGCCACCGTCAAGGAACTTGCGGGGCTGAATCACCTGTTCCAGACGTGTGAGACGGGCGCCGTCTCTGAGTACGGCAAGATCGAAGAGACGATGGCTCCTGCGGTGTTGGAAATGATCTGCGACTGGATCCTCGAGCAGACCAACTAGCCTGTGGGACGCTATTGGGGGGGTGGTTTGCAGAGGAGCGGCCGATGCGTTGAGAGCGACGTCGCTGCGCACACGCAGGCGGCCGACGCAGATCGGATCCGTTGGCGGGCCGACGCGCACTAACGCACGCCGCTGTCTCCCCCCTTGCTAAGCGGGGTGCGAAGCGGCGAGAGTCTCCTGCCTCTTATGCGGGCGGGGTCGCCGCGACGCGGTGCCACCGGGCGAGTTTGAGCACGCTTCGGGCCGCCCCGCAGCCGTAGGCGTGCGAGGGCGCCGCGGCGCGCCGACACAGGATGCCGCGGCTATGGTGCGTGCGGTTGAGTTCCCCCGCTAGCGGAAGCGGTAAATACGCGGTCTGCGAGAGGCTCCTTGAAGAGGTCGTACCTGCTGGATGCGGCTCTTGGGCTGCACACGCTCGATCTTGACGGGCTCGGATGTGTCGCACACGCGCCGGTTGCCCGCCGCGTCCCGGACTTCAAGGCGAATGTAGACCTCGTCTGGAGGCTCCCCATCGAGCCGCCATACGAATCGCCCCGTGTTCTCCAGGTTGGCCCGCAGTATCGACCAGGGGCCTCCCGGAGTTTCGGCCGCCAGTAGTGTGATCGGCCGTGCCGCAAGCCGCTCGTCGGATGCCTCCCACTCGATAAGCAGTTCACCGCTTCCTTGGCCTGCCCCCTGCTGCCGAACTGAAAGCAGCCGCGCCGCAGGCGGCGTAAGGTCGACCCCCACGCACATTTCCGGCAGGTCTCCTGGCTGCGGCTCCGGGCCGCGCAGGCCCGCACCGCTTTCGACCACCATGATGAATCCGTACGTTCCTTCGCCGTCGACCGTCACCAGCATGGGGCTAGCCACATCTTCATCCAGTCCATACAGCGACCAGGTGCTGCCGCCGTCTGTGGTCTGCCACAACTCGACGCGCGCCACGCCCGAAGGCCCCACCGACTGCAATTCGTATTCCAGCGCGAAGCGGCGCGTGTTCACCATTCGGGGTTCGGGGCGAACAAGCAGCTCTTCAGGTGCGCCATCCTCGCCGGCCGGAACCTCTGGCGGCTCTGCCTGCCGGCCCAGCGGCGGCTCGATCGGGCTGGGGCTCGCACCCGATTCCCTTCGGCCCTCCGGTCCTCGCGCCTGCGACGCCCCGTCCGGAAACCTCTCCGGCATGCCTGGCGGTGCCGGCAGTGGCGCTCTGCTCTCTGCCGCTTGCTCCTCGACGTTGCCATCTCCGGCGTCGACCGCGGGGCGCCAGCCCTCGGCTGCGGTACCACGCCTGTCGCCGCCTGGAGAGGCACTCCTATCAGAAACTTGCATGCCTTGCGCGGCGGACCTGCCCAACACATCGCTTGACTTGCTTGTGACGTTCTTTGCCAAGTCTGCAATCGTTGCCCGTACTGTAACGGGCCCCGCCCCGCCAGGAACGAATGTGGCTTCGCCAGCCGCAAACTCGGCTGCCACCGGCTGCCAACGTGTTGTCCCTGCAAGGGCGTACTCTAGGCGGAAACTCGCCGGGTCGAGATGCTGATCCTGCGCATCCCAGCGTACCCGCACGGTACCGGCCTGGCCTGCCTCGGCCTCTAGCCAGAGTATGGGATTGGCCGTATCGACAATCACATACAGCTCGGCATGCAATGGCTCCAGCGGGTGGACCTGCCCCTTGGAGTCCTTGGTGCGGACCAAGAACCAATACGATCCGTCAGCTCGAGCGAGAAAGCGAAAGCTGCGCGCCTCCGGCTGGACCGTGGCATATTTGCGCCAGTTCTGGCACTGGTCGGTGGAGACGTAGAGCTGCACTTCCACAGTCCGTTCTGTTGCGGTAGCCGGCTCGACAGAGAAGGGAATCGAGAACCGCCGGCTGCGTGCATAGATGGGCTTGAGCGCAGCGGGGTGGGGAGATGCCGCCTCATCACCCGCAGCCTGCGCGGCCGCCAGCGCAAGGGCGCAAACGAGTTTGGCCAGCCGCTGCATGAACTTTTCCTTGGCTAGTGAACCTGCCCGCGAATTAGGAGCGGAACGATGGCTGTTGGTAATAATCGATCAGCGCGGCCCTGCGGCTTGAGCAAACCGTGGCGCGAATGCCAGATCGGCAAGCAGGCCAGCTCCCCAAGGTCTTCGGCCGCAGCTTGCCCAGCCAGGGGATTTTATGCCTGCGCTTCAAATGGGCGCGGCAAGCAGCCGCGGTGCGTACGTTTCTTAATCCATACAGCTTAGCCGCCTAGCGTAACGAGCAGGCGGCCGGTCGATCTGCCGGATGCACAATGCCTACGCTCGTCCAGGGCCGCCAGGGCTGTCCACCGACCCGCTCCCGGCATTCATGGGGCCACAGTGCGGCAGGACTTGTGCCTGCCGAGCTGAATCGGCCGTCATCCATCTACCGACCGCAGCTTGCTTGCAAGAGAACGCACGCCAGGTGGCGGTGCAGCTCCGCGGCGCGCGCACATCACCGACTCCGATCTGCCAGATAATCCCACGCGGCGCCGGACGCGAGTACCCCCTACGCTTCTTGGCAGACCAACCGAATATGCAATGGTCCCTTGGTGCTGCACAAACAGCTTCTGTTCCGCCATGGTCTTGGCACACGTGCTGTTGATGTGGGTTGGTGTATTCTTGGTCTGAAGCCGATTGGCGTACTCGCCATGTTGGGAGCCATAGGCGTCTGCATTGTGGTGCTTACCGGTCCGGTCTTTTGCAACCAGAAGCGGTCTGACGGCACACTCAGGGGCTGGAGCAAGGCCAACAAGTTGGCACCCGCGATCTTGCTTGTTCTCTATGCCGTCGGCTTGACTAGACTGGCTCCCTTGCTTTTTGGCAAATTCACGGCCGGTTGATCGCAAGCCGCCCACGCAACGTGCACGGCTTGCTGCGGCCCAGCGTTGCAGCCGTCGCAGCAGGCCGCCGGCGTCTGACAAGCCGGAGCGGGGGCGTCTTGGCCCGTCAAGAGGCAGGGCCGCCGCGTACTTGACGGCCGCGATAGCCGCGCCCTCGCGCCACGGTGCCCACGCTTGCTGCCGCCGTGTAAATGCTTCTTTCTCGCGTACTTCGTAACAGGTGATGAAGTGAGAACATCGCCGCCCGTGCAGGCCTGGATTCTCATAGTTGAGTGAGCAACATTGCGTTTCAAGACCCCACAATGTGTCCGCCCGGAGCTGGTTGAACCATACCGTCGGAAAGCACGCCAGCGCTGCGTTGGCCCTGGTCGCGGGCAATGTCGCCCGCCGCTTGCATCCAGCGGTCAGCCACGTTCAGGACCACCAAGCATGCCAGATAGGTCGTGCAGGCCATGGTCGAAACCGCCGCCAGCCGGCCCAGCGTGATTTCTTGCGGGTCGCTTAGCCACGGGTGCGGTTCGTGGAACTCGTAGAAGCCCCAATGCCGCGAAGGCGTGAGCAGCCGCTGTTCGAGCGCCGTGATGTACCACGTGTAAGGTACCACGAACATCAACAAGAGCAGCGAACTGAGGCGGTAACGCATACGCAGAGGTGTTAGCCTGCGGACCAAGGCCGCCACGCAAGCCGTGCCTGCTGCGCAACACACGAGGTTGGCCGCCAACCGCAACTGCCAGCGAGGGGCGAAGACCAAACGCTCTTCGGGGGGAACGGAGCGGCGTTCGCAATACACGAGCGGCCAGCCCAAGTGGTACAAAGGGTAGAAGGCGACGCCTTGCAAATAGCTCCCCCTGCGGAACCCCACGACTTGGTTCCAGGCCAGGCCAGTGCCTACCAGGAGTGCGACCAGGTAGGCTATCCAAGGGCGGCGCTTGCCGCGCGTTGTCTGCATGGTGGCACACCTTCAAATGCCGCAGTGTGGTGGGCAATCGCTGTGCGTGCCGGCAGCTACAGCATATCAGAATAGCCCGTGCGTTCAGCCGAGGGCAACAGAAATCTCGCTGCACTCTGGTTGTGCTATGGGGCGAACAGACAAAGAGGCTGCATCGCGGCTTGTGAGAAGAGAAGCGCGCTTGCGGTGTAGCCTTGTTGCAAGGCTGCATCGCCAGTGATTCGCCTCGAGCCTCATCCCTCGGGGGCATGCTGGTCAGGAAGCAGGAGCATGCGACGTGGGCTGGCGGCTGCGACCGTGGTTCTTCATTCCTCGAGCCGCTTGCGTACGGTATGCACCAGTTCCACGTACTGGCGTGCCAGAGACTCGATGCGCTTGAGGTCGCCCGCGGCGACTGCCTTGGGTTCGACGAGGGCGCTGCCGATGCCCAGTGCGCATGCCCCCGCTTCGAGGAAAGCGGCGGCCGTTTGCAGGTTTACGCCGCCGGTGGGCATAAGCCGTACCTGGGGCAGCGGGCCGCGCAGGGCCTTGAGGTAACCTGGGCCGCTCAGCTCGGAGGGGAAAACTTTGACGATATCGGCCCCGGCCTCCCAGGCGGCGAGGACTTCGGTGGGTGTGAAGGCGCCGGGCAGTACCAGCTTATCGTAGCGGCGGCAGAGGCGGATGACCGCCTTGCGCACCACCGGGGTGACCAGGAACTCAGCGCCGCAGAGGAGGGCCAGGCGGGCTGTTTCGGCATCGAGCACAGTGCCGGCGCCAAGCAGGATTCGATCTTCCAGGCGGGCGCGGACCTGTTCGAGCACGCGATGGGCGCGAGGCACGGTGAAGGTGACTTCGACGCAGTCGATTCCACCGGCCAGCAGGGCTTCGGCTACGTCGACGAGTTGGCGGTCGTCCTGGGCACGAATGATGGCTACAACGCCGCAGGCGAGCAGGCGGTTGAGGTTATCGACCTTGGTCATGGGCGAATTCCGGGCGAGCGCGCGTCCGGCCCGGCAGCCGTGGGGGGCCGTGAGGGGCGGCCCGCAGGCGGGCCTGTACTTGGTGCTGCAAGAAGCCTGGGCGGGGCATCCTGGACGGCCTGGCTGCTAGCATGCATAATAAGCAGTGGCCAGCGACAAGGCGAGCCGGTGTTGCAGGCGGCGGGTGGTAGCGCGGATGCAGAGTTTCTGGCAGAGTGCGTCGGTGCAGCTTGTGGTGTGGGGGGCGGTGGGGGCAGCGCTGGTTGCCGTTGGTATCTATGTGGTTTCCAAGGTTCGTGCAGGATTTCGCGACGATGCCAGCCCCACCAGCAGGCTGGTGAACGATTTCCGGGAATTGCACTCCCAAGGTGAGCTTAGCGACCAGGAATTCCGAACTATAAAGACGATGCTGGCGGCACGCATGCAACAGGAGGTAAAGGGTAAGGGCGATGCGGGTTAGGGCGGTTGCAGTGGGCTTGGCACCCTGCACTGCCAAACATGCCGGCCCTGTATCCCGTAGTAAGGATGTGCTGCTGAAGCTCGACAATCGGGTGGAGACGGATGCCACCGGCCATGCGGCCGTTCGGTTCCCTGGCCCCTCGAGCAACACCTTGGATCAATCCGCCGTGTCCCGGTCAAGCGCCGCACGTGCGGGGAACCAGCGAGTTCATACATGTCCGATCGTGGCGACGTGAGCGGAGGTACACCCGTGACAGGAGCACGCCGTGGCGGCAGCACGACCAAGAAGAACGCCTTCTGTTCCTTCTGCCGCAAGAGCTACCGCGATGTTGGCCCTTTGGTGGAAGGGCCGGGAGACGTGTACATCTGCGGCGAGTGTATCGACCTCTGCCAGCAGATCCTGGACCAGGAACGGCGGCGGCGCGGACCCAGCCGTTCGCTCTTCGGCCGCATCCCCTCCCCACGCGAGATCGTCGCCAAGCTCGATGAGTATGTGATCGGCCAAGAAGCGGCCAAGAAGGTGCTGGCCGTGGCCGTCCACACCCACTATAAGCGGCTGACGCTCGGGCACGACGGGCTGGGGGACGTGGAGCTGGATAAGTCTAACATTCTGCTCATCGGGCCCACCGGTAGCGGCAAGACACTGCTGGCACGCACCTTGGCCCGGCTGCTCAACGTGCCGTTTGCCATCGGAGATGCCACGACGCTCACCGAGGCGGGCTACGTGGGCGAAGACGTCGAGAACCTGCTGCTCAAGCTGCTACAAGCCGCCGACTACGACCTGGAGGCGGCCCAACGCGGCGTGTTGTACATCGACGAAATCGACAAGATCGGCAAGACCAGCCACAACGTCTCGATCACGCGAGACGTCTCGGGCGAGGGCGTGCAACAGGCCCTGCTCAAGATGCTCGAGGGCACCATCGCCAATGTACCCCCACAGGGGGGGCGCAAGCACCCCGAGCAGCAGTACATCCAGATGGACACCACGAACATCCTGTTCATCTGCGGCGGCACCTTTGTGGGCATCGATAAGATCATCAGCCGCAGGTTGGGGCGGCGCACGATTGGCTTCAACTTAGATGCCGCCACGAGTCACGAGTCGGATTTGGCCACGCTGCTGCCCATGGTCACCAGCGATGATATTCTCGAATTCGGCATGATCCCCGAATTGGTGGGCCGCTTGCCCGTCGTCTGCGCGCTCAAGCCGCTGGACCATGCCGCCTTGGTCCGCGTACTCACCGAGCCGCGAAACGCCATCATCCGGCAGTACCAGAAGCTGTTCGAGATGGAAAACGCACAATTGCAGTTCACCGACGCGGCGCTGCGCACGATCGCCCAGCGCGCCCTGGAAAAAGACACCGGTGCCCGCGGCCTGCGCGCTGTGGTCGAAGAAGTCATGCTCGATCTGATGTTCGAACTCCCGGAAACCGGCGCCGGCAAACGTTACTTGATTACGCCCGAGATCGTCATGGGGCGCGAGCGGGTCATACCTATTCCGATCGCCGAGACCAAGCACAAAAGTGCGTAGCACGCCAGCGGGGGCAGCGTCAGGCCAAGTAGGGACACGCTGCTGCGGCACGCTCGAAGCGCATGGACGGCCGCGTTCGAGTGTGGGAGGTTCGCATGGCGTAGCGGCCCGATGGCCGACAGCCAGTCCCGTGGTCTCATAACGCACGCCCCTTGTTGGGGCGGTATTGGGCGGCAGCGAGGGCCTGCTAGTCTCGCTGCGGCACTGTGGCCGCAATGTCCCCTTCGGGCGCGGCCCGGCGGGGTAAAACCCCGCCGCTCGTTGCGTGAGAGCGTGTGAGGCCCGGCGGGGTGAAACCCCGCCGCTCGTACGAGCCGCCGGCTTTATGCCGGCGGTTCATGCCCCCCGTGGGCAAGCGTGCCTCGAGAGATACCAAAGCGGTGCTCGGCACCGTACTCGATGCTGCGGCGCTCGGGCCTGTTGGAGCTTGCCACCCGAAGGCAACGGTGGGACGCTGCGGGCAAGCGGCATGTTCCTCTCGCCCCCTCATTGCAGCAGGTCTCGCAGCGCTGTGGTAGGGAGGCACTTCTGCTGGCCCCTATGCGCTGGCAGCTTCGTGTGCCATACTTAAAGCTCGGGGATTCGTGGGCGCCCCGAGTTGCGCGCCCCCGCTTGCACGCGGTCGAAACAGAACCTGCCTACACACCCTGCCCTGTCTGCTATGTCTACGCCAGCCATTGCAAGCACCTCGTACCGGCAGATCGTCGGCACTCCTATCCGCACGTACGTGTTCGACTCGCATACCGCTATGGCGGTGTACGTGGCACACATCATTGCCGGGATCATCCGCGAGCGGAATGCCGCCGGCCAGTATGCCGTGCTTGGCCTGGCCACGGGGTCTTCGCCCGTCAGCGTATATCGCGAACTCATCCGCATGCATCGCGAGGAGGGGCTCGACTTCAGCCGTACGATCGCCTTCGCACTCGATGAGTACTATGGCCTGGCCGGCGAGGATGAGCAGTGTTTCCGAGGCTGGCTTCACAAGCATTTCTTCAGCCAGGTCAACATCCCCGAAGACCAGTGGGCGGTGCCTGGCAGTCTGGTGCCCGAGGACGATATCGAAGAACACTGCCGCTGGTACGAAGAGCGCATCAAGGCCGCCGGCGGCATCGACGTGCAGCTCTTGGGCATCGGCCGCAACGGCCACATTGGGTTCAACGAGCCTTACAGCCCCCGCTACAGCGGCACGCGGCTGGTTACGCTCGACGAGGTGACGCGCAAGGACGCAGCCAGCGACTTCTATGGCGAGGAGCACGTGCCCATGCAGGCCATCACCATGGGCATCGGTACGATCTTGCAGGCCCGCAAGATCATCCTCATGGCCATGGGAGAGCACAAGGCGGCCATCATCCGCGAGGCGCTCGAAGGCGAAGTGACCGAGCGTGTGCCGGCCAGCTTCTTGCGCGAACACCTGGACGCCACGGTGCTGCTCGATGAGGCGGCTGCCAGCGAACTCTCCGGCGTGGCCACGCCGTGGCTGCTGGGCGAGGTGGAGTGGACAGAAGGCTTGGTCAAGCGGGCTGTGCTCTGGCTGTCGCGCAAGGAGCAGCAGCCGCTGCTCAAGCTGGATGCAGGGCACTTTCTCAAGCACAACCTGTATCAATTGCTGCACGCGCGTCGTATTGCGGGAGGGCCTGCCCAATATCGCCATGCTGTGGATCCCCTCACGCGCCAGGTGTTCGACTGGATGATGCAGACCATCAACCACCATCCTGCGGGAGTGTGTCAGAACGGCCAGGGACGCAAGCGGATCCTCTGCTTCAGCCCTCACCCGGACGACGACGTGATCAGCATGGGCGGTACGCTCATCCGCCTGAACGAAGACGGGCACGAAGTGCACGTGGCCTACATGACCAGCGGCAACATTGCCGTCTTCGACCACGACGCCGAGAACCTCGCTCGCATGGTCGCAGAGTACAACCGATGTTTCGGTATCGACACCCAAGCATCCGAGGAGAAGCTGGGTTGGGTGGTCGAAGAGCTGCGGCGCAAACGGCCTCGCCAGCAGGACCATGAAGACATCCGCAAGATCAAGGCCCTGATCCGCCGCTGCGAGGCCCAGTCTGCTGCCATGTATTGCGGCTGCAAGCTGGAGCACCTGCACTTTCTCAACCTGCCGTTCTACGAGACGGGTACCATCGAGAAGCGGCCGCTGGGCGAACAAGACCGGATGATCATCCGCCGGCTCATTGACGGCGTACAGCCCGATCAGATCTACATGGCTGGAGATTTCTCTGACCCTCACGGCACGCACCGGGTGTGCGCACAAGGGATCCTGCAAGTGCTCGAGCAGATTCGCGGCGAAACGGGCCGCGAGTACGAGGTGCTGCTCTACCGCGGCGCCTGGCAAGAGTGGGCGCTGCACGAGATTGAGATCGCCGTGCCGCTCAGCCCCCGCGACATGGAGCGCAAGAAACACGCCATCTTCCGGCACGAGTCTCAGAAAGACACCGCGCTCTTCCCTGGCGTAGACAGCCGGGAGTTCTGGCAACGCGCTCAAGACCGCAACATCAACACGGCCAAGATGTACAACGACTTGGGCCTGCCCGAGTACCACGCCATGGAGGGCTTTGTACGCTACCGCGGCCAGCGGCTGTAAGCAGCGGAAGCGCGCTCTCTCCGGGCTGCGGCACGCCGCTGCGGGCGTCAGGCAGGAAGAGTGCGCACCTCCGGCCCGATCGCTGCACCGCGCCGGCGGGAAGGCGGCTGGGATGATTCGCGTTCGTGTGCGGCACGATGCCGCATTCACGCGCGGCGGGCAAAGCGATCGGGCGGAGATGCTAGTTCGATCACATGCGCGATGAGAACCTTCTCACACGTGATCGGGCCGACTCACTGCACCAACGCGTCGATCTGCTCGGCGATGGCATCGACCGCGGCCTCGTCCAGCTTGCCGGGTTCGAAGGCCAGGCTCGCCTTCACCTTGCCGCGAACGGCCAGAATGACCGTCACTTCGGCCTGCGGGTTGAGGGAATAGTCCTCCGGCCCATTGGCCGACTCGATGGGAACGACCAGCGGCACGTGCTCCGCCTTGGCCTGCTTGGCCAGCGCCTTGGCCGCGGCTTCCAACGACTCGCGATTGTCGTCCCCGATCAGGTTCACAAAGGCAGAGAGCTTGGCATCCTGGTGTTCGGCCACCTCCTCGTTCAGCTTGCTCGTCAGTGCGGCAACGGCGTCGTTGGCCGCGCGGGCGAACACCATCACCATCGGCCGATTGCCATAGCGGCAGCGATAGCACAACTGCTCGCCCACGCCCACGTCGTCCGTAGTACCGCCGCCACACTTCACCACGTCGAATGGGCCGATCGACTGGTTCGGCTGCGGGCCGCTCTTCAACTCGCCCGCCACGGCCACGGCCGCAACGGCCAACACAAAGGAACTCACAACAAACGTGCGCATCACAGCGCTCCTTTCCTTACAGACAGCATTGCCTCGAACCGCACACGCACGCGATGCTCCGGGGCCACGAAGCCCCATGGCCGTTTTACGGTACGTGGGGCATGAGAGTTCGTCAAGTTGCCGCAAACTTTGCCGATTGTGCTGAACGTGATGCGCCGTCCCTGCCGATCACTTATCTTGCGGGCAGCCCCCGGCTGGCGCTGGTTCTGCCGCCAGAGCTAGGGCAGGTTCTGCTCTCTACCACGCCAGGTTCCGTAGAGATTAAACGCAATGCGCAAGCTGTTGCTGGTAGGCATGTTAGCGGCCGGCGTGCTGCTCTGCGGCCTCTCCGGCTGCTGCCGGCTGCGCAAGGGGTTTGTGCTGCGTGGAGACTGGTCGATCGAGCTGAATCGCGTGCCGCACCTAGCCGCTCACGGGCCGCGCTATGCCTGCGCCAGCGGCTGCGGAGCATGCGCCGAGTGCCAGCATCTCAACACGACCGGCCTTTCGCCGGCCACGGGCGAGCCGTTGGAGCAGCTTCCCGCGCCCGCCGACCCTACCGCGCTCGTGCCACAGCGGTTCTTGCCAGTTCCCACTCGGCCGGCATTTCAGCCTCGCGACGATGGCTGGCACCGGCAAACGTTGCCCGATTCAACCACAGAAGAGAACGATACGATTACGCTGCCACTGCCCGAAGACGACAACGCGGCTGCGCCCGACGCGTATCTGCCGATGCCCCCGCAGCCCAACGAGTTACGGCTCAGGCCTTTGGCCGCAGGCAGCGGACAGCCGGTTACGGACCGCCAGCCCAATCGACAAAGCACAGCCGCAGCTCGCGTGGCGCGACGGACCACAATACCCCCCAAAGGACGCCCCTCACGCATGCGCCCCCGCAACCAGCAGTAGAAGAACCAACGGCGGGCATACCACAAGGAGACTTCACCCGCCCAACGCCGAACCACTGGCGCAGGTTGTCTGCGCCGGGCCGAGGCATGGTAAGCGCGACTCAGCGCAACGCGCGCTGTGTGCCGGTCTAAGGTTCCGCGCCGGTAGCACTGATATCAGAGAGCTTGTGCATGGTGCGGGCGATGCGTCTCTAGCAGCGGAAACTAAGGCACAGCGCTTGGCTGGCCGATGACAACCCAAGCCCGGCGTCGGCGGCGCGGCCGTCGAGGCCGGCTGCCGAAATACGTGGCCTCGCTTTAGGACTGGCATCGGCGACGGATCCCCATGCATCACAGCCTCGTTTGCTCGCCTCGTTGCCCGGCCTTGCGGCATCTTCCCGCAGCGGCGCTGCTTCTGGCACTTGTGTTCTGGGGCGGACCACTTCCAGCAGGCCACGAAAGCCGCCGCAGCCCCGTGGTCGTCGCCGTACACCGCGCCAGGCCCTCGGTGGTGAACATCAACGGCGAAAAAACCATCACCGACGAAGAGGCAGGCCTCTCCACGGAGAAAAGCCGCCGCGTCAATGGCATGGGCACCGGCGTCATCATTGACGAACGCGGCTACATCATCACGAATTTCCATGTGGTGGACGGCGTGCGGCAGATCCAGGTCACGACGGCCGACCAAGAAACCTACGTGGCCCGCCTCGTCTCCCACGACCCCAGGACCGATCTGGCGATCATCAAGATCGATGCCGATGTGCCGTTGCCCGTCATCGACATTGGCACCTCGCGCGATCTCATGCCCGGCGAAACGGTCATCGCCGTCGGCAATGCCTACGGCTACGAGCATACCGTCACGCTGGGGATCATCAGCGCCCTGCATCGCTCGGTTCAGGTGAGCGAGACGCAGCAATACGACGACCTGATCCAGACAGACGCCAGCATCAACCCCGGCAACTCCGGCGGCCCGCTGTTGAACATCGACGGCCAGATGGTCGGCATCAACGTGGCCGTGCGCGCCGGCGCGCAAGGAATCGGGTTCGCCATTCCCGTAGACAAGGTGCTCAGCGTGGCCGCCGAATTGCTCAGTGCCCGCAGGGTAAAAAACCTATGGCACGGCGTGGTGGCGCGCTGGGATGATCGTGCAGAACAGCCGGCGGTGGTGGTGGCGTCTCTTGAAGAGAACAGTCCCGCCAGCGCGGCCGGCTTGCGGCCGGGAGATGTGATCCGGGCCGTGGACCATCAGCATGTGGCCCACCCCCTGGACCTGGAACGCGCGCTCTTGGGCCAGCAGGCGGGAGATGCGGTGAAGCTGGAGGTGGTGCGGGGCGGCGAAGAACTCAGCCTGAAGCTCGTACTTGCATCGCCGCCGCGGCCGCGCCGCCTGACACCGGCCGAACAAGTCTGGGAGGTGCTTGGGCTGCGCATGGAACCCATGCCGGCGCAACAGTTCCGCCAGCTTCGCAGCCGCTATCACGGCGGTTTGCGAATCCTCGAAGTCCGCCCCGGCAGTCCGGCGGCCCAGCAGGGCATGAAGCGTGGAGACGTGCTGGTCGGCATGCACATCTGGGAGACGCTTTCGCTGGACAACGTGGCATATGTGCTCAACCGGCCGGACTTCCAGTCGCTGTTGCCCCTCAAGTTCTATGTGATGCGCGGCACCAGGCCGCTGTACGGCTTCTTCGAGTTCGAGAACGCCAAGTAAATCCGCCGGGCGGGTCTGGGACGCGCGTGTTACACGTCCTTACAGCGCTGGGAGCGAGAGCGTCTCGCCTCTGGCTCTTGCCCTGAAAGCGCGTGCCCCTTGCCTGCCAGCTCGACCATCGAAGCCAGGTCGTCCCGCCTATTGTGCCGGCCCAAGCCGACACGAACGGCCGCCCGAACGAACGAAACTTAGCGATCCAAGCCGGCCCGCAACTTGCTGCCTCGCGCCAAGCGCGTGGTATTTCTCCCTGCAAGGCCGCGTGCCTTCTGAGATACCAACTTCTGCTCCCAGCGGACTGGGCGCGCGCTCCTTGGAGCCTGCTTCTCGGCTCACTTCGCCTGCTGTTCGGGCAGACTCTCTTCCAGCCGGGGCGTGAGCACAACGGTTACGCGCGTGCCCAGCGGCGGGATGCGTTCGGTAAACGCTTCGAACACAAGTCTGCCCGCAGCGTCTGAACTCTCCACGGGAATGTCCAGCATCGCCGTGCTGAAGTTCGCCAGGCAGATGAGAAAGCCCTCTTCGGCCTGATAGTACTTCTCCCCCGTCTGTTCGTTCACCCAAAAGCTGCTGCCTGCGAAGACCCAATGCTCTTGCATGGGCAAGCCGGTCCGCCAGTGCCGCACCCAGTCCTGCGCCCAGGCACTGCGCCGGCGGCCAGACGCGTCGGTCCAGTAGAGGCTCACGTCGACGCGCGTGCCAGACGCCGGCCGAAACTCTGGAACGAATACGGTTGGGCTTCCCGGTTTTGCACCTAAGGCCAGCAGGGCGGCGTGGATCACATAGGCCTTCACGGGCACCGTGACGATCGACTCGTGCTCCTTGGTGCCCTGAGGGCAGGCGAACATCTCCAACTGGCCTTCGCGCAAGCAGATTCTGCCCACCAGCACCACGCGCTTCTTTTTGGGATCCAGCCAGACGCCTCCCTCCGGTTGGAGGGGAATGAGTGCATCTGCCTGCGCTGCATCTGGCTGCGGAGAATCTGGCTGCGGAGAATCTGGCTGCGTTGCGCCTGGCTGCTGATTCTCCGTGCCGGGGCCGGGATTATGGTCAGGCTGTGGTGCGCCTGGCGGATCGAGTGGTGCCTGTTCGGCTGGTGCTACGTCCGCCATCGGCACGCTTTGTGCACGTGCCGGTGCGTCGCCGGGCTGTTGCCAGGCGATCTGAGCCACCGCGGCAAACAGGGCCGCCGCCACCGGATGAACACCGTATTTCTGGTTCGTCATTGGCCGCATGCCTGGAGAGTGCGTTCGAACAGATTGGCTGGAGGGGAGAAGACGTCGCCTGCTATTGTGTAAGATACCCCCTTGGCACTGCGGGGTACATGCAGTGCGCGGGAGCACTGCCTGGTGAGGGCTGCCCTGAACGCAGGTCAAGCCAGCGCCGCCGCAGGTACTCTACAAGGAGTTCGTGTTTGGAGACAACTCAAGGCATCTGTTCACGTAGCCGGTTGGGCACGTCGCCGGCAGAGTCGCAAGATGCGCCAAACGAATCGGTAGAACGACCGGCGTTGGCCAGTAACATGAGCGAGGCCGTGGATCGGCTCGTGCCAGAGATCGCAAACTGGCAGGCACGCTGGCAGCCATGGCGGTTGTCACCGTTGGCACGGCTCGGGCCTGTGACGCCCTTCATCTGGGGTTTGCCCACGTGCGACCTGCCTTGGACGGCAGACGGAGCGCCGCAGGCAGGCCGTAGACCGCACCACGTATGCGAGTCTGGTCCTGTTCGGGTCGATACGGCAGCGGCGGCAGACGGCGATGGCAGTGGCGGTGCGCGTGTCGTGCTGGGCGCCAAGGGGGGCGTCGATGTGAACCTGCTGCGCTATCTTTGGAGGCTGGACTGCGATCGCGTCAGCGGGCGAGGCCTGGAGCGGCGTCTGGCGGCATGGCTCGACAAGGCAAGAAGCTGCGAACCCGGCCAGCGTTCGTGCCCATCAGGGGAGCAGCTTGTGGCGCCCTCGGTCCAGCAGTTTGCGCGGTCCGGGGCAACTGACCTTGTATGGCCGGCCATGGGCGGTGCGGCCTTGGCACTCGAAGCCCTGGCCTGGTGCCACGCGTTTTCTCTGGTGGCGGCTCGTACCGCCGCGCGGCTGCATGCGAGCTTGGCGGAGTTGCTGTGGAGCTGGGCGGCGAACGGCGGAGCACTGGCCAAGCACGCAGAGGCCGGGGACTCTCGCTGGCCTTACGAGCTGCTGGCCTGGCAGCTCTGGTCGGCCGAACTGCCGCTTGCCGTGCTGCATCTGGTGCCTGAGGCCGAAGGATGCTTGCGCGCTGAAGGGGCCGCTGAGTCGCTGCGATGTGGGTTGGAGCGATGCGTCGAGCCGGCTGGCGAGCGTCTGCTCGCGTGGCTGCAAGTGTTGCCGGCGCTTGTGGCCTGCTGGACGCGATGCACGCTGGTCGCAGACGCCGCACACATCGAGCTTGGGGCGCACGTTCGCGGCCGATATGCGCTGGCCGTGCTTCGGCTGCTGCAACTGGCGCGCTCGAGCGGGCAGACCGTATTCTGCACCCAGTGCTCTACTAACCCCCGAGCGTGGTTCAGGGCAGCGGCAGCGTTGGCGGGCGCAGAAGCATTTAAGGCCTGGCGGGCCTGGTGGTCGGAAGACGACCGCATCCGAAAGTCGCTCGGCAGCAGCCGTTCGCGGTCGGCAGCCGCGGCTGGCGCGAACGGAGATGCCTGCTCCGTCGGGGCAAGCGGCACACCCGTCGAAACGCCGGCTGCCCAAGACGCGATTGGTAGCCCGGGCGGCCAGGGCCTGCTGGCCCCCGAAACTCAGGTTGTGCCGGCGGTGGTTCCAGACCCATGGTATTGCCGCGGGGAGCCCTGCCTGGCCGTGCTGCGGCATCAGGCGAGCGCCGATGCTGCAACGTTCGCCGTGCTCTGCGAGGGCGAGAACGTTCTTGTGGAGCTGGAGTTCGCTGGCCGCCTCTGGCTACAAGGGCCTTGGCAGATGCAAGTTTGGCTGGAATGCGAGCCCTTGCCGGCTCCCCGAGGCTGGCAACAGACGGTTTGGGAAGCGACCGACGAAGCTCTGTACCTGGAGCTGGAGAGCACGCTTGGTGGAGAGCTGCTGGTGCAGCGGAGCATCGTGTTCTCACGGCGCGATTGCTTCCTGCTGCTGGCAGACGCACTGCTGGGAACGGATCGTGCCAACATGCGCTGCGAGCTGCGCTTCTCGCTGCCGGCAGGCATCGCATGGCATCCGGCTGCCGAAACGCGTGAAGGCATGCTGGCCGCGGGACGTTCTCGCCTGAGGCTCATGCCCCTGGGCCTCCCGGAGTGGCGGTGCGATCCGCGGCCGGGCAACCTAGGAGTAAGTCAGGGGCACTTGGTGCTCCAGCAGCAAGCCCGCCAGGCGCGCCGCATGCTGGTGCCGCTCTGGATCGACCTGGCCCCGCGGCGCGATCGCCGGCCGTGCACCTGGCGCCAGCTCACTGTGGGAGAAGATCTCGCGGTCGTGCCGCCCGACGTGGCCTGCGCCTACCGCGTCCAGGTGGGCCGCGAACAGTGGCTGGCATACCGCACGCTTGGCCCCGCTGCCAGCCGCACTATGCTGGGCCACCACCTGGTAAGTGAGCTGCTGGTGGCCCGCTTCACCCGCCGCGGCCTGGTCGAACCCATCATAGAACTCGAATGAACCCCCAATGGCTGGACCGCCTCCGCCGTAATCTCGCCCGCGTCCGCGAGCACATGGCGGCAGCAGCCGCGCGCAGCGGCCGACTCCCCGACAGCGTCACCCTCGTGGCCGTAACCAAGTATGTCTCACCCGAGGTGGCCCGCCTGCTCCCTCAAGCCGGAGTGCTCGACCTGGGGGAGAGCCGCCCCCAGGACCTCTGGCTCAAGGCTTCGGCCCTCCAAGACCAAGCTGTCCGCTGGCACCTTGTGGGGCACTTGCAGAGAAACAAAGTGGTACGCACCCTGCCCCTCGTCCACCTGATCCACTCTGCCGACAGCACGCGCCTGCTGGCCGCCATTGACGCGGCTGCCGCAGCAAGGCAGCGCATCGCAGATGTGCTGCTGGAGGTGAACGTCTCCGGGCAGCCGCAGAAACACGGCTTTGCACCCGACGCTCTGGCCGACGCGCTGCACCAAGCCGCCCGTTGCTGCTGGGTGCGCGTGCGCGGCTTGATGGCTATGGCCGGTACGCCAGGCGATTTGGCCGCAGCTCGCCGCGAGTTCGCCAGCCTGCGAGAGCTGCGCAACCGGCTCCAGCAGTTGCAGTCATCGCGCGTGAAGCTCGACGAGCTGTCCATGGGGATGAGCGGCGATTTTGAAGTGGCCATCGAAGAGGGCGCCACCATGGTGCGTATCGGTTCGGCGCTGTTCGAGGGCATAGCGTGAACCTGGAAGTCACCGATCATCCTCGGGGGACGGTGCTGTGCGTGCGGGTGCTGCCGGGCGCGCGGCGGGGCGGCTTGCGTGGCGTACATGCGGGCGCATTGAAGGTGGCGATCGCACAGCCTGCTGAGAAGGGGCGTGCGAACGAGGCGTTGCTCGGAGCGCTTGCCGGCCTGCTGGGCGTATCGCGCGGGCAGGTGGAGATCTTGGCTGGTGCTGGAACATCCGACAAGCGTGTGCTGATTAGCGGCCTCGACCGCCAGCGGCTGATGGAGCGGCTGGCTGCGGCGTTAGACGCACGTGCGGCCGGGGCGGAATGAGGGTACCGGCGGTTCATGCTGCTGGTCGACGGGGACGCTGCTATTTCGCTTCCGGGAAGGGGGGATAGAGTTGCCTGCGGCCGCAGGGTGACAGCGATCGATGCGGGCCCTGCACTTGGGGATCCGAGCTGCACGAGTACATTTGTCTGCCGATGGCACCTCGGCCTGGTTCGCCCGCTGCCACAAGCGTGGGACTTCCCGGTCGCTTTCCCGCCCAGGCCACGGTTTGGGCATCCAACCCCAGAGGCGCACCGGTGCATTTTGTGTGCGCCCTGCACCATAACCTTGCAGTGCCTCGCGCCGCCGCAGCCACGCCGTTTGGGTGCGCTGGTCGCTTCGCGGCTTTGCCTGTTTACGGTCCAGGGAGTTTGCTCGCCTGGTGTATCTCGTTTCGTTGCGGGTTAAACTGAGCACGCTGGCGCGTGAGCCCCCTTAACGGGGGCGGTATGGATCGGCGGCCAGTGGAGAGCCCATCATGAGCAGAAAGTTTCGCGCGGCGGTGATTGGCAGCACGGGGCGCGGAGACTACGGCCACGGCCTGGATGTGGTCTGGCTGGAATTGCCAGAAGTAGAACTCGTGGCCGTAGCCGACGACGATAAGACGGGGCTGGCTGCCGCCATGAAGCGGCTGAACCTCGATCGCGGTTACACCGACTACCGCCAAATGCTCGACGATGTGAAGCCAGATGTGGTGAGCATCTGCCCGCGCTGGATCGACCAGCACCACGACATGATCGTGGCTGCTGCGCAGCGCGGCATCCACATCTATGTTGAGAAGCCCTTCTGCCGCACGCTGGCCGAGGCGGACTCGATTATCACGGCGTGCGAACGCACGCACACGCGTCTGGCGATTGCGCACCAGACGCGCTACAGCCCCAAGGCGCGGGTGGTGGGCGAGCTGATCGAGTCGGGCAAATTGGGCCGGGTGCTCGAGTTCCGCGGGCGCGGCAAGGAAGACGCGCGTGGGGGCGGCGAGGATCTCTGGGTGCTGGGCACGCATGTGATGGATCTCATTCGGCTGTTTGGTGGGCATCCGCAGTGGTGTTTCGGCAACGTGACCAAGGAGGGCCGGCCGGTGAGCCGCGAAGACGTGATCGAGGGCAACGAGGGGATCGGCCCTTTGGCGGGAGACGCCGTGCGGGCCATGTATGGTATGGAGGGCGGGGCGACGGCCTACTTTGCCTCGCACCGGCAGGCGGCGGGGCGTCCCTCGCGGTTTGGGTTGCAGATCTTCGGCACAGGCGGCGTGGTGGAGATCCTCACCGGGCATTTGCCAAGCGTGAAGTACCTGCCAGATCCGAGCTGGTCTCCCGGCCGCAGCGGCGCGGCCTGGCAAGACGTTTCTTCGCAGGGCATTGGCGCGCCCGAGCCGCTAGCCGATGGCGGCTTGCACGCGGGCAATGTGTTGGCCGTGCGGGATCTGCTGTCGGCCATTGAAGAGCATCGCGAGCCCTTGGGGAACATGTACGAGGCGCGAGGAGCCACGGAGATGATCGTGGCGGTGTTCGAGTCGCACCGGCAGGGGCGGCCCGTCGGCCTGCCATTGGAAAACCGCGCTAACCCGCTGGCTATGTTGTAGCCTGCGAGCCATGCTTAGACAGAACGGGGGGCTGCCAGCCTTGTGGCCTGTACAAGTGCCATGCCGCTATCGATTGGCCAAAGACATTTGCCTGGGAACATGACGAGCCGCAAATCTTGTCCGGAACACTGTGCAGCAGACTGTGAGGAGACACGGCAGGGTGCGTTGGGACCTGCTGGCTGGTGGCATGCCCTGGGCGGCGTATGGGCCGCCGCTGTGCTTCTGTGCTGTCTAGCCGTGGCAGGCGCGGATGCTTTGCAGATCGGGAGTGCGGCCGCCGCCGAGCCGCGTTCCGAGTATGTCTGCCGTTGGGCCGACGTGCCCCCGGAGATCGACGGCCGGGCTGAAGATCCGGTTTGGCGTCACGCGGAGGTGATCGATTGCTTCGGCCTGCCCTGGCTAGGGGCGGAAGCTCGCCCTGCCCGCACTGCCACACGCGCCCGGCTGCTCTGGGACCGGGAGTATCTTTACTTCCACGCAGAGATGGACGATACGGACCTGTATGCCGACGTGGCCGAGCCGGACGGCCAGACGTGGGACAACGACGTGTTCGAGCTGTTCTTCAAACCTGCCGCAGACGCGCCGGGCTACTACGAACTGCAAGTGAGCGCGGCGGGGACGAAGATGGATATGTTCTTGCCGCGCCGCGGCGCGGGGGGCTATGGCCGCTTCAGGGCAGACGGCCGCTTCCGTTGGCAGACTGCGGTGCACCTGCGCGGTTCGCTGAATCGCTGGCAAGACGCAGACGAGGGCTGGTCTGTCGAGGGCCGCATCCCTTGGACCGACTTTCTGCGCACGGGCGGCCGGCCCGCAGTCGACGAGCGCTGGAAGTTCGCGCTCTGCCGTTACGACTACTCGGTCGATTTCGAAGGCCCCGAGCTGTCGACCTGCGCGCCGCTGGCGAGCAAGCCCTTCCCCGACTTTCACCTGTACGAAGATTACGCAACGCTGCGATTCGAAGGCCCTAGCACCGCCACGGCCGAGCGGCCGTATGGCATACCGCAGCGGATCCCGCTCGCCGGCCTGCGTGTGCGGGGCACGCCCGAGCCTCCGCCACCCTTTCGGGCCCAGCGGGTCTATACGCGGCTGGCGCTCAACTTTCCGCTGGCGGTTGTGCAGCAGCCGGGAACCGACTTATTGCTGATCGTGGTGCAAAGCACCCCCTACGGCGCCACCCGATTGGTCCGCGTGGCAGACCGGCCAGACGCGTCAGAGTTGGAAACGCTGCTGGACGACGACCGCTCGACCTACAGCCTAGCCTTCCATCCCGACTTCGCCCGCAACGGTTATATCTTTCTGGGACACAACGGGCCCGCCTCGGGCGGCGAGCGGTTTACGCGCGTTTCGCGTTTCACCATGCAAACCGCTCCGCCCTACGCGCTGGATCCGGCAAGCGAGCTGGTCGTGATCGAATGGCCATCGGACGGGCATAACGGCGGGGCCATAGGCTTCGGCCACGACGGCATGTTGTACGTTACGTCGGGAGACGGCACGTCGGACTCCGATACCATGTTGGCCGGCCAAGACCTCTCGCACCTGTTGGGCAAGGTGCTGCGCATCGACGTCGATCATCCCGACCCGGACCGCGCCTACTCGGTACCTGGGGACAATCCGTTTGTGGATCTGCCGGGCGCGCGGCCGGAGACTTGGGCGTATGGGCTGCGCAATCCCTGGCGGCTGACTGTCGACCCTGTGACGGGACACATCTGGGTGGGCAACAACGGGCAGGATTTGTGGGAGCAGGCATACCTGATCGCACGCGGCGCAAACTACGGCTGGAGCGTGATGGAGGGCAGCCATCCGTTCTATCTCGATCGCGCGCGAGGGCCGACCCCCTTTGTGCCGCCGACGCTGGAGCACCCCCACTCCGAGGCCCGCTCGCTCACGGGAGGCGTGGTGTATTACGGCCAGCGCTACCCGGAGCTGCGCGGGGCCTACATCTACGGAGACTATTCCACTGGCAAGATCTGGGCCGCCAAGCACGACGGCACGAAGCTGGTATGGCACAGGGAGCTGGCCGATACCAGCCTGCAAATCACCGGCTTCGGGCTGGATACGCAGGGAGAGCTGCTGATCTGCGATCACCGTGCGGAGGGAGGGTTGTATACCCTGGTGCCCAACGAGCCGAGACGGGCCGAGCAGAGCTTTCCGCAGAAGCTGAGCGAGACGGGCCTGTTCCGCTCGGTCGCAGGGCACGTCCCGGAGCCAGGGTTGATTCCCTACTCGGTGAACGCGCCCTTATGGTCCGACGGAGCGTACAAGGAGCGTTACCTGGCGCTGCCGCCGGACGGATACATCGAGTTTACCCGCAGCCGCGGGTGGAATTTTCCGGATGGAACGGTGCTGGTGAAATCGTTTGCGCTCGATTGCGTGCACGATGGGCAGCCGCAGCGCCGCTGGATCGAGACCCGCTTGCTGGTAAAGCAGCAAGGCGAGTGGGCTGGCTACTCATACCTGTGGAACGAGCAGCAGACCGACGCAACGCTGGTGCCTGCGGCGGGGCAGGACGTTCTCTACGAAGCGGTATTCAAGGCCGATGCACCATCGGCAGCCGGGGCGGCAGAAGCATCCACGGCCGAGCCATTGCTCTGGCACTATCCGAGCCGGGCGGAGTGCATGGTGTGCCACAGCCGTGCCGCCAATTTCGTGCTGGGGCTGAGCGAGTTGCAAATGAACCGCGAGCACGATTACGGGGGCGTGCGAGACAACCAGCTCCGCACCTTGGAGCAGCTTGGCCTGTTGCGGGTGAACTGGTACGCCGATGCGGTGGAAGACCTCCGGAGCCAGCTCCTGGCCGAGGGGCGCACGGCAGAAGAAGCGGCCGCCCACCTGGCAGAGCACGCCCCGGCGCGCATGCAGCGGCAGCCCGTACTCTCGACACTGCTCAGCTTCCCGCCCGAGCGGTACGGCCGGCTGGTCGATCCATATGACCCGAATGCAGACCTTGATCGCCGTGCCCGCTCTTACCTGCATGCCAACTGTGCCCAGTGCCACGTGATGGCCGGCGGCGGCAATGCGCAAATGGAGCTTGAGTACACGACCCCGCTGGCTGATACGCGGTTGATCGACGTGCCGCCGCTGCACCACCGATTTGGGCTGCACGATCCGCGGCTGGTCGCGCCGGGGGATCCTGATCGCTCGGTGCTGCTGGTGCGCATGTCGCACCGCGAGGCGGGCCACATGCCCCCGTTGGCGACGCGGCGCGTCGACGCGCAAGCCGTCGAACTGCTGCGCTCGTGGATCGCCTCGTTGGCGGCGCAACCCTAGCCCCGTGCCCAGGCCATGTCCGCCCTGGCGGCCAACGCCCTTACCCGCCGCTTCGGCACGCTTACGGCCGTCGATCGCGCCTCGTTCTGTATCGAACGTGGCGAGATTTTCGGCCTGCTCGGCCCGAATGGCTCGGGCAAAAGCACGATCATCCGCATGCTCTGCGGCCTGTTGCGGCCCACCAGCGGCGAGGCGCAGGTGGACGGCATCGACGTCGTCCGGCACCCCGACATGGTCAAGCCCAGGATCGGCTACATGTCGCAGCGTTTCAGCCTCTATCGCGATCTCACCGTCTACGAGAACTTGCAGTTCTACGGCCAGGTGTACGGGCTGCGCGGTGCGCGGCTGCGCAGCCGGCGGGCGGCCGTGGTCGAACTTGTCGGACTCGGAGATTACCTCGACCGCTTGGCAGGCCTGCTCAGCGGCGGCTGGCAGCAACGGCTGGCGCTGGCCTGTGCCCTGCTGCACGAGCCTCGCGTGGTGTTCCTCGATGAGCCCACCGCTGGAATCGACCCGGTGGCCCGCCGCCAGTTGTGGGACCTGCTCTTCGAACTATCGGCATCCGGCACCACCTTCTTGGTGACCACGCACTACATGGACGAGGCCGAACGATGCACGCAGGTCGCCTACCTGTACCTCTCCAAGTTGGTTACCTGCGGAAGGCCCGCCGAACTCAAGGCCCTAGCCGTCGTTCATCCGCCAGGTACGCGCTGGCTGCGGCTGGAGAGCGAACAGAGTTCCCGCGCCTACGTGTTGTTGAAGCAGACGCCAGGCGTGCTCCGCGCCACCATCTTTGGCGAGGCTCTGCACCTGCTGGTCGAAGAGACGCTCGACGCCGCCAGCCTCTCCGCCGTGCTGCGCGCAGCAGGCCTGAGCGGCACGGAGCCGTCCGCCGTCGAACCCTCGCTGGAAGACGTGTTCGTGGCGCTCACCGAGCAACAGACCGTGCAATCGAGGTAGCACCATGCTGAACGGCTTGCGTGCCATGGTCTACAAAGAGGCCATCCAGGTGCGGCGGGATCCAGCCACCCGAATCGTGTTCGTGATTCCCGTGATCCAACTTCTGGTCTTCGGCTACGCCATTGAGACCGAAGTGCGGCACGTGCCTACAGTGGTCTTCGACGCAGATCGCCGCAGTGCGAGCCGCGATTTGCTCAGCCGGTTCGAAGCGACGGGCGTATTCACGATCATGGGAGAAGCGGTCGATGCGGCCGGCGTGCGCGCGGCCATTGTTTCGGGGCGAGCCAAGGTGGGGATCCTGATCCCCCCTCGCTTTTCTGACGATCTGCTGCACGGCCGCGTGGCCCACGTGCAGGTGCTGGTCGATGGCTCGAACAACACGGTGGCCACGCAAACGCTGGCGGCGGCCAATGGCATTGCCTTACAAGCGGCGGCGGCGCAGCTTCAGGCGCGCGGGCTGCGGCCGCCGATCGAGCTGCGGCCGCGGGTGCTGTTCAACGAGAACGTGGAGAGCGCGAACTTCTTTGTACCTGGCCTGGTGGGCATCATCTTGCAGCTTACCACGGTGTTCCTCACGGCATTCTCGATCGTGCGCGAAAGGGAACGCGGGACGATGGAGCAGCTCATGGTTACGCCCGTGTCTCGCTGGGCGCTGGTGCTGGGCAAGGTGCTGCCATTTGTGGTCATTGGGTGCATGGTCAGCCTGGCCGTTCTGGGCCTGATGGTGTTCTTGTTCCACGTGCCCATCGAGGGAAACAAGGCGCTGCTGCTTGCGCTCTCGGGTTTATTTCTGGTACCCAGCCTGGGGCTGGGGATCTTGATTTCGACCATCGCCTCCAACCAAGCACAAGCCATGCAGCTTGGCTTCTTGGTGATGCTGCCCAGCGTGCTGCTCAGCGGCTTTATGTTCCCGCGCGAAGAGATGCCCTGGCTGATCTACGCCCTCTCGTGCCTGCTGCCGGTGACGTACTACATCGAGATTCTGCGGGGGATCATCCTGCGTGGTGCGGGGATTGCGGATCTTTGGCCCCAGGCGGCGGTGTTGGGTGTGTTTGCCGTGGTGATTTTCGTGGGCAGTACGCTGCGGTTTCGCAAGCGGCTGGAGTAGGGGCCGTGGGCCATGGCGCGGCTGGCGTCCCCGGCGGTCGGTGGTCCACTCGCCGCCACTGTTGCCGCACACGCGGCTTACCCAAACTTCCCTGCTTTTCAAGGCCGGCCCAACCTGGCCCGTCTACGCGGCACAACCGATACGTTGCGCTAAATGGGAATGTTGTAGCGGGCCAGGTGCCGATACAAAGGCTGGGAGCAAGGATTGCAGGGAACAACTGTACGGAGAACGTGTACATGCTTCGCTACGTGATTGCGGGGGCGCTCGCCATTGCTGTTACCGCCCCGCTGGCCAAGGCAGGGCCGCTGGGTAAGCTGTTTGCCAACATGCGGCGCGATTACCGGCGCAACAATTGCTGGCCGGATCCCTTTGTCGCTCCCGATCGAGCGCATGTTTATGCGCCGTTTGGAGTAATGGTGCGGAACGGCTGGCGGACCTACAACACGCTGGGCGAGCATCACTTTCAGGCCGATGACGTGCGGTTGAACGAGGCAGGGGTCAACCGGCTGCGTGCCATCCTGAGCGAGGCTCCGCCCGAGTACCGTGCCGTTTTTGTAGCGGGCGGCCCCGACCCGCAGCTCACGGCAGCGCGCGTGACAGCGGTGCAGGAACTCGTGCAATCGATGGTGTTGGAGGGAGATGTGCCGCCCGTCATGGCCAATTACTCGCCGGTGCGTGGCTGGCCAGCCGACTACATCAACAACATTGGTACGCGGTTCGCTGCCACGACGCCCGACCCGCGCATTCCCGCGGCCGAAGGCAGTTCGAGCGGCTCGGGCCAGGGCGGGCAGTAGCCGGGCAGGCAGATGGCATAGGGCAGGATGCAGCCTTGGCAAGGAGGTTCAAGGTGCGTAGTTTGCGACGGACTGCGACAATCTGTGGCGTGCTGGCGATGGCGCTGCCATGCGCAGGCTGCAGCGGCACAACACTTTTTCAGCCCGGCACACCAGGTGGATCGATTTCGGCAGTACCGCCCCAGCCTGGGCCGCTGAAGAAGTTTGCTGCATCGGTGGGTTCGACCATCGACCAGGCAGGCAAATCCCTACGCGGCCTGGTTAAAGAGTCTCCAACACCGCCCCCTGATCCGATTTCGCTGGACACCAAGGTAGAACCGCCCGATGCGCCGTTCTACGTGGCCTTGGCGCGGTTGCGCGAGCAGGCAAACCACCAGCCCGCCGCCATCGACATGTACCAGCGGGCCCTGCGGCTGGATCCCAAGCACTTGCCCGCACAACTCGGCCTGGCCCGTCTTTACGACCGCCAGGGACAGCTCCAAAAGGCAAGCGAACTGTACCAGCAGGCGGCCAAGGACCATCCTGGTGAACCTACAGTCTACAACGACCTTGGCCTCTGCCTCGCAAGGCAAGGCAGGCTGCCCGAAGCCTATTCGGCCATTGCCAAAGCCGTGGCCCTACGGCCTTCGCATGCACTCTACCGCAACAACCTAGCCTCTGTGCTGGTGGAGCAAGGGCGCATCGACGAAGCGTTCGCGCAACTCGCAGCCGTGCATGGTCCGGCCGTGGCACACTACAACTTGGGCTACATGCTACAGCGGCGCGGCAGCAAGGCGCTCGCCATCCAACAGTTCGAGCTGGCACTAGCCGCAGACCCTAGCCTGGATGCGGCCCAACAGTGGTTGGCCGCATTGCACGAAGAAGATGGCCAGCCGCAGCTCGCACGCGCTTCTCAAGCAGCTCGCCATGATTGGCCCGCCGCGTCAGGCGCGGCGAAGGCTGAGCAAGACGGCACACGGCAACATAACGCCCCGCTCGCCGGCAACGAACCCGCACCTCCCACGCCAGACGATTACCTGCACGAAACCGTCGAGAGCGACTGGCCGCCGGTTGATCTGCCCGACGACGAAGCCGTGGACGAGTTCGGCGTCGCCCCGCAGCGGTATTGATCATCGAGACAGAGCACACACGGCAACGCGCGCTCTTGCCGAAGGCTCACGTGCTCTCTCTTCAATTCGTCTTCAATTCAATAGCGCGGAATCCAGCGCAGGCTCTTCGCTGCGCAGAGTCTCGCCCGCCCCAGCGGCCCGTCGGTTGCAATGGCCGCACCACTGGCCGATTCGATCCCAAAAACTGCCTACCGCAACCGGGCCTGGCCACGCCATCCTGCCATGCCGTTCCACGCAAGCCTTTCGGTCCAGGTTGGACGAACAGCAGAACTCGAGCTTGTCATGAAACTGCGCGTGCGCAAGAATCGCCTGCACCCCCGATTCCTGCGGTGGACCCCCATTTGGCACCGCAGATGGCTATGCGAACCAGCCGGCCGCATGCCGCGAGTACATAGCGTGACTGCCTAGACATTAGGCAGCAGCAAGCCGCACTACGCCCGGCACAGGCAGGCCTGCGTGCAGCTTAGGCGATTGCGGTGTAAAGGGTTAAGAGCAGAGTTCGGTCCGTTCAGGAGTGCTTGGCACATCAGGTGCAGTAACGAAATTACCACAGCGAGGACCATGGTGCGCCACGGTTACCTGATCGACATGGACGGGGTGTTGTACTGCGGAGGCCGGGCTTTGCCGGGAGCCGCAGAATTCGTCAGCGCTTTGAGGGCGCAAGGCATGCCGTTCTGTCTGCTCACCAACAACAGCCAACGCACGCGGCGAGATGTGGCCGCACGGCTCGCGCGCTTGGGAATCGAGATCGAAGAAGAACATGTCTTTACCTGTGCCATGGCCACGGCACGATTCTTAGCGCGGCAGAAGCCGGGCGGGACCGCGTTCGTGATCGGCGAAGGGGGCCTGCTAACCGCCTTGCACCAGAATGGCTATACGATCGTCGATCACGACCCGGATTATGTGATTGTGGGCGAAGGACGGACGTTCAACCTGGAACTGGTCGAGGCCGCCGTCCGCATGATCATGCGTGGTGCCAGATTGATCGCCACCAACCTCGACCCCAACTGCCCGACCCCAGATGGCATCCGCCCCGGATGCGGCGCCATGGTCGCCATGCTCGAAGCCGCTACTGGCGCACGTGCCTTCAGCGTGGGCAAGCCCAGCCCGGTGATGATGCGTGCTGCTCGCAAAGAATTGGGCCTGCGTACCGAAGAAACCGCCATCATCGGCGATACCATGGAGACAGACATCCTCGGCGGCGTCCAGCTCGGCTACCACACGATCCTGGTCCTCAGCGGCAGCACCCGCCGTGAAGACCTGGCTCGTTATGCCTATGCCCCAGAAATCGTCGTCGACTCCATTGCCGCCCTTGCTGCCGCGCTGGAACGGCCGCGCTCGCAGCCGCTCTGGCAGCTCTTGAGAAACTCGCGCACCGCGGCGCAAACAGACCGGACCGCCCCAATCTCCAACTCTGGATAAAGCGGCAGGCTCAAACAGCGCTCGGCCAAACGCTCTGCGTGAGGAAAGTCTCCTGGCCTGTAACCCAGGTGGGCCAGCGCGGGCTGCAAGTGAAGCGGCACCGGGTAGTGCAGTCCCGTCTCGATCCCGCGCGCTGCCAGCGCGCCCCGCAGGGCATCTCGCCACGGCGACTCGACCACGAGCAACTGCGGAGCGATGAGACTGTCTGCCGCCGGCAGCGGCAGCCACACGCCCCTGATGCCAGAGAGGCCCTCGACGTACTCTCTGTGCAGCCGCCTGCGGCAGGCATTCCACTCCTCCAGATACCGCAACTTGACGCCCAGCACCGCCGCATTCAACTCGTTCAGCCGATAGTTATAGCCCAGCATCTCGTGTCTGTAGCGCGAGTGTTGTGCATGATTTCGCAGCGCCCGTGCCAGCGCGGCCAGCTCTGCGTCGTCAGTGACCAATGCCCCCCCCTCTCCACAGCCGCCCAGGTTCTTGCTGGGATAGAAGCTGAAACACGCTACCCGCCCCAAGCTGCCGACTGGTCGGCCCTGATACAAAGCGCCGTGGGCCTGGGCCGCGTCTTCAACGATGGCCAGCCCGTGCCGGCTCGCCAAATCCCAGAGGGGTGCCATTTCGGCAGGCTGACCGTACAGGTGCACGGCCACTACCGCTCGCGTTCGCGGCGTTATACGCCGCGCCACGTCTTGCACGTCAAGCGTGCGCCGCAGCGGGTCGATATCTGCCAGCACGAGCCGCGCACCGGTGTACTCCGCCGCCCAGGCAGTGGCAATGAAGGTCATGGCGGGCACAATCACCTCGGTTCCGGGGCCGAGGCCCAGCGCCGCCATCGCCAGGTGCAATGCGGCCGTGCCGCTATGGCAAGCCACGCAGTACCGTACGCCGCAGTGTGCCGCGAACGCAGCCTCGAACTGCGCAACGTAGCGGCCCGAGGTATACTCACCGCTCTGCCAGATCGCTGCCCATAGCGGCAGCACCTCGGCTTGCAGCCTCAATGCTTGGGCACGCCCGTCGAAGAACGCAATCCGTTCCATGGGGCCACAGACTAGCAGTCCGTTTGCCTGCCAGACAAGACCAGTGTACAGGCTGGCCTGACCCACTTCGCTCGCTAACGCCGCAACCGCCTCGGCTGGGGCCGAGCGTGGCGAGGCGCCGGCTCTAGCCTGCGGCAACCTGGCGCCGCTTTGGTACCCCCCGAATAGCCTTGCCACCGGTAGCCTACACGAGCGGCGGGGGTTCAGACTTACGCAGACTTTATGCGGGCGCTGCTTCACTTAGCCTACACGAGCGGCGGGGTTTCACCCCGCCGGGCCGCATAGCACGTGATGGCTTCTTGCACGCCCCGTGGGCATAAAGCCGGCGGCTCGTATGCCCTCGCCTATTAGTCTTCTTCCATCAGGTCGCGCTCGGTGATCATGGCAAAGCCCTTGGCGGCCAGGGTTTCCATGGCCATTTCGATGTTGTCGACCATCAGCGCTACCGCGGGCCTACCCCGCGGCCGCACCAAGAGCGGATACGCCTGCACGATGTTGACCTCGGCTTGCAGCAATGCCGTGCAGACGCGCAACAAGGGGTTGGGGTCCTCGGGCAACTCGACCCCGATCAAGTCGCGCTCGATGATGGCCAGTCCGGCACGCTCGAGGATTTCCCGGCCCTGTTCGGGATGGCTGAGCAGGAAGCGTACGAACGCGCACTCGGCACTCTCGGTGATCGAAAGGGCCACGATCCGCACCTTACTTCCCTCGAAGCGCCGCACCACTTCGAGCAGTTGGCCGACGCGGTTCTCGAGGAACACGGTGAACTGGCGGATGGAAGGATAGTCGCGGCCGCGGGCCGTGAGGTAATCGGTGCCTGAACTTTCGCCAAAGCTCATCAGGGGCGACTCGCCGCAAAGATCGGGAGGAGGTAGACGCTAGGGTGGGAATGGGTGATGCCCGCCCGCCGCTGGTCGGATGATGAGCACGATATGATGTGTGCCTGCGGCCAGGCATGTTCACGCCGACAGTTCAGCATAGAGCGGAGCGTGCGGTGCCGTCAATCGCCCTGCACTTAGCATTGCCCAAGGTGCTTTCGCCCCTTGGCGCCGCGAGCAGCCCTAGCCGAGCGCTCGTGCACACCACAATCGCACCCCGCGCCCCACGTACGCATCGGTGCCATTCGGCCACTGGCTCATAGTGCGCACAGCAGCCCGCTCGCCCAGTGCGCCATGCCGCACGGTGTTGCTCACGCCCCACCGCCCGCTTATACTCGGAGCGGTCAAAAGCCGCCGGCACCCGAAGGCCCGTTTTGTTCCTACCTTAACGTCGGGAGATCCATCTATGACGCGTGCAACTCTGAAGCTGACTGTGGTGACGGTGGCGCTGGTTGGCCTGGTAGGCTGGGGCATTGCGGCGGCCCAGGTGAAGCAGGGCAAGACGCGCAAGGCTGCAACCAAGTACTTGATGCGTGGGATCAATGGGCAACATTGCGGCGGGCTGGGGGGCTTGCTCAAGGAAGGCCCCAAGAGCGATGAAGAGTGGGATACCGTTGCCTGCCACGCCTCTTGCTTGAACGAGATGGGCCACCTGCTCATGGACGACGGGCGCTGCCCCGATGCGGACTGGGCCAATGCCGCCAAGACCCTGCGCGAGGGGAGCGAGGCAGTGCTGGCCGCCGTAGAGGCCAAGGACCTAGATGCAGCCCGCGCTGGCTTCGAGAACGTGACCAAGGCTTGCAGTGCCTGCCATAAGGCCCACAAGAAATAACCTTGTATGGGCGCCGCCTGTGCCAGCGGCTGCACGCTGAACACCGCGCGAACACGGTGTCTCACCCGATGCCGCGAGCCAGTACGCGCCCATCCCATGCGCACGCTCAAGCGCTTGACCCGATCGTGGCGCTAAGCCACGATCGGGGTCATGTTGCCTCACCACGAGCTGACGGTCCGGACCGCGGAGCACCGAGATCTAGACATACTGGTCGATTTCAACTGCCGCCTCGCCCTGGAAACCGAAGCCAAGTGCCTGGCGCGCGACGTGGTGCGCGCCGGCGTTGCCCGCGTGCTGCAAGATGCATGCCTTGGCCGCTACTTCGTGGCAGAAGAATCGGTCCCCGCAGCCGTTGGCAACAGTGCGCAAGTAGCGACTCCCGCCCCTTCTCTGCTGGGCCAGCTCATGGTTACAACAGAGTGGAGCGACTGGCGCAACGGCCACTTTTGGTGGCTTCAGAGCGTCTATGTGCTGCCGGAGCAGCGGCGGCGCGGGGTGCTCCGCGCGCTCGTCGGGCATGTGGCAGCGCTCGCCCGGCAAGAGCCTGGCGTGTGCGGCCTACGTCTGTACGTCGAGCGCCACAACCACGTGGCCCAGGCAGCCTACGAGAGTTTGGGCATGTATCCGGCCGGATACCTGGTTTACGAACTAGCTTGTTCTTGATGCGGCCGGTACGCCCGACACGGCCGCGGTCGGTGCAGCGCCATCAGCCAGCGGTCATGCGTTCGACGTAGCAGCGCCCTGGCGCCAGGTGAGCTGCCCTCCGGGCGCGACGTAGAAATATGTGTCCCCGTCTATGCTCCGGCTTTGCGGCAGCCGGCCAGCCAGGTCGTCTGCACAGAGTGCTGCCAGCGGGCTGATTTCAACCTTTACCCCCGGTGCCACCTGCACGCCTGCCGCATGCAGCCAGCGGCGATGCAGCCCGACCATCCGTTCTTGTACGTGCTCTGGCGCATCGCGCGCACTGCCGGGGGCGTTCTTGAGCGGTGCAAAGGCCTGCTCCGCATCGACCTCGACTACCAGGGCATTGTGCGCGTGGGGCAGCAAATCGAAGATGAATTGCTCAAACTTGCAGGCATTTTCGTGCTGCGGCTGCACTTGCTTGCCGCTCGCATCGATATAAGGCACTTTCTTGCGGGCAACGTGAAATGGCAGCATACACTGCGGCGAGCTAAAGCGTGCCAACAACGGTAGTTCGAAGAGATGCACGGCGATGTTTCCCGCCCAAAGCACCAGCGAGCCGTCTGGGTGCCGGCGCGCGGCGGCACTGGCAGGTAGATCGCTGTACTCGATGATCTGCACGCGGCCATCGACCTGCACGACGTTGCCCACGCGCTCGTCCGGCGATCGCTTGGCGACCACCTGTGTGGAGAGTTCCGAATCGTTCAGCAGATGCCAGCCGAGGAAAAGCGGCTCTCCCAGGGCGACCAGCGGATTATCGACCTGCATGTAGAACAACCGCTCGAGGCCGCGATCGCACATGTTTTGCAGCGCCCCGTTGGCTGCCAGAGCGCGCAGCAGTCCGCCGTGCCCGTCGGGAGCAAGTGCCAGACTGTGTGGAGATTCCAACAGCACGCGGCCTGTTTGCGCATCGACTGCGGGCAGGTTGGCCTGGCGGAAAACGACCACCTGCCCGGGTGCAAGCCCGAACCAGCCGTGCTGTTGGAGAAAGGCGCACGTCTCATCATGCGTCGCCCGGCTGGTCATGATGTAGAGCGGCAGGCTGATGCCATAACGGCGCTCCGTGGCCAGGACCTTTTCGCAGAGAATTTGCAAGAGCGAGCAGCCCGAGACGGGGCCGATGGGGTACAAACCCTTGGGGTGGTTGAATCCCAGCCTGGTGCCTTGGCCGCCGGCGACCAGGATCACGCCCAGCTTGCCGCTGGACCAGGCGTCGATGCCAGTGCCGCGCGCCTCTTCTGGCGTGTGGCGGCTTCCGCTGCCGTCTAGGCGAATGGCGGGCGGTCCCACGGCTCGGGCCGCCAGCTCCGCAGGCGATTCGGCCGGCAGGCTGCACGCAGCAGCGCCCGGCGGCGGCGCTGGCTGTTGCGGCGTGCGTGGGGTACCGGGCGCACCAAGCACATACGCCTCGACCAGGCTCTGCACAAGGGCAAAGTCTACATCTCGAATCTGTTCGGCCAGCACTTGCTGCTGCGCAGCATCAAGCTGGTCCCAGAATGCGAGCAAATGCTGCTGCCCAAAGGGCTCCAACAGCGATATTAACTCGTGCTTCATAGCGCAACGCCTTCGACCCCGGGCCGTCTTCCGACCGACAACAGCCGCAACCGCAAAAGCCGCGTAATGCCCTGCATAGGGTACCGCAGCGACCTCGCCTATGAAACATGGTCGTGCAAGACGTGCAGTTGCTTGCGCCAGCCGCTTGCCCAAGCGGTGCGCCAGGGGCGGCGGGAAGTCTGTCTTCGCAAAGTACCAGTACGCTCCGTGCAGCAGACGGCCGGATAGGGGGCCTGTTGGCTGCGGCCGTCACCACCGGGCGCGCCGCCCGGGTGGACGCTTCGCCCGCGGAGACAAACGCCGCGGTACTTCGGCGAATATCCCCGCTAGGGCCATCATCTCAGGTTCGCAGCGCAAGGTAATCGCCGGTAAAACCCCCGCAAACCGCTCAGCACACGGGGGGCTTCGCGCGTTGCTTGTGACAGACCTTTCTGCTGTTGAGCCGTGCTATGTGAGCGGCACGCGCAGGCCGTCGTAGGCCAGTTCCATTCCTGGCGGCAGGCTGGCCATCGTGCTCGCATGCTCCAACTCGTGGGCCATGTGTGTGAACAGCGTGCGCCGCGGCGCAAGCCTGCGGGCTACGGCAATGGCCTCGTCCAGGCCAAAATGCGTCACATGGGGCCGATGGCGCAGTGCGTCCAGAATCAGCACGTCGAGCCCTTCTAGCAGCGGCCAGCTCTCCGGCGGAATATGATTCGTGTCTGTACAGTAGGCCACGTTGCCGATGCGAAAGCCCAGCACCCACCCCCGGCCGTGCCCCAGCCGAATGGGTACCACCCGAGCGCCAAGCACGTCGAATGGCTGCGTGTCAATTCGGCGGAACTCCACCAGCGGTACGCCGCCCGCATGCACCGCCTCTGCCGAGGGGCCAAAGGCATAGTCGAACGACTTGCGAATGCGCGCTTCGACCTCTTCAGCACAGTACAGCGGCAGCCGACCGCCCAGGTAATGAGAAAAGATTCGCAAATCGTCCAGCCCGAACAAATGGTCGGCATGCCCATGCGTGTACAGCACGGCATGGATCATGCCCACACCCTCTCGCAAAAGCTGCGAGCGCAAATCGGGCGGCGTATCGATGAGCAGGTGCCCCTCGGGCAGACCCACCACCACCGCACAACGCATCCGCTGGTTGCGAGGGTCCGGGCTGGTGCAGGTGGCGCAATCGCAGCCGATCACCGGCACGCCCGACGACGTGCCCGTGCCTAGAAACAACAATTCGCCGCAAAGTTTGATAGATCGTGGGGTGCGGACCACAACCACCTCGTGCGTTCGGCGGCATTTTACGCCGTGAGCAGGAAGGGGCAACCGCGTCGGCCAGACGGCCGCGAGCGGCCTCGCTCCCCCGAGGCAAAACGCCGGGCCGTGCCCTACTACCGGCCGTTGGCCCGAGCATTCTCGGCCACTGGAGGCTGGCCCGCACTGGGGCGGGTGCGGCTGCCACGCGGCTCGTAGCCGTGTCGGCCACAACGCGGGCTGAAGCTGGATCGACGCTCCATCGCCCGGCTCGCGCGCAATCTGGCGCGTGCGCCTTCCACGCCCCGCGGCAGCATGACGCAGCTACGGCACGTGCGGCTGCGCCATCCGAGCATCCGCGGGCACGCAATGCGGGCCGTATCCATGCGCTGCGCGCCTGCAACTGCAAAAGCTGCTCCCTATACCTAGCGGCGAGCAAGCGCTTGCGCCAAGCAGACCTCAGCGCACTTGCCAGACAGGGACGTCGCACCTAACCTTTCATGGGACCCGTACATCCCGCGGTGCCTGCAAGTCAGCCGAATCAGAGCCCACGTTCATGTCTGAGTTTGTCACTGTAGCCAGGGTAGGCGACATACCGCCCGACCAAGGCGCCAGCTTCGAAGTCTCTGGCCGCATGATCGCACTCTTCCACTGCGACGGCGGCTACTTTGCCATCGACGATACTTGCCCCCATATGGGAGCCTCATTGGGTGCCGGGCACGTCTCGAACGGCATCGTCACCTGCCCCTGGCATGCCTGGCGATTCAACGTCGCAGACGGGACGTGGTGCGACAACCCCCGCCTCAAAATCGACCGCTTCGAAGTACGAGTGGTGGGAGACGAGATCCAGGTGCGAGTCACGCCCCGCGAGCCGCGGCCCAGGCCCGCGACCACTTAGCAACCCGGACCCGGCGACCTCAGCCGCGAGCCTCAGGCACGCACCACAACATGGGTGCAGCGTAAGAAAAAAGGAGAAACAAGGGCCGAGCGAAGCCGCTTCCCCGGTGTGCGGTCCGGCGTGCATATGACCCATAGCGCGTACGAGTTCGACGTCCTCGTCGTCGGCGGCGGCCATGCCGGTGCTGAAGCCGCGGCTGCTGCGGCACGCATCGGCGCACGCACCGCGCTGTTGACCACCAGCCTCGATACCATCGGCCAGATGAGCTGCAATCCCGCCATTGGCGGCGTCGCCAAAGGCCAGCTCGTGCGCGAGGTCGATGCGCTGGGCGGGCTGATGGGCCGGGCCATCGACGCCACCGGGATTCAGTTTCGTCTGCTCAACCGCCGCAAGGGACCCGCCATGCACAGCCCGCGGGCACAGGCAGACAAGCGGGCCTACCAGCAAGAAATCAAGCGGCTGCTGGAAGAGCAGCCAGGTTTGGTCCTAACGCAGGAGGTCGTCGAAGACCTGCTCATCGACCCGCAGCCCCAACCACGAGTGAAGGGCGTGCGCGTGCGCGGCGGTGCCGTGTACCATGCACGGGCCGTGATCCTCACGACCGGCACGTTCCTCCAGGCTCTCATGCATACCGGCGAATGCAAGACCCCGGGAGGTCGCGCCGGTGAGGGAACCAGCGCCGGCGTCAGTACCGCACTGGCCCGGCACGGTTTCGAGCTGGCCCGCTTCAAGACCGGTACGCCTCCTCGCCTGCACGGCCGCACGATCGATTGGGACCGGCTCGAACCACTGCCTGGCGACGAACAGCCGCAGCCCTTCTCGTTCCTCACGCACGCCATCGAGTCGCCGCAGCTCTTGTGCTGGATCGCGTACACGAATCCCGCCGTACACGAACTCATCCGCGCCAACCTGCACCGCGCGCCCATGTACTCGGGCCAGATCCAGAGCCGCGGGCCAAGGTATTGCCCCTCGATCGAGGACAAGGTTGTGCGCTTTGCCGAGAAAGAGCGGCACCAGCTCTTTCTCGAGCCCGAGGGACGCCAGACGCAGGAGATCTATGTCAACGGCATCTCCACCAGCCTGCCGCGAGATGTGCAGGAAGGCATCTTGCGGCTGATCCCTGGCCTGGAGCGGGCACACATCATGCGCTACGGGTATGCGGTGGAGTACGACTATGTTCCGCCCCAGCAACTCTGGCCCACGCTAGAAACCAAGCGAATCTCCGGCCTATACCTGGCGGGGCAGATCAACGGCACGACGGGCTACGAAGAGGCAGCAGCCCAGGGACTTGTAGCCGGCGCGAATGCAGCTCTGGCCTCTCTAGGCCGACAGCCTTTGGTGTTCGAGCGGAGCCAGGCCTACATCGGCGTGCTGATCGACGACCTGGTCACGCGCGGCGTGGATGAGCCCTACCGCATGTTCACCAGCCGGGCAGAGTATCGCTTGTTGCTAAGGCAAGACAATGCCGACCGACGGCTTACGCCTCTGGGGCGGGACTGCGGCCTAGTAGACGACGATCGCTGGAACGTATTTGTCGAAAAGCGTGCGCACATCGAAAGCGCCCAGGCCATCTTGGCAGAGGTGCGCGTGCCCGAGGGGAACCTGCTCAAGCTGCTATCTCGGCCAGAAACAACATGGCAAGATGTAATTGCCAGGCACCCTCCGCTTGCCAGCGTGCCGCATGGAGCGGCAGAGCAAGTGGTGCACGACGCCAAGTACGCCGGCTACGTGGCACGGCAAGAGGCAGAAGTGGAGCGTGCGCGCAGGTTGGCAGAGTTGCGCATTCCGCCAGGTTTCGATTTCGCCTCGATCCGCCACCTGCGGCCCGAAGCGCGGGAAAAGCTCTGCCGCGTGCAGCCCAGTACGCTGGCACAAGCCGCCCGCATCAGCGGCATCACACCGGCAGACCTCGCCCTGGTACGCATCCATCTCGAAGGCCGCCGAAGGTAGCGCGCGGCAAGTTCGAGCGGTTGCAATGCCTGCGAACCGGGTTGTGCTGCACCTTGGTCGTAGACCCGTGTTGGGGCCAACACGGCTCGCACCCCTGGCCAGCGCGACTCGTACCCGTGTTGTGGCCAACACGGCTCTGAGCATAACGCGGCCAGATAGCCTATTTTGCCACTTGTGATGCAAGTATTTAGCACATAGTCACTTATGGCTATTAAACCGATATTGACTGGTATTGGAGGATAGGTATAATTTCGTCAAGTGGCAAACTCGGCAAACTCGGTAGGACTGGAGAATCTTGCTGGTTGCAGGATTCCAGGGATGCACAGGTTTTGCGGGTACCACAGGCACACGTGTGTGCGGGTAGTGTAAGGGTTTTGAAACAGGTAGGGAGGAAGACGGAATCTGCAAGGAGAAACCTGGCCACTGCCTTGTACATGGACCTACGGCGGGAGTCGAGAGCTGCTGCTGGGTTTGGTTCCATGTAGGGGGTTTAGGGTGCCAGAGCAGGGGGGCAAGAGTTGTGTGGACGCAAGTCCAGGGAGCGTAACACGGATGATGCGGGGCATCGCGCGAGCCTTGAACCACTGCGCTGGTGGCGGCCCCTCGCTCGAGAGTCGCGGGGTCGAGAGGTGCACGGTGTTCTGCCAGACCCGGCCGTCAGGCCGGGAATAGGGTGGTTAACAGTTATGAAAACTGTGTTCACGACCGGCGAGGCTGCCAAGATCTGCAAGGTGAGCCAGCAGACGATCATTCGCTGCTTTGACTCCGGGCAATTGAAGGGATTTCGCGTGCCGGGGAGCCGTTTCCGCCGCATTCCCCGGGATCAATTGTTCCACTTCATGCGCGACAATGGCATCCCCACCGATGCCTTGGAGAGCGGCAAGCGCAAGGTTCTGATCGTCGACGACGATGAGGAGTTGGTGGAACTGATCACGGACGTGCTGGAACGCGACGGCCGGTTCGAGGTTCGCAAGGCGAACAACGGCTTCGATGCCGGCATGCTGGTCAAGGAGTATCACCCCGATCTGATCGTGCTGGACGTAATGCTGCCAGACATCAATGGCCGCGAAGTCTGCCAGCGCGTGCGCAGCGACTCGACTATGGACGAGGTGAAGATCATTTGCATCTCGGGCATGGTGGAGGAAGACAAGGTACAGGAACTGCGCAATGCGGGTGCCAACGACTTCTTGCACAAGCCCTTCGAGGTGGAGAAGTTAGTGGAGCGGATGTGCCACCTGCTGGATATGGAAGTGGCCACGCACCGCTAGCGTACTCGGGCCCCAAGGCGTCTTGTGGCGCCGGCAGGGCGGATGTGTGCACCTGAGCGAGGCCGGGAAATGTGGTTGTTGCCCGGTCTTGCGCGCGACAAATGCGGCGTGCACCTACCCGCCTCCGACCGTGCGGCCGCGCACTTGCTCGACGTGCTGCTCGGCCCGCCGCAGCATGCCCAGCAGCATGCATGTCAGGCGATCTCTGCATGCCCTGGGCTGGCGATCTGGTGCCTGGCTCGCGCTTGGGACAAACAAGCGTGCATCAACAGCCATACTGAGCTGGCAAGCTGGCTTGCGCGAGAGGCGGCTAGGCTGTTGTTCTGGGGCGATGAGCCGGCTGGAGGGCATGCTGCTGATGCAAGCTGCACGCCCGAGGCGAGGGCCGGTTTTGCTCGCCTAGCGGCACGTGCCCTGCACGCGGCAGCCCGCTTTGAAGAGCGAGCGCCCAGCTTACCGCCGGCAGACGCGGATGCTGGCCGCTTGCTGGTTCTTGTACACGTTGCACCAGAGTGGCTGCATGAGGCCGGCCCGGGGGCGGAAGCGGCATGGCACGACTGGCTTGTGAGGCGTGTGGCCGAGAGGCTGGCGACCCTGCACGAAGCAGAGGATGGCGTAGCTGCGAGCGTGCGTTGGTCGATTAGCCCCGAGCCGCTAGACGCGGCGCAAACCGAGGCCTTGGCGTGCGCTTGGTTGGCGGAAGATGCCACGGCGGTGCGGCTATTGCCTCGTGTTGCGGCGTGGTTGCGGCGGCTTTCGGAGCTGGAGGGGCGGCTGGAGCAGCTTGTAGAGCAGGAGAAGCTGGCGTCTCTGGCCGAGTTTGCAGCGGGAGCCGGGCACGAGATCAACAATCCACTGGCCGTGATTTCTGGGCGGGCTCAGCTTGCCCTGCGCAGCGAAACGAACCCAGAGCGCCGCCACGAGCTGGCGTTGATCCACGCGCAGGCGTTGCGGATTCACGAGATGATAGCCGACCTGATGCTGTTTGCCCGCCCCCCGCAGCCTGTGATGGCAGCTTGCCAGGTTGGGGAGCTGCTCGCGCGGGTGCAGCGCGAGCTGGCTGCCACGGCCGGCAGTCGGGGCGCGACGCTAGAAGTGCGTCTGCCTGACGAGTTGCAGGTGTACACAGATGGCGTGCAAGTAAGCGTGGCCGTGCGTGCGGTAGTAGAGAACGCACTGCGTGCGGTGCCACAGGGCGGGCGAGTAGAAGTAGCAGCCGAGTTGGTGGAGCGGCCGGGCGAGCAGGCGGCGGTGCCGTGCGTGGGCGAGGAGCCCGCGGCCACGGGCCGTTGGCTCGCCATCGCGATTGCCGACAACGGGCCAGGCATGCCGGCCGAGGTACGGCGGCATGCCTTCGACCCATTCTACTCTGGCAGGGCTGCGGGACGGGGCTTGGGCATGGGGCTGGCCAAGTGCTGGCGGATTGTCACGCAGCTTGGCGGCCAGGTGCAGATCTGTTCCCGTCAAGGCGGCGGCACGCTTGTCACGCTCTGGTTGCCAGCCGGCGGCGAGCAGTGAGCGGGTGCTCAGCTCTTCAGCCACCAGACCAGGCCGGCCACGGCAACGGCAAGCACCGCGGCAGGTCCCCATTTCATGAGCAGCCCTACGTTGTACATCGTGCTGCAAAGGATCACCCACCCGAAGAAGGTGAAATTGAACGCAATAATGGTGTACAGGAGTCGATCTTTGCGTGCCTCTTCGGATGTAGGTGCTGGTTTGGCGGCGGCAGGCCGGGAGGCCTGCGCCACAGGGCCGCTGGAGGCCTGCGTGGCGGCGGCTTGGCTCGCGGCGGGTCGTGGCGGGACCACCCCGGCCATCTCCGCCGCGGCCGCCGAGCGAGGGTAGTACTTGTTGATCACCTCGTGGATAGCCGCTGGCGTGCAGAGCACCGTGCGTACCGGCAGGTCAAACCGCAGGCGGAGTTGCTCTTCGACCTCCGGCAGCAGCGGATTGGGAGAGATAACCAGCAGCCGGCCGTCGTCTACCATCAGGGGTGCGCAGGAGTGCTGCCGCGCCAGCGTGGCCGGGACGCGGGGCACCAGGCTTTCGTCGATGGCTACATCGCCCAGGTCGATGTACGGCAAGCCCTCGCTCTCTGCATACGCCTGCATCACTTGATCGGGCGGCGCCAGCCGCTGCTGCATTACGGCGTCTCGGATTTCCACGCCAATGGTCTTGGCAAGCCGCCGGGCCTTGTCCAAGTCGCTGGTGCCAAGCACCTTGCGAGCTATGAGAATCTCTTCCAGGGTGCGGCGTGCTCCGGGCGCGGCGGCCGATCGGCCAAGCGAGGCGTCGTACTCGCGCTTCCGCACCCCATCCGTGAGGCAGAGCATCGCCTTGGCCAGTTCGTTGAGCAGCTCTTGCGATCGCTGCCCGTACTCCCCCGTGGCATATGTGCGCACCAGGGCATTCAGCTTGCGGTAGCTCGCACGAATCGCAGCCGTGTCGTCTTCGAATGGCTTGAGCTTGAGAAGCTGATAGTAGTTGAGCGGCCGGGCCGTCTCTTCGATACCCAGCCACTCCTTGTATACGTCGATTGCCTTGGCCATCGTCACTCGATCAGGTACTGGCTGGCCAGCGCTGTGTAGGCGTCGATCTGCGCCTCGTTCAGACTGCCGCGCCGCTGGATCTCGATCGATGCTTCTTTGCCGCCCGTCTTGTCGCGGGCACGCACGTGGACTCGGCCGTCCGCCCCGTAGGAGTAAGTCACCTCAATGGGGGCGCCCTTGGGCAGGCCGGGCGGCAGGTCGTAGATCCGGCAATCGCCGATCAGCGAGCAGGCGTCTGGATCCGGCGCCTCGCCCTCGATCACCTTCACGTGTACCCGCACCTGGTTGGCCTCCTTGGTCTCGAAGGTCTGCGTCACCTCGACGGGCAGCCGCGTATTGCGGGGGATCATCACATGGTTGATCGTCTTGTTCGTACCTGGCACGCTCACCGCGATCCCCAGGCCGTGGGAGTTCACGTTCTCCTGGCGGATGTTCTTGAGGTAGCGGCGGACCTTCTCTGCCAGCTCGCTGCGCTCGCCGCGATACTTGGCCTCGAGGATCGCCGCGTGGATGGCGGCCCCCTGGGCCACGGCCGTGTGGGGAGAGATGCCCCGGTACGGCTTGTGGCCGGTGACCTGTTCGAGCATATGGGGCACCTTGGGCATAAGGGTAGAGCCGCCCACCAGCACAATGGCGTCAAGCTGCTCCGGCTTGAGATGAGCTTCTTCGATCACCAACTCGGTTGTATCGAGCGTACGTTGCAGCAGGTCGGCTGTGAGTTCTTCGAAGAGATCTCGGGTGATGGTCACCGAGTGGCTCTTGCCCCCATGGCGGCAGACCAGCGAAACCCTGGTTTGATCGGAGAGGGCGATCTTGGCTAGGTCGCAGTCGTTGCGCAGCACCTGTACAGTCTGTTCCGATTCGCGTGGGTCGATACCGTGGCGGGCGCGGAACTCTTCGGCCACGTGGTTGAGCAGGCGGTCGGTCCAATCGATGCCGCCGAGCTGCACATCTCCGTCGGTAGCCAACACCTGGAAGTGCGTGGGTGTGTACTTGACCACGGTAACGTCGAAAGTGCCGCCCCCCAGATCGTAGACCAGCGCCAGGCGGGGGCGTGATGCCTCGGAGCCTACGCGGCCCAGCTCATTGCGGTGCCAGGCATAGGTGAGCGTGGCGGCCGTGGGTTCGTTGATGATGTCGATCACGTTCAGCCCGGCGATCCGCCCGGCGTCCTGCGTGGCCTTGCGGCGTGCATCGTTGAAGTAGTAGGGCACCGTGATCACGGCGTTGCTGATGGGGCCGATGCGCTTCTCGGCGTCCTGCTTGAGCTTCTTGAGGATCAAGGCCGAGAGGAACTCGGGCGTGATATCGTGGCCGTCGAAGGTGCGCTTGTAGTCTGTACTTCCCATGAAGCGCTTGACGCGCTCCACTACGTTTTCCGGCTTCTCCAGGGCCGCTCGCTGCCGGCTTGGCCCGACGACAACGTGCCCGCTCTCCGCCAACAGGATCAGGCTGGGAGTCTCCTCCTGATCCTCATCGTTGGGAATGGCGTAAGGGTTGCCCTCCTCGTCAAGGATGGCGATTGCAGAGAAGGTGGTGCCGAGGTCGATGCCCACCGTGTGGCCGTCTTTGAATTCCATAGTGCGCCTTCCGCGTGAAGGACTAGAACAGTCTCTGCGATTTTGGGCCGCGCCAGAGCGATCGTCAAGGCAGGAGCGGGAACGGCGCCCTCCGGGCCGCCAAGGGCCTAGCCGAGACGCCATGCCATCTGGGCGGGAAACGAGGCGGGGCCCGCCCGCAGCAGGCTACGCCTGTACGTGGAACTACTGCATTTTCTAGCGGCTTTACGCGGCCGCTCTTGCCGCACGCCCCGCTGCGGCCCGACATGGTCGCGCTTGAACGCTAGCGAGGTGCGTCGGGGAAGTGTTCGCCCCCGTCGGCCTTGGCAATGACTACCACGCCTCCCTCGGTCACTGTGAATCCGCGTGCCCGGTCATGGTCGTGGTCGTAGCCCACGCGTGCACCGGGCGGGATGCGCACCCCCTTGTCGATAATGGCCCGGCGCACCTGGGCGTGGCGGCCAATATCGACGCCTTCGAAGAGGATGGAGTCTTCTACGCGGGCAAAGCTGTTCACGCGGGTATTGAATCCCAAGATGGAGCGTTCGACCGTGCCGCCGGAGATGATCGAGCCCGAGCAGACGATGCTATCCAGCGCCTGGCCGCGGCGGGCGTTCGGCCCGCTCTCTGCAAACACGAACTTGGGAGGCGGAAAATTGGGCTGATACGTACGGATCGGCCAGCGCTGGTCATACATGTTCAGCAGCGGATCGACGGCGACCAGATCCATGTTCGCCGCATAGTAGGCGTCCAGGGTGCCCACGTCTCGCCAGTAGGCGTCGCTCTTGCGGTTCTCGTCGAGAAAGGGAAAGGCGTATACCCGGTGCGAATCGATCACGCTGGGGATCACGTCGTGCCCGAAGTCGTGCCTGCTGCCCGGCCGCGTGGCATCGACACACAACTGCTCGAACAGAAACCGGGCGGTGAACACGTAGATGCCCATCGAGGCCAGGATATGCTCGTCGTCTCCCGGTATGGTTCGCGGCTGCAACGGTTTTTCTTGAAAGCCGACCACCCGCCCCTCGCCATCCACCACCATCACGCCGAAATGCCGTGATTCGGAGCGGTGCACCCGCAACGCGGCAATAGTCGCATCGGCGCCGCGCTCCTTGTGCGCCTCGAGCAGCTTGTGGTAATCCATCTTGTAGATGTGGTCGCCTGCCAGGATCACCACATACTCGGGCCGCTCCTTCTCTAACGTGTAGATGTTCTGGTACACCGCGTCGGCCGTGCCCTGGTACCAGTGCTCGTCGATCCGCTGCTGCGGTGGCACGATGTCGATGAACTCTCCCAGCTCGCGGCACAACAGGCGGTTCCAGCCCAAGTTGATGTGCCGATCCAGGCTCATCGCCTTGTACTGCGTGAGGATCAGGATCTTGCGCAGCCCGCTGTTGATGCAGTTGGAAAGCGTAAAATCGATGATGCGGTAACAGCCGCCAAACGGCACCGCCGGCTTGGCCCGGTCTCGTGTGAGCGGTTCCAGCCGCGAGCCCTTGCCGCCTGCCAGCACCACTGCCAGAACACCACTCTGCATGCTGCAACCTCCCTGGGCAGTCGTCACACAGCCTCGCCCCCGCCGGACTTGGCCAGTTTACTTTGTTCCGCCGTGTTGCTGAAGGGGGCGCTTGTTGCTCAAGGGAGCGCCCCTGTTGCTGAAGGGGGCGCCTGGTACTGAAGCGGCGGGTCGAATCAAGCCCCCAACCACACGGCACGCACACAACAAGCAGCGGACTGGTACGGTGCCAAGGCCCGCGGCGGCGCCGCTTGGCCGGGGATTCTCTCGCCACGCCGCTTAGGCTCGGCAGTCTCTGGCGCCAGTAGAAGCTCAACGCCCTACAATGATCTGTGTAGCATTGCCGTTCGAAAGGAGACTCGTCATGGAGCCAACTTTGCCACCACCGGTCCCGGCCAGCGCGGCCGCAGGCAGCGCGCCCGAAACGCCGACCGTTGCGCCGCGCCGCAGCCTGCTCGGCCGCGCGTTTCGCTTCGTCCAGGCCGCCTTCGGCTTGGCCGCTGCCGCGGTGTTGCTGCTGCTCGCCGTGCTCTTCTTCATGTCGTGGAACGCCTACGGCAGCCTGAGCGAAGAGTACCACTCCCTTTCCCGCAGCGGCAAGCAGAAGATCGCCATCATCCGCCTCGAAGGACCAATCCTCGATGGAGAAGGCTTCGTCAAGAAGCAGATCGACCAGGTGCGCGACGATCCGGCGGTGAAGGCCGTGGTGCTGCGCGTCAACTCCCCCGGCGGCAGTGTTACGGCGGCTGACTACATCTACCACCACCTGCGCAAGCTGTGCGCAGAACGCAAACTGCCCCTGGTGGTGAGCATGGGCGGAATGGCTGCGAGCGGCGGCTACTACGTCTCGATGGCCGTGGGAGATACGAAAGAGACCCTGTTTGCCGAGCCCACCACCTGGTGCGGCTCGATCGGCGTCATCATTCCCCACTACAACGTGGCCGACCTGGCAGCGGAGGTGGGAATCGAAGAAGACTCGATCAAGAGCCATCCCCTCAAGGCGATGGGCAACCCGTTCAAACGCCTCTCTGAACAGGAGCAGCAGATCTTGCAAGCACTGGTCGATGACGCATTTGAGCGGTTCAAGCAGGTGGTGGCTCGCGGCCGGCCTCGGCTGGCGGCCAAGACGGGGGCCATCGACCGCTTGGCCACCGGCCAGGTGTTCACCACCCGCCAGGCCTTGGAAGCGGGCCTGATCGATCGGGAAGGGTTTATCGAAGACGCCATCGACCGGGCGATCGAGCTGGCGGGGTTGGACAAGGCCGATACGCGCGTGGTGCGCTACCGCGGGCAGCCAACCCTGATCGACCTGCTGCTCAAGTTCCGTGCACCCACCACACCCTCTGAACTTGAGCTGCTCTTCGACCTGACCACCCCACGCGCCTACTACCTCTGCACTTGGCTGCCGCCCCTGGTGCGGCCCAGCGCCGCATGGGATTAAGGCTGAAGCGAGCAGACCTTCAGCAAGCAGCAGCAGACGTACACAGCGCAGGGTTGGCGTGTGCCACTGCTTGACGCGCCGCGTCAAGCAGTGCTGCACAAGCGAGGACGCTTATGCTACGTAGAGCAAGCGTCCCCGCTTGCTCAGGCAGGCCAAACACTTCTGGCACATCTGCACAGGCAAGAATGCCTGTGCCACCAGCAGATCTGCACAAGCGAGGAGGCTTGGGCTACGTAGAGCAAGCGTCCCCGCTTGCTCAGG